>Ga0255047_10002879_pt1 | contig 11081 bp, 9 predicted proteins | sample JV7_2_1_MG_FD_183640 | JGI IMG/M metagenome (GOLD analysis project Ga0255047, IMG submission 183640) | Seawater microbial communities from Jervis Inlet, British Columbia, Canada - JV7_2_1 | ecosystem: Environmental > Aquatic > Marine > Inlet | place: Canada: British Columbia | collected 2016-10-06 | reverse complement strand
CGTGTGCGCCGCAGCCCCGGCAACCTCAACAACCACATCGGACTTCCCCTCTCGGTCCTCGCACTCGAGGAGACGGACCAGGCCCTGGTGGTGGAGTTGGGCATGAACCACGCTGGAGAGATCGATGCGTTGGCGCGTATCGCCTCCCCGACCGTGGGCGCCATCATCCAGGTCGCACCGGCGCATCTCGGGCTGCTCGGCTCCATCGATGCCATTGCCCGCGCGAAAGGCGAGCTCTTTGATCACATCCGCGCGGGAGGGACGGCGGTCATCAACGCCGATGACACGCGCGTGTGCGCGCAGGGCGAGCGCTTCAGTGGTCGCCATCTTCGCTTCAGCAGCGCACACGACGCCGAGTTCCGTGCCGAGCTGGAGCCCGACGAGGGCGCCCGCTGCGCATTCCGCTTGAGCAGTCCGGCCGGTGAGTGCCGTGTAGCGCTGCGCGTTCCTGGTCGACATCTCGTGCAGAACGCGCTGTGTGCGGCGGCCTGCGCCTGGGCCTCGGGCATGCTCGGGGCGCAGCCCCTCGATGCGATACGCATGGGACTCGAGCGCTTCGAGGCACTTTCGGGCCGCATGCGCGTGATCGATGCTGCCGGCGGGCTTCGGGTCATCGACGATTCTTACAACGCCAACCCGCTTTCCGTGGAGGTAGCGCTGCGCGCGCTCCACTCGCTCCACTCGCAAGGCGCGGCGGTCAGCGTAATTGGAGACATGCTCGAACTCGGTGCCGACGCCGAGAAGCTACACGCCGCCGTGGGCCAGCTCGCGGCCCGGCTGGGAGTTGACGTCGTGATCGGCGTGGGGCCACTTGCGGCCCACACCGTGCGCAGCGCACGCGAAGCCGGCGTGCGAGAGACGCACGCGGTGTCCGATAGCAGCGCGGCCGCTGCGGTAGTACGCAGGCTCACGCCTTCCGGCGGCACCGTACTGGTCAAGGGCTCGCGTTCAATGCATCTGGAGCGCGTCGTGGCGGCGCTGACGGAGAAGACCTGATGCTGTATCACCTGCTGGTCCCGCTCTCGGAGCAAATCTCCGCGTTCAACGTGTTCCGTTACATCACCTTCCGCTCGATCGGAGCAGCGCTCACCGCGCTCCTGATCGCGTTCGTGGTCGGCCCCTACCTGATCGGCTTGCTCGAGAGACGCCAGGTGGGCCAGACGGTGCGCGAGGATCCGCCGGAGCGACACCAGGCCAAAGCGGGCACGCCGACCATGGGTGGGGTTCTGATTCTGCTGGCGCTGATCACCAGCACGCTGCTCTGGGCCGAGTGGACGAACCCGTATATGTGGATCGTCCTGGGCGTAACGCTGGGCTGCGGGATCCTCGGCTTCTTCGATGATTACCTCAAGGCGATTCAGAAGAAACCGGAGGGCATTCGGGCGCGCACCAAGCTGTTCTGGCAGCTCGTGATCGCGGGGGCCGCGGCCATCGCGCTCTACCTGCTACCCGCCTTCGACTCGGAAATCTCCTTACCGCTCTTCAAGAACTTCCACCCCGCGATCGGCTGGCTGTACATCCCGCTCACGGTGCTGGTGATCGTCGGCTTCTCCAATGCCGTCAACCTCACGGACGGTCTCGACGGTCTGGCGATCGGTCCGGTGCTGATCACCACGGGTGTGATCGGGATCTTCGCCTACGTCTGCGGTCACCGAGTGATCGCCGAGTATCTCGAGCTCAAGTACGTACCGGGCGCCGGTACGCTCGCCATCTTCTGCACATCGATGATGGGTGCGGGCCTGGGCTTCCTCTGGTTCAACGCCTACCCCGCATCGCTGTTCATGGGCGACACGGGCTCGCTCGCGCTGGGTGGCGCGCTGGGCGCGATGGCGATCGTGATCCGCCAGGAGGTCGTGCTGATCATCGCGGGTGGTCTCTTCGTCGTTGAGGTCGTCTCTGTGATCATGCAGGTCGCGTCGTTCAAGCTGCGGGGTCGACGCATATTCCTGATGGCACCGATCCATCACCATTACGAACTCAAGGGCTGGCCGGAGCCACAAATCATCGTGCGTTTCTGGATCATCTCGGTGATTTTGGGCCTGGTCTCGCTCGCGTTACTGAAGCTACGATGAACTACGACGGTCAACATTTCCTGGTTCTGGGATTGGGGCGCTCCGGCGCCGCGGCGGTCTCGCTGCTCGTGCGTCACGGCGCGGCGGTGAGCGCCTACGACCGTGACGCGACCCGTCTCGAAAACCTCGAGCCCGAGGTGGAAGTTTTCTCGGGCGAGGCACCCCCGAACTTCAAGCGATTTGATCACGTCGTCGCGAGCCCGGGATTCCCGACACAGCCCCACCCCAAGCTCATGCCCGAGATCGACCTGGCGGCTCCGCATATCCAGGCGCCCGTAATCGGTGTCACCGGTACGAACGGCAAGAGCACGACGGTGGTGCTGATCGGTGAGATGCTGCGTCGCAGCGGTCTCTCGGTACCGGTCGGCGGAAACTTGTCTGAGCCGCTGTGTGCTCTGGCCGAGCTCCCCGCGGATCGTGTGGTGGCCGAGCTTTCGAGCTTCCAGCTCGAGCACGCTCGCGCATTGCACTTGCGCGTGGGTGTGCTTCTCAACCTGGCGCCTGACCACCTCGACCGGCACGGGACGCTGGAGGCATATGGCGCCGCCAAGGCGAAGCTCATCACACTGCAACGCGACGATGACACCCTCATCGTAAACTTGGATGATCCGTGGACGCGCGGGATCAGCGAGCGCGCTGTGGCGCACACGCTCGGCTTCAGCGAACAGACTCGGCTGCTGCACGGCGCCAGCATCGATGGCAAGGACGTCGTGCTCTACGACGAGGGCAAGGAGCAGCTGCGCCTGGCGCTGGACAGCCTGGCTCCGGCGTGCCGTGTCGCCGTTCCCAATCTGCTCGCGGCCATGCTGGCGGCGCAGGCGGCCGGCGGCAGCATGGAGGCCGTCCGCACGGTGTGCGAGAGCTTCGAGGGGCTGCCTCATCGCGCCGCCCTCGTGTGCACGCGCGGACGCGTGCGCTACATCGACGATTCGAAGGCCACCAATCCCGCGGCCGCCGCAGCCAGCCTGGCGGCCCAGGGTTCGAACACGGTCTGGATCGCAGGCGGGCGCAACAAGGGGCTCGAGTTCACGCCCCTGGTACGCGCAGCGCGCAATGTGCGGGCCGCGATCCTCTACGGCGAGGCGGCAGCCGAGCTGGCCGCAGCGCTCGGCGGCGGCCTTCCGCTGCTGCAGGTGCGCTCGCTCGAAGAGGCCGTCGCGGCCGCGGCGGAACGTGCACAGCCGGGCGACAGCGTGCTGCTCGCACCCGCCTGCTCCAGCTTCGATCAGTTCACATCCTTCGAGGAGCGTGGCGATCGCTTTGCCGATGTCGCGCGGGCGCTGCCCGGGGAGGCCGCATGCTGAGCCGGGTCGGACCCGCCCACCTGCTCGTGAGTGCGACCCTGCTGGCAGGGACGGGCCTGGTCATGGTGTACAGCGCCAGCGCGCTGCGCGCGGAGATCAGCTTCGGGAGCTCGTCGATCTACTTCTGGCGCCAGCTCATGGGCCTGGGCCTCGGCGTGGGTGTCGCGGTCCTGCTCTCGCATCTGCCGCTGCAGCTGATCCATCGCACCAGCTACATCGCGTGGGCCGTGGGCCTGGCGTTGCTCATCGCCACCTTGACCCCACTGGGCATCGAGGAGAACCACGCACGTCGCTGGCTCGCGCTAGGGGGCATCCGTTTCCAGCCTCTCGAGGTCGCCAAGCTCGCGACCGTGCTGGCGCTGGCGCGCTGGCTCAGCAGTCGTAGCTCGCAGCTGCGGAACTATCAGATGGCCATCATCGTGCCCTTACTCCTGGCGGGCCTGCCCGCGCTGATCTTGCTCCAACAACCCGACTTCGGCGGCGCCCTGATGCTCGCACTCTTCGCGGGCACCTTGACCTTCGTGGCGGGCGCGCGGATCTCGCATCTCGCAGCGACCGGAGTCATCGCGCTGCCGTTCACCGCGGTCATCGCGCTGCAGGCCGGCTATCGCGAGGCTCGTCTGCGCAGCTTCCTCGATCCCTGGGACGACCCCTTGGGCCAGGGCTACCAGCTCGTGCAATCCCTGCTGGCCTTCGGCGCGGGAGGCATCGCGGGCAGCGGGCTGGGCTCGGGACAGCAGAAGCTCGGCTATCTGCCGGAGGCGCACACCGACTTCATTCTGTCCGTGGTGGCCGAGGAGACCGGACTGCTGGGTGTGATCACGGTGCTCGTCTGCTTTGCGGTGCTGGCTCTGGCCTCGCTCGGAATCGCCTCCCGCGCGCGCAACCCCTTCGCGATGCTCCTCGCCACGGGCGCGAGCCTACTGCTCTGGTTGCAGGGACTCGTGAACGCGGGCGTGGCCATGGGCGTGCTGCCCACGAAGGGAACCACGCTTCCGCTCTTCTCCTACGGCCGCTCCTCGCTGGTGGTGAGCCTGGCCGCCGTGGGTCTGGTGCTGAACGTCGCGCGCCCCAGCAAACGGGGGAGACCGGGATGGCGCTAGCGGTGGTGCTCGCAGGCGGCGGCACGGGGGGCCACATCTTCCCGGCTCTGGCCCTGGCGGAAGTCATTCGCAAGCGCGAGCCCGGCGCGCACGTGGTATTTGTCGGCACGGAGCGCGGCCTCGAAACACGTCACGTGCGCTCCGCCGGCTATCCCCTCGAGCTGGTACCCAGCCGACCCGTGCTGGGCGGGGGTCCGTTCTCCGCGCTGCTCGCGCTCGGGACCTTGATGCGCGGCATCGTTCACGCGCGACGCCTGTTGCGTCGGCTGAACGCCGACCTGGTGATCGGCATCGGCGGCTACGCGTCCGTCCCGACCGTGAGCGCGGCCCTGCTCTCACGCATCCCGACCGCGCTGATCGAGCCCAACGCGCGCGCGGGACGTGCCAATCGTCTGCTCGGGCGCTTCGCGCGCGCCATCTTCGTTCAATTCGAAGAGGCACTCAGCTGCTTCCCCCGGGGTCGCGGCCAACTGGTCGGCTTCCCCGTGCGCGCGATCCCGCGCGGCAACAAGCAGGCTCCTGAGTCGGTCCTGCGACTGCTCGTGCTGGGAGGAAGCCAGGGCGCCCGCTCGCTCAACCATGCTTTGATGGGCATCCTGGACCAGCTCAGCGAGCGGGACGGCTTTCGCATCACGCATCAGACGGGCGAGCTGGACTACGAAGAAGTGCGGGCCGCATATGAACGTGCGGCAGTGAGCGCCGAGATCGCGGCTTTCTTCAAGGATTTGCCCGAGCGTCTGGCACACGTCGATCTGGTCATCGCGCGCGCCGGCGCCGCGACGGTCGCGGAGCTGTGCGAGGCGGGCCTGCCCTCGATCCTGGTGCCCTACCCCTATGCCGCAGACGACCATCAGATGGCCAATGCGCGAGATCTCGAGCGTGCCGGAGCCTGTCTGGTGATCCCCGACGCCGAGCTCGGCGAACGGCTCGCGAACGAGGTGCGCACGCTGGCCCAGGACGCTCCCCGCCGGCGCCGCATGGCTGAAGCGGCCACGAAGCGCGCCCTGCCCGATGCGGCCGAGCGCATCTGGGAAACGTGTCGGGGATGGCTATGAGGAAGGAGACAGAGTGATTCGCCGCATTCAACGCGTTCACTTCGTCGGGATCGGAGGCATCGGTATGTCGGGTCTCGCCGAGATCCTGCACGCGAGCGGCTACTCCGTCTCGGGCTCCGATGCACGCGACAGCTCCACGACAGAGCGGCTGCGCCGGCTGGGTATCTCCGTCAGGACCGAACACGTCGCGAGCGCCGTGGAACAGGCGCACGTCGTGGTCTACTCCTCGGCGATCGCCGCCAACAACCCGGAGCTCCAGGCCGCACGCAGCCATCACATCCCGGTAATTCCGCGCGCTGAGATGCTCGCCGAGCTCATGCGCATCAAGTACGGCGTGGCGATCGCCGGGTCTCACGGCAAGACGACGACCACTTCTCTCGTCGGAGCCGTATTGCAGACGGGCGGACTCGACCCCACGATCATCGTCGGGGGTGTGGTCAAGAGCCTGGGCACGAACTCGCGTCTGGGCAGCGGCGACGTTCTGGTCGCCGAAGCCGATGAGAGCGATGGATCCTTCCTGCAGCTGATCCCGAACGTGGTGGTGGTCACGAACATCGATCGCGAACACATTGATCACTATCAGAGCTTCCAGAAGCTGACGCGCGCGTTTCTGGACTTCACCAACCGCGTGCCCTTCTACGGGGCCTGCGTACTGTGCCTGGACGATTCCAACGTGCAGGCCATGCTGCCCGATGTCGCGCGTCGCGTGACCACATACGGGCTCTCGGCGCAGGCGGACCTCGTTGCGGAGGAGATCGTCAGCCACGGCCTCGAGACCCGCTTCCTGGTCAACTGGGGAGGAAACAAGCTCGGTTCGATTCGGCTGCGCATGTCGGGCCTGCACAACGTGCGCAATGCACTCGCCGCGATCAGCGTGGGGCTCGAGTTCGACGTGCCGTTTGCGCAGATCCAGCAGGCCGTCGAGGACTTCGACGGAGTTGAGCGGCGTTTCGAAATCTGCGGAGAGCGAGGAGGAGTGCTCGTGGTCAACGACTATGCGCACCACCCGACGGAGATCCGGGCGACGCTAAAGGCCGCTCGCGAAGCACTCGGTCGTCGCATCGTTGCCGTGTTCCAGCCGCATCGCTACACGCGCACGCGAAACCTGTTCAACGAATTCGCGCACTCCTTTCACGATTCGGACGTGCTGATCATGACCGAAGTCTACCCCGCGGGCGAGCCCGAGCTCGCGGGTGCACAGGCGCGCAGTCTGGCGGAGGCGATTCGGGATCACGGTCACCGCGAGGTGCACTGGGTACCCGAGACCGCGGAGGTCATCCCGACGCTGCGCAGGCTCGCGCGGGCGGGTGATCTGGTGCTGTTCATGGGAGCCGGCGACATCGGGCGGCTGCCGGCGCGTTACCTGGAAGACACCGAGGGAGGATCCGGCGATTGATCCGCGTCTCAAAGCTGAGCTGCAGCGCCTATCGGCAGCGCGCGTCGTATTCGACGAGCCCATGGCGAAGCACACCTCGCTGCGCGTCGGCGGCCCAGCCGATGCGATGCTACGTCCCGCGTCGCGTGCCGAGCTACGCGACGCACTGGCACTCTGTCGCTACCACGATGCGAGCGTCTACATCGTGGGGGCCGGATTCAACACCCTGGTGCCCGATGCCGGCCTGCGCGGGGTCGTCCTGCGCCTTCACGGACTGCGCGAGCTCACACGCGGGGCAGATGACCAGCTTACCGCGGAGGCCGGCGCAACGCACTCACGAGTTACCCGCTTCTGTGCGGAGGAAGGTCTCGCGGGGCTCGAGTTCGCTGTCGGCATCCCGGGAACCGTGGGCGGGTGGCTGGCGATGAATGCAGGCATCGGAACGCGTGAGATGAAAGACGTGGTCGAGCGCATCGAGATCATGGACGTGGCGACCGGAGAGAGCCAGGAGCTGAGCGCTGAGCAGCTCTGTTTCCGTTACCGCGCTCTGGAGCTCCCGGAGCAGAGCGTGCTGCTCAAGGCGCGCTTCCACTGCCAGCAGGACGCGCGCGAGGACATCCGGGAACGCATGCGGCAACTGCTGGCGCAGCGTCGCGACACTCAGCCCGTCGATCAGCTCTCTTGTGGCTCGGTGTTCAAGAACCCGCCAGGGGATCACGCCGGACGGCTCATCGATGCGGCCGGCCTGAAAGGAGCAGCCGAGGGGGGCGCCGAGATCTCGCGTGTCCACGCCAACTTCATCGTCAACCGAAGTAGCGCGACGACCGCGGACATCCTGCGTCTGATCGAGCGCGCCCAAGCGGAGGTCCGGCGCCAGTTCGGAATCGAGCTCGAGCGCGAGGTGCACGTACTGGGAGAGGAAGATTGAGGCGTAGACGCAAGCGTAACGAGTTTTCGAAGCGGGTCTGGATGACTCTCGTAGGGGTCGGGGCCCTGCTTGGTGCGGGCATCTCGCTCTACCTGCACAGCAGCGACGCCGCGCGCGCCTGGCTCAACGCCGAGCTGCGCGAGCCGCGCTACCGGCTGGAGACGGTGGAGTTTCTGGGACTGGCAAAGCTCAACCCGCAGAGCTTGGTCGAGCAAGCGGGACTCAGCACAGCGGTTCCCCTCATCGACCTCGACTCAGACGCCCTGGCCACGAAGTTCGCCTCGCATCCGCGCGTGGCGAGCTGCATCGCGGCGCGCATTCCGCCCGATCGGCTGGTGATCGAGATCGATGAGCGAGTCCCGGTCGCGCAGCTCGCGGGCAAAGCGCAGGGCGTCGACCTCGAAGGCGTGACGTTCCCACTCTTGAGCGGTGAGGGTGCGGATCTGACGACCGTGCGCGGCAAGGTGGAGTGGGCGCTGCCACTGCTGCGGGCGGCCCACGAGCACGGTGTGGGGCTCGCGCTGGTACAGGCGCGCGCAGCGAACGATCTGCGTTTTCGGCCGCTCGGCCACCAGCTCCAGGTTCGTGTCGGCTCAGATCCCGACACCAGCCTGCGAGGCTGGCTCCAGATTCGCGAGAGCGGGCTGCTGCACAGCTATGCAGCGCGCGAGGTAGACCTTCGCTTCCGAGGAAACGCAGTACTCAGAGATTTCGGGACAACAAAACAGGGGGGAGAGGATGGCTCGTCATGAAGAACTCGTCGTAGGGCTCGATATCGGAACCACCAAGATCTGCGCGGTGGTGGCGACGGTGTCGGGCGACAGCGTCGACATCATCGGGATCGGCAGTCACCCATCGAGGGGACTGCGTAAGGGGGTCGTGATCGACATCGACACGACCGTGGACTCCATTCGTAAGACCATCGATGACGCGGAGCTCATGGCGGGCTGCGAGATCAACTCGGTCTACGCGGGCATCGCCGGTGGGCATATCGAGGCGCGTAACGAGATCGGCATGATCGCGATCAAGGACCAGGAGGTCAAACCCGGAGATATCAAGCGAGTCATCGAGCAGGCCCAGGCGATCGCCATCCCGGCGGATCGTGAGGTCATCCACGTCATCCCTCAGGAATACGAGATCGACGGTCAGGCGGAGATCAAGCAACCCTGCGGGATGTGCGGCGTGCGGCTGACCGCGAAAGTACACATCGTGACCGGAGCCGTCACCTCGGTTCAGAACATCATCAAGTGCTGCAATCGTGCGGGTCTCAACGTAATCGACATCGTGCTCGAGCCCCTGGCCTCCAGCGAGTCGGTGCTGGCGCCCGACGAGACGCAGCTCGGGGTGGCATTGGTCGACATGGGCGGCGGCACGACCGACCTGGCGGTTTTCCAGGACGGCTCCATCAAACACTCAGCGATCCTCTCGCTGGGCGGCTATCACCTGACCAACGACGCCGCTGTCGGCCTGCGCACACCCTTCGAGCAGGCAGAGCGCATCAAGCGCCGCTTCGGCTGCGCCGCCTCCCGCTTTCTGGCTGCCGACGAGCTGATCGTGGTACCCAGCGTCGGGGGACGCGCGCCGCGCGAGATCAGCCGCAAGATGCTCTCCGAGTTTCTGGAGCCCCGCGTCGAAGAGATTCTGACCCTGGTGAGGGAGGAGCTGGTTCGCGCAGGGCTCTTCCACTCGATTCCGTCCGGCGTGGTCGTGACGGGCGGAACCAGTGCTCTGGAAAGACTGCCGGAGCTGGCAGAGGAGGTCTTCGAGCTGCCCGTCCGGCGCGGTATCCCGCGCGGCGTGGGTGGACTCGTCGATCGGGTGCAGGGGCCCGAGTTCGCCACCAGTGTCGGACTCGCAATTTACGGCTCGAAGCAACGCGCTAAGCCACGTTTCCGCGTGTATGACGGATCCACGTTTCGCAAGGTTCGCGCAAGGATGCGCGAGTGGTTCTACGGCGAGCTGAGCTGAGTGGCTCAGACGTCCTTGGTAATTGCAGATCCAAAATCGCCATTGGGGGGAAAGAGATGATTAAGTTGGAACAGGACAAAAACCTCGGCGCCCGCATCAAGGTAGTCGGGGTAGGCGGTGGTGGTGGCAATGCCATCAACACCATGCTCAGAAGCGGCCTCGGGGGGGTGGATTTTCTCTCCACCAACACCGACGCGCAGGCCCTGAGCGAGAATCTGGCGCCCAACAAGATCCAGCTGGGGGAGCGGGGCCTGGGTGCCGGAGCTGACCCGAGCGTAGGTCGCAGCTCGGCGGAGGCCGCGCGCGATCGTCTGCGCGAGGAATTCCAGGATGCCGACATGGTGTTCGTGACCGCTGGCTTCGGTGGCGGCACCGGAACCGGTGGCGCGCCCATCGTGGCCGAGATCGCGAAGGAGATCGGGGCCCTGACAGTCGCCGTCATCACGAAACCCTTCACCTTCGAAGGCTCCGTACGCGCCAAGCAAGCCGAGGAGGGAATCGAGGCGCTGCATGACGTGGTGGACACCCTGATCACGATCCCGAACGACCGCCTGCTCCAGATGGTGCCCAAGAACACCTCACTCACGGCGGCCTTCGAGCTCGCGGACGATGTCTTGCTGAATGCGGTCCAGGGCATTTCGGACCTGATCACGGTGCACGGCATGATCAACTTGGATTTCGCCGATGTGCGCTCGGTCATGAACGAAATGGGCATGGCTCTGATGGGCACGGGGCGAGCCACGGGCGAGAATCGGGCGTCGCTGGCTTCGCAGGCGGCCATCTCGAATCCCCTGCTCGAGGACCTCTCGATCCAGGGGGCGCGCGGTGTGCTGATCAACATCACGGGCGGTGATGACATGACGCTGCACGAGGTTCACGAGGCCGCGATGCTCGTGCGCGAGCAGGCCCACGCGGAGGCCAACATCATCTTCGGCTCCGTCGTGCAAGAGGACATGGAGGAGGAGATCCGGGTGACCGTCATCGCGACGGGACTCTCCGATCCCGCGCGCCGGCGTCGCCGCCAGGAGTCGGATGCGTCTCTGGGCAACGTCACGCGCCTGCGGCCCGCGCAGCGCAGCCAGGTGGCGGTCGAGCCGGTCCCCGACCTCAGCACCTCGGCGGCCGTGGGGGGAGAGGAGTTCCTCTCGCCGTTCGAGGAGGAGTACGACGTTCCGGCCTTCATTCGCCGCGCGAGCCAGGACAACGAACGGACGGGCTAGTCGCTAAACGGGGGGAGAGGCAGGTGTTGGCAAACGGGGGGGTGCGCCGGGCTGTG
>Ga0255047_10002877_pt1 | contig 11093 bp, 20 predicted proteins | sample JV7_2_1_MG_FD_183640 | JGI IMG/M metagenome (GOLD analysis project Ga0255047, IMG submission 183640) | Seawater microbial communities from Jervis Inlet, British Columbia, Canada - JV7_2_1 | ecosystem: Environmental > Aquatic > Marine > Inlet | place: Canada: British Columbia | collected 2016-10-06 | reverse complement strand
GGACATGGTTTACTGCAGGATAAAATACGATAAATCCATTTACCACATTTACATTCAAATTTTTTGGTGCTGCGACTCTTCATTGCACATCCATCACTACCGGAAACTCTGTGTATTGACCTCTGAATTTAGTTTTAGCTTTTCGTCTGTAATGCCTGGCTCTGCAGCTCAATCCCGTCTTTGGCGGGGCAAGGCAAACAAACTGGTTTGTATCTTTATCATAAAATCCATTCCATAATGCCGGGTTATATTCTTTAGCGCCCGGGTTACGTTTGCAGTAGGCACAGCGTTTTGGTTTATCTTTAATCATATTCTAAACAATAATATCTAATTCGCTGGGCTCGAAACCATCATACTCGCATCCATCTGCTATAACCGTGATATTTATTTTTTCATCCTTTTCCATTTTAATACCTATTACTTGAGCATTTACGCCTACCCAATCACTGTAATATTTAGAAGTTGAATTAACTTCAACAATTGCCAGGAAATAATCCTTTGGTTGCGGGGTAGTGGGTTTCTCGACCTGACTAAGTTGTTCTTTACCATTCCAACCGGCTGAGAACGCACCATGCAATCTGTTAATTAAATATTGATCGGTGATGTTGGTCAGAGTTGTTCTGTCTGAACATTTTTTCCCTTCTTCGCTATCTTTCCAAGCATCCCATTTTTTTGCAAATTCACTTTTCATTTATAACTCCTTTCAAAAAAGTAATTGTGTGTAACGAAAACCTTTTGATTTTGATTCGAAATTGAATGGTAATGGATTCGTACTTCATTCAAACAGATCTCCTTGTTCTATCATTCAACCTGCCGCCAGTTGTAAATTGATTTTGTTGATACGTTTAGTATGCGTGCTGCATGGTTATAATCTACATGCTTGTTTTTAACAGCCCATGCTTTTTTAAGCGATATGATTGGAGAACTGCTGAAGTATATACCGGCTTTACCAAAGTGTGCGAAGAGCTTCAGATAATTATCTTCACCAACAAGCTGGAGAATCATATCCTGATCGTTATAGGTTCCGTTTTCGGTGCGGCGGACAGACCCGTCTATGTCCTCCGGACTACGACGGGCAGGGAAGTAGATGCCGGTCTTGCCGAAGTATTCGTAAAGTTTGAGATAGTTATCTATGCCTATGAGCTTGATGATGAGACGGTGATCATCATTAAAGTATGAGGTGTAATCAGGGATTGTTTTTATCCAATCGAACTTCATCCGTCTACGTCCTCCGGACTACGCCGGACAGGCCTATCTTCTTTAGCTTCATCCGGTTTGAGGGATTGAATGGCTTTTAATAGCTTGTTAACATCCTTTTTATGTACCGATGTAATTAGACTTACTTTGAGTATGCGGAAGATGAAGTTGTTCATAGATGTAACGGTTTTTTCACGTGAGTAATTCATCCAGACGGCTTCTATTTTGCGCATCTGCGCAGGTGATGCGAATTTGGAATCGCGGCTGCCGTACTCTTCGTATTTAAGTTTTTTACCTTTCTTCTTTTCCTGCCAGCCGAGTTTTTTCTTGAACAGATCGAGTAGAATGTTTGCCTGTTTTTCTGTTAGCTCTTTGCAGGTAGTACAGGGATTGCCATCAGAATTATTAAAGCCGGAAAGAATATCACGGTACTCTTTGTCGATTATATTAAGGTCTTTTATTGCTATATGAATTTTTACAATCTGTATTTTTTGTATGGGGTTTTCCATCATTTCTTTATGTTGAAGAGATAATTTTTAGCTGATTTAATTTGCCTGGTGAAACGTTCAACTGTTCTTTTAATGCATTCGGCGGGGTATCGTATCCACATATAAAGTGCAACGAGTGGTAACGATAATAAAACAATAAATTTTTGGATGGAGCTGTGTCCTATTATTTTAAGTGCCAGGTAATCGATAAAATTTCTATTGCATTTTAGCGGATCGGTTATCCCGCGCTTCTGCCGGTGATCTATGTTTTCCAGCCAGATGTTAAGGGTTGTAACAGCAAAAGCACCAATAATAAATATTACAAACACCAGCAGGAAGAAGAGCCTGCCATCAACGGTTATGTAAATTTTTTCATCCATAGAGTGCTTCTTTTGTAATTTTTTGGATGCCTGTATTTATTGCAGGATGCCCGCCAATAAAGGCAGACACTTTTTGGTAGCATTCCGGGTGAAAGCGAAGTTCACAATTATGATCTGTGTTAATTATTCTTACTGCAGTATTATCAATTCTGAATTCGCAGTAAGAGCAAACGCATTCATCCGAGCCAATATCGGGGCTGTCTTTATACCATGTTATTTTGATGGACATATTAAATCTCCAATAGCTCACTGTTTAATTTTATCATCCCTGCATTACGTTCAGCTAATCCAAGCGTGCAGAGCTTGCTTATTCCATTGTTAAAACCTCCAGAGCCAGAGCTGTAACCGGTTAACTCGCCAAGTTCATCTTTGGCAAATTCTCTATCCGGTTCATTAAGTAACACCTGGTAAATATTGCGCGGGCATACTCCCAGGGTATTAAGCCACGCCTCTTTTGAGTACTGTTCCCGGGAGCTGTACTCATCACCAAGTATTTCGATCGCTTCCTGTTCCATGTCCCTGTTAAGCTGCAGCATGCCGGAGTTCCTTATGATTAATCCCCTGGTTGCAAGCTGACTGATAGCATTATTAAAGCCGCCAGATCTAGGGGAATAGTTTGTCATTGCACCAACCTGAGGTTTGGAGAAAGCTTTATCCGGACGCAGCGCAAGAAATTTTAATATTGTTGTAGGGCATCTTCCAAGCGTTCCATCACTTGAGTTTATTGGCACAGCTACCTTCGGCATTGGAACTTTAATTTCAGGTTGCGGAAGAGATCTTACGGGTTTAACCGGCTGAGAAGAAGGAACAACTTCTATTGTTGTTGATTCAATTTTCTCAATTATCAGGCCTGCATACTTTTTAACGCCGCTAATTACAGAATCAACCGAAGAGATAACTTTGTTTAATTGTGATTTTAACCGATAATTTTCTTTGGACAAAGCTTTATACTCTTCAGCATCAATTATATTTTTACTTTTCTTTTTCTCTTCCCTCAATTCCTTTTTAAGATTATTGATTTCGAACTTGTAATCTTTAATAGTGTTGAATTCCTTCTCAGCTTCTTTAGGAATATCCTGCAGTTTTTCAATCATCTTTTTTATAGCAGCCGATGCCGGCGGAACTGTAACTGTTCTCCTGCCTGATTTAGGATGCTCTGTTTTAACCTTAGAGATTTTTATCTTCTCTATCGTGTTACTGATAGCGGGACCGAAAACAAAAAACTCACCCGGACTTAAATCTCTTAAAGAAAGCATATCGGCTTTAGTTGTAAAGCCCAGCTCTTCAGATGCACGTTTCATATCAACATCCAGCCCGGTGCCGCCAATCATTTTATTATTGCATTCGGCTGCAGCATCTTTATGGAGTTTGCTTAAGCGCTGTGTTGCAAGTACAGCGCAGTAGCCACGTTTCCTTCCACGTGTGCAGAGATCTATTACAGCACCCATTGATTCTGCCTTTCCTTTTTCCGGGCAGAAGACATGCGCTTCATCAACTATTACAAGTGCCGGATGCCATAATTCTTTAGGTGCATTTATCATCGAGTTAAGAAATCGTTTTACAAACAATATCCTCTCGTGATGCTTTAACTCGTATAGATCGATTATTGCAGATACATTTAATTCGAGGATTGATGTTGCTATCTTTTCAGCGTATCGAATATCGGCAAGTGCATCACCTTCTTTACCAAAGTAAATGCAATCGAGCATCTTCCGGAGAGTAACAAATTCACCTTCCAGGTCTAACAGGATGATAGGAACTTTACCTGCAGCTTCCTCACAAAGCTTACGGATAGCATAAGATTTGCCCCCGCCGGATCTTGCCTGAACCAGCATCCTGGAATCGATAAGCAGATCCAGGTTTATTGTAGTACCGATGTTAATTTTCATATTCTACCCGTTTTACTTTCATTTTATCTTCACCGGTTTAATTAGTTGTTTTTCTTTACTTAGTTTTGCCCAGTTTAGTGAGTATGAGAAAACATCTCCTTTATGATACCTCAGGTTTGCAGAAGCAAGGTCGAGATCTCCGATTTTTTTAGTACGGTAATCGGCTGCTAATGCTTCTTTATTTACTTCAGGTACAAGGCGTACGTATCTCTTTTTATACATTGCAAATAAAACTTCACCTGCTTTTTTCATCCCGTTTTTTACCTGTCTTAACAGGATGATTGCACCCGGGCTCATCTTAAACTTTACTGTGCCATACATAAGTTTTTTGGATTTGGTTTGACCTTTACCGGTGAAATCTTTTTTATGGTCCTTGCAAAACAGTTCCATATCGGTTTGAATAGAGAGCATTTCCGAATTGAGCTTATCTGCGTCTTCCTGGTATTCTTCCTTGACTACATTTAATTCCATGTTAAGATCATTTTCAAGCGTACCGAGTTCAGCTTCAATTTCTGCTGCTCTCAATAGTTTTTTATCCAACCCGGAATAATCTTTTATTGTTGTTTGCTTCTTCATGCTGTTGCTGCCTCCTTAGCAATCTCCTTTCCCTGCCCTGCAAAGAGCGGGAAGATATTTGTAAGGTAATTGTTATCTACATTCTGGAAGAAATCTATAACGGCATCAAGTTCTTTCTGCTTTTTCTTTTTGGTCTTCTTCAGGCTTGCAGACTGCGATTTCAGGTCGTTATATTTTTTTACCTGGTCCTTAAGAACCGAAGCCTGTTTGGTCTTCTTCAGGCTTGCAGACTGCGATTTCAGGTCGTTATATTTTTTTACCTGGTCCTTAAGAACCGAAGCCTGATCATCGAGGGAATCAATATCTTTCTGCATATCCTCGAGTTCATTCTTTTTTGTTTGAAGTGCTTCTTCAATTTTCATATTATTCCTCCGGTTTTATTTTGAAATAATTATTGTAACTATTGAAATACTTTTTTCTCCACTTATCCATCTCACCCTTGTAGTAATCTCTCATTTCTCTGCAAACAGATCTTGAGCCTGCTAAATAAACAACGGCATAAAGAAGTATTAGTACGATGTAACAAAGCACAAAAATTGCAGCATCCATCACTCAACTCCCTTCCATTAGTAATAAATGAATCTTGGAAAAATTGATATACCATATTGTGTTCGGAACCCTGCGTGGTCCCAGTTTCTTTTTATCCGGGTAACTTTCAATTATATAATAAGGCGAACCTCTCCAGTAATTCCGCCTGGCGCTAACAGTAGAAGGCGGCCACTTAACCCGGTCGTCAAAGTATTCAACCACTTCATTATCGGTTGCACTGCCACCGAGAATCATCATTGCTTTAAGATATTCAACACTATCTTCAGCAAACTTTTCTTTCAGCAGGTTGTAAACCTCCGCCTTAATCCCGCTTCCAGTCCATATCCAATCCGGCAGCCTCACGATGGATGTAAGGGGAAGACTATGAGAGTTTGAGACAGAGGCAAATAATGGCAAGCCCGCCGTCTGCCCATGCTCCTCAATCATATCCTGTTTTGTCTCGTTAGCTTTCCAGGGCATAAATATCTCTTCTGATTGTGAAAACTTGGAGAAGTTCCCGTGCAACTTTCCTGCGTGCTGCAGCCCAGTTGCGTATATGTATGCAAGCCGCCTGACTGATAGTTTTATCTAACAGCTTCATATATTCCTGCAACTGAGTTTTTTGGTTGTAACCAGGAAAATATTCTTCAGCTTCCCGCATTATTGTACCGTAAGTGATGTAAATTGTAGTAACGTTTGTTTTATTCATTTACTATTCTTCCGCTTCAATTTTTTGTAACTGATCGAACAGATCATTTACCTGGTCATCGGGCAGCGTAATTAAAAGTCGAAGGCACAAGCCATAAATAATTTCCCGCTTGAAGCAGTTAAGATTATCTGCAATAATTTCAATTCTTTTTTTCTGCCTGTTTATCACTTCGGCTGCTGGTGAAATCACGGGTTGTTTTATATTTTTATCTATTGCCATTGTTACCATTCTTTTTATGTTTCTGTTCTCTTTCTTTTCCTTTTTTACTTGGTTGATAAAGAGTTATCAGTTTTTTATTCCGGATGATTAAATTGCATTTATGAATTTTGCTGTAAAGCAGTATCCCGCGTTTATCATCGGATACATAACGGGCAGATTCTAAAATGCTTTTAATAGCTATTTCAGCCCGCTTTAAACGCTCTTTATCATCAACAATAGAAGCAAGATTCTGATTGAATCTTTCTATGTAGCGAAGGCAAATATGTTCTGTTAATTCAATGCTGCTCATAGTACTCCTACGTTAAAAGTGAACTTGCTGCTTCATCAATAAGATCTTCGTTTAACTCTTCGCCGGTTTCGTGTATGGTTTTTTTAACCAGGTCGATTAAATGCTCAAGTATCCTTCCGTTATTTTTTGATAGCTGAAGGAAGTTAGCTGCGAACTTCAATCCGTCGGGATAATTAATTTGCAGTATTGCTTTGGCATCACCTGTCTTTAGCAGATCTATCTTTTTCCAAACACCAACACGAGAATAAAGCTGCTGAAGCTCTCTGCGTGGTCCGCGCAGGCGGTCTAATAATTTATCTGTACCGCTGAGGACAATGCCCACCCGGGTGAAGTCGTGAATACGTCTTATTATTTCCAGGCAGCTTGTTATCAGGTTTTCACCTTCATCAAATATCAGGTTACGTCTTGTGCCGGTTAGCTGATCAATAATTTCTTTAAATAAAACGGAACCGGGAATAAGAGTCTGTCTATCCTTACGGACATAGTGGATAGGTATCTTCAATCCCAAACAAATATCCTGAAGCAAACTCCGCTGCGTAACCACGGGAGATATTTCAATTAAAACGTTGTTAGGATTTCTCTTTTGGTATTCGGTAACGCTAATTGTTTTACCGCAGCCGGGTACACCAACAATTACCCCGACTTTATGTTCTGTAGAAGCGTAAGCTGCAGTCTTAAAAATATCCTGAGCGGCGGCAGTCATTGCAAACTTTAGGTGCCCGGAACTAACCGCCTGGGCTAAAGCTTCCTCTTCATTATCGAGGTAGCTTTCAACTCTTTCAGCAAATTCAAGTTCCTTTGATGGAGTTGGGAATTTGTTATTGCAGAACTGACTCACATACCCGGGGGAATAACCGATGTTGGTGGCTATTATTCGGTTGGAAACGGAAGGATTTTCTTCCATAAAAATTTTAAGCCGTTTCCGTATCTCGTTTATTTTTGAATCGCTATGGTTTTTAGACATGGTTTTTACTCCTTAAAGTGATTGATAATTTTGTTCGATTGTAAATATGCGCTGGTAAACAGGTGACTTCCTGATGTCATTCATCTTCTGGTCTTTACGCATCAGGAGCAGCACGGGTATTTTATATTTACTGCTGTCGTCAAGCACACGTACATAGCTGGTTTTAATTATATCGGCGCCGGTGATGACGATAATTTTACCATCAATAATTCCGGGCAGCTGATCGAATGAAAGGTTTTTGATTTTGAGCTGGTTAGAGAGCCGGTAAAGAAGCATTGCGGACGTGTATGCATCTCTTCCTTTAATAACGATGTTCTTTTTATCGAGCAGTTTATTCTGAAGAATTGCTTCTTCATTTTTTGGAATATTAAAAATGATTCCCACAGCTTTTCGTTTTTGAACTCTTTCGATTATACCCAACACTTTTCTTTTCATTTCTTCTGTTCCCTCCCGGGATAGTTTTGAATAACTGAGTTAGCCTATTTTTCTCCTTCTGGTTTCGTTCTCAGGAACATTCCAGCGATCGAGAACGTTTCCCTTCTTTTTCTTTTTACCCGAATCTTTTTTTGAAGTTGAACCGGAATCCTCATCTACAGCTTGAGATGAATCGGGTTCCGGCAGCTGGAGAATTTTTGCATCATTTAATTGTTTTTTAACAAACGGATAAATTTCATCTACCAGGAATTTTTTGGCTTCACCAACAACGGAGGATTTTAATCTTTCCTTTAGAGCAAGCTGGTTTTCGACTTCCTGAACTTCCTCAGGTGTACCGAGAAGTTTTGCAGCCGGGTTAACTTTTTTTACATCGAATGCTTCACAAACGAGATCTCCGTTCCTGTCATAAACCAGTATAAAGTCCCGATCGAACAGATCGAACTTGACACGCACTTCATCACCGGCATCAATCTGTTTACCGAATATTTCAGGATGCCAATACCATGTTCCGAACATCTTTATTCCTTTACGGTAAAGCTTTGTGATGTGCGTATCCATCATTAAAAATTTTAATTCTTTCTTATCTATACCCGCGCCTTTACCTGCATTAAAAACCTGCGCCGGTGTTAAATCTTTTAAGTGCCCGCTGGATTTTTTCCTCTGGTGATATTCATCTAACCACCATGCCATAGCGCGGTGTGCAGCAAAAATATCTACGGTGGTATTCTGCATTGCTTTTTCATAAAACTTGCGGTGAAGGAACTCTCCCCTGTTCATCCTGGGCGGCTGCATCTGTATCGATGTACCAACGTAAGTGGGCACCATCCGTTCGAGTTCCGCCATCCACTTCCAGAAAACTTCTATCGGTTTACTTTGTGCATGATATTTTTTAGCAAAGATTACTTTTATACCGAGCCGGGCAAACAACGCTTCGAGATTATCAAGATCATTACCATGAAAATATTTTGCAGTAAATGCTTTACCGTTATCTATGTAAACCACTTTAGGTATTTTCCCCAGCATTAATATTGCCCTGCGCAGGGCTGATGCAATTGCAAGCACGTTTTCAGTAATTGCAATCTCGTAACCTGCCAGGTACTGGCTGCGTCCATCAATAGCTCCAATGGTCATCATACGTTTTGGATGACCGGTAAAGGGATTAATAATTTCATAATTGTTTACATGTCCGTCCATAATAATCAGGTCACCCACTTCAACCAGGTTCCAGTCACGTTCCAGGTAAGGAAGCACCAGGTCATCAAGTCCTTTTTCACCTTCACGGTAGAAAACATAATCGGCATAGTTTTCTTTAATCCAGTTATCTATGTACCTTTTATAAGTGTTATAACTTTTGATGTGCATGAAGCGTTTGGCTTCGAAGTAATTTATTGCAGATCTTATAACATCACTAACTAGGGGCTTGTTCGGATTGCAAATCATTTTAACTATTACTTCCGATTGTTCAGGCGGGATGCTGCTGGCTTTACTTGTTTTATAATTACGGGCTAGAACACGGTAGTCTTTATTTTCTTTAAGATATTTTGTACGCCAGGTTCGTAAAGTAGGCAGAGAACGTTTGCCTATTACATCGTATATATCGGGGAAAGCTTTTTGGTTGTAAGCTTTAATAAACTTCTTTTCGGCAATAACTTTTTTGCCTTTGTATTTCGGCTGATCTGAAAAAGCTATCAACTTCAGGATTAATCTTGATGCTGCAAGAGCAAACTCCAATTGATTTTTACTAAGCTCTTTTTTGTCCTCTTCCGATGGTACCGGAAGTTTTATTTCTAATGATTTATCTGCTGCTATCTCGGCAGCCAGGGGTGATATTTTTTCAGGTACTTTCATTTTATTTTCTTTACTGCGTCTTCCATTTGTTTGTAGTTATCGAAAATTTTTATGGCTTCTCTTATGTGAAGTTCAATTTTTATCTGGTCGGGCTCTAAAATTTGAGGGCAGTTAAATACACTGTTTAATATGTGTGTAAAGTGTCTTTCGGCACGGTTGTAAACTTTATAGAATGGGATGCCTTTTTCTTCTTCTTCCGGTTCGTCATCTTTCCCATTAATTAGTTCCCTGAGCTTATCGATGTCCATTGCGTTGATGACGGCAATTGTGTAGGTTCTCCCCTCTATTTCCACTTCACCTCTTTTCATTAAATCCGATGCCTGCGAAACGGACAAATTTGATAAAACTATGAGTTTTCTTAGCGGTATCGTAGAAAGTCCAACGTGTTGGACTGATCCTGATTCATTAAAAACAGGCAGAAATTTATTCGCCACCTGTAGATAGGCGAACATTGTGCTTCTCGCAAAATCAAATTTCCTTTTGCAGTATTCTGCCATAGAAGGGTCGTTGAAATGCAGGTAATATTTGTTATCGTTAATCTCCTTAAGAGCAAAGAGAAAATAAAAAATATCTCTAGTTGCTATGCGGTCGAGTTCAGAGGCTCTTGCTTTGTGCTGCTCATCTGTCAGCTGGTTTCCTGTTGGTGAGGGGGAGTTATTCAGCATACTATTTTAGTATCCCCGATAAACACCAGCCGAATAAAAGAGAAAAGAAAATAACCGAATAGATTCCTGCAATAATTTGTTTATCTTCTTTAGTAAGCTTGCATGACCGGTTCCCCTCTAATAAAGATTGCTCTTTCATTTTTCCTCCATATAAATTTTAACTGAAATTATACCTGAAGTATTAAGCAGATCAATTCCTCTCCAGGTTTTATCGAAAGCAAATTTTATTGTTTCGGTTTTAGTGCAAACTCCTTCGAAAGAATAAACAGCCGAAACCATAAGTGCGGTATCTAAATTGTCCGCTGTTAAAAAAGATGATGATGTTACGAAGGGTGTTCCATTGGGGAATGTAAAATAGAAACCGGTTTTAACTCCCCGGTAAATGTACATTGTATGAATGCCGGATTTGGAGATAAAAGCCGTGTCCTGTATGTTATAATAAAACTCACCCCGGAGTATAACCTTGTAGTTGTTACCTTTAATAAGCGGTTGGCTTTCAGCCTGGAACGGTGAAGAAAAATCCAACAGGATTCTCTGTTGAAGCACCAATAGTCCCGGTTCCGGTTCAGTTGGAGCTTTATCGCAAGCAGCCGTGATGAGCAGTAAGCAGAGTATAAAAATATATCTGCGGTAAATTCTATACTTTCTCATTTTACCCCCCTGAATAATCTTTCTGTATTTTTTGGTGTAGGTTTGTATGGCGAAGTTTTTATAACCTTAATCCCCAAAGCTTCAAACTCTGCGGTTGAGTCAAATTCTTTCCCGTTATCCACGTGGATAACTTCAGGCACAAACCCCGTTTCCTTAATTGTTTTATAGTGGGATTTTTTAATCGCACTTTTATTTGGTTTCATTTCTTCCTCCTAGAATTTAATGAGCGTAAATAATTATTTTTGTATTCGAAAT
>Ga0255047_10002876_pt1 | contig 11096 bp, 8 predicted proteins | sample JV7_2_1_MG_FD_183640 | JGI IMG/M metagenome (GOLD analysis project Ga0255047, IMG submission 183640) | Seawater microbial communities from Jervis Inlet, British Columbia, Canada - JV7_2_1 | ecosystem: Environmental > Aquatic > Marine > Inlet | place: Canada: British Columbia | collected 2016-10-06 | reverse complement strand
CTGGCGACCATCTTCAATAGCCGAGTCAAGTTCGCGTTCAATACCTTTAGCTAACCAGGACTTCTCATAAGGGCTTTTAGGTACTGAAGAATTAGAAGCAGCTTTTCCTTGGCTAATGCGCTCTAAAGCTTCATAAATAGGTATGTCTAAGTATTCCCTAGCTTCGTTAGAGTAACCAAAACGATCTAGTAAGTCACTAAGACGCTCACTATCCGCTTTGGTGTGTAAGTCCCAATCCTTTTCTTCTTGCTTAGCTAAGCGTGCAGCGTCTTTGGCTTCTTCTGCATTTGGCTTAGGTAGTTCATACCCAGTATTACGTCCTTCTTGGTGTAAGTCAGACTGTATCTCTTGTAAAACACGCGTGGGCTTGCCGTCCATTGTGTCATCAAAAGTACGTGTGTGCAATAAGTAATTAGGTACGTCAGGAAAATGAGTTGACGTGTACCGAGAGTTACTAAAAGTACCATCCATAGCAGCAGCAACGTCTGCTTCGCTAACCGTGCCTGTTGGTCCCGTGCCTTCAGCAAACGTGTAGACGTTTTCTTTGTACGTAGGGTTTGACTGACCTTTCTCTAAGCTAACCCACTGGAAGCCTGGGTCTTTTACTTGCACTTTGTCAAAAGTATCTTTGCGACCACTCTCTAGCTTTTGTAAATCAGCTTTAGTGTAAGACTCATCAGGCTTAATTTCAATATCTGCAAACTTTAGCTCTTCGTCTTTAACGCCCATCTTTTTAAGCGCGTTAGGTACTTGCTGACCTTTAAGCTTAGCTTTTTCTGGTAACGCGTTAATGCCAGCTTTTAGTACGGATTCAATGCCCATTACTCAACTCCCTCGTTAGTGTTGGTGGGTAACTTTAATGCTTTACTTTTGGGCGACCCTGCTTGTTGTCCACCGCCAGCGCCCATCTTCGCTTCTTGTGTTGCAGCAGGGTCACCACTAAGCATCTGCGCAGTTTGCTCAAGTATGGTTGCCATATTAGGTGAGTACTTAGTCTTAGTACTCTTAATACTTAGTGCAGCCATCTGGAAGAAACCAGCAGGATTTACTTGAGACACCATTTGGCCTACTTGACCAGACATAACAGTCTCAAGCATTAGTTGTGCTTTTTCATCTTCGTCGTTGTATGAGTTAGCTTCAATGTTGACCTGGAAGTCTAAAAAAGTAAAGTCAGAACCTTCTTCAGATACTGGAGCTAATATAATGTTACCTTCTTCATCTTCCATGATTTCCCCACTACCTGGGTCAGTCATAGGCAAAAGAATAGGTTGCATTATAGGCTGTCCGTCTGCACCCATTTGACCACTAAACTCCATCATAGGCTTATTAACTTCAATCCAGCGCTGACCTACAACTTCATCGCTAACCATAATCATTTGATTAGCATTGTAGTACTGTGAAGCTAAGTTAGCAATATCTTGACCTAAGCTAGAGTAAAAGCTCTCCATGCGTGCTGTAATATATCTAAGTGACATTATAGTCGCGTTTTGCTGTAGCTTAACTTTGCGGCCACTATCTGAAGCAAATGCCATACCTAAGAAGCTATCGTTAATACCTAACACACGTTGAATGCGGTCAAGTGAACGGTCAATAATTATGTACTGGTCTTGTACATCTTTTGACATATTTTCCAGCTTAATACCACTTAGCTTGCGCACTTCAATTACAGCGTTAACTCTGTTAAAAGCAGTTGTAAAGTCGTCAATGTTATCTACTGCGCCTTCTTCAACAAATGCTTTTTCTGAGTTAACCATTAGCTGTATTTTAAGCACCGCCTGGTTTAACGCTCGTTGTGACTCTAGCACTTCGCGGAATATTCCGTAGTACTCTACGCGGTCTGAACTGTGAATGCGTTGCACTCGGTATGGCCAGCGGGTTTTCTTGAAAGTTATCTCTTTCTTCTCTAGCATGATGTCGCCACACCAGAAACAAGAATAGCTTTTACCATTAGTCTCTTCAACTACAGAGTGCACAATCAAGTAGTTATCAAACACACGGTAATAACCTGTGTAAGGCTGTCCGTAATTAAACTCAAACTCAGCTTCATCAACGTTTAAGTGGTTATAGTACGCCACAAGCTTATCCGCTTTAGCTTTACCAAAAGTGCGAATAACCGCATCTTGAGACATCCACTTGAAACGGTGTAAAAAGCGTGCGTCCGAGTAGTCGTCCATAACACTCATCGGGTCTAGAACTAACTGAGAATCTGGGACGTGGTGAGTATCAATACGATTAATAGGCCGGCCAAAAGCATCTTTTTGTCCCGTATCGACAACATTTGTATAGCTACAAAGTAAGCCTGAAACCATGCCACCAAGCTTAATAGTATCACCTTCAATGTCAAAACGATTTTCCTTAAATACGTTGTTAACTGTGTCATTAAGAATGCTAGCCGTATCAATATCACGCGGGTTTGTAGGACTAATCACTACAGTATTAACTATAGTAGAGTAGTAACCCACAAGCATGCGCGCAAACAACTTAATAACGTTAAAAGTTTCTGCAGGCTGACCACGATTAGCTAATATACTTAGTTGCTCGTCAGTATAATGTCTGTTGTGGTACAAGTCCCAAGCTTCATTAGCTTCTTTACGCGAGGGCTCGTAAGCTTCATAACCGACTTTAAACGAGTCCTTTAGTTCTTGAATTGTAGCTTTCATCGGTTGTTGTACCTCTCTTGAATGCTTAACTTAGGCGTAATAATGTCTTTACTTTTTGAACTTAAGCCGTCCATCATTTCGATGCGCTCGTCAATAGCAGAGATAACATCAGCTAGCTTATCTTGGTCCATATTAAGACGGTACTTAGCCACATACGGGTCGTTCATATCATAAACGCTGCTAAGCTGTTCTTTCAAGTCTTCCATCTGAGTTTTAAGCTTAACAAGTAATGGACCTTTTTGCTCAGACAGACTACCCATTGCAGCAGTAAACGTTTGTGTCTCACCTGAACTAACAGTAGCACCGTAAAGCGCGTGTCGCAAAGTATTACGGAAAGCTTCATAAGCAGCTGTGCCTGCAGTACCTTCTACGTCATTTGAAACATACTTTTTAACACCACGAATTAAGCTATCAATAGGACCTGCTTGTTGGTCTGTAATTTCAGAACCTGCAACATTACCTAGCGATGTAAGCTGTCTGATTTCTTTAGCCACTTTGCGGTCTGCTACGTTCATCGGGAACTCTTGCTCTACTCTAGACATGTAACGACTAGCTAAGTTACGATTCTTAGCTGTAGTCATATCTGCTTCAAGAAAGTCGCCTTCAAACATTTTATCAAGCTCTGCTTTAGCAGTGTTAACTTCGTCTATTTTAACTTGGTCTGATGAGCGTATAGACTCAGCGTGCAGTTGCTCTTCTGACGACGTTGAAGTACCTCTATCCCGCTTAGTAGCTAAACGTTCTTTATACGAGCCGCCTTCTTTTTTCATAGCAACAGCTTCAGCATAAGCATCTGTTAGCAACATACCAGGGTTACTTGCCTGTATCTCTTTAGCCATGCGTTCAGTTTCAGAACCTCCGCTTGAGTTAGGCTTAAGTATGTTACTAGCTTGCTCCCAGGCTTCTTGCTTGCTTAGGTCTGGATTTTCTTCACTAATTAAATCAGCTAATCGATTAGTATCGGTTATACGCCCTGAAGACATGCCCGTACGCAAACGTTGAGTGTTCAAAGCTTCTATGCTTAACCGTTTTAGCTCTTCATCTTTCATGCGTTTAGTAAAAAGTGTTCCGGCGTACACTTGATTCATATCTAATAGTACTTGTGATCCGTCAGTACGTGTAGACACCACCATGTTAGTGCCATCTTTAACAAACTCATCGTACTTTATACCAGCTTGCTTTAAAAGAGCTGCACCGCCTGGACTGTCAATAGGGTCAACACGCACCATGTCTTGGTACATGCTAGCACCAAGCGGGTTTTTCTTAGCTTCAGAAATAAAGTTATTTAAGTGTCGAACATTGCGATCACCTTCATAACGAGTGAACGCATCAAACGTTTTAGCCTGTAGACCTTGAGCTTGAGCTTCACGTAGCTCATTTTTTAGCTTTTGTAGCTCTACTTCATTAGCTGTTTGTCTTGTAGGAGACTGTGCTTGATACTCGTCAAGTTTAAGTTGCGACAATTGCTGTCTGTTTTGTGCTTCTTGCATGCGTAAATCACGCTCTGGAGCTTCACGTACATACTGACCAACAGACTGTGCACCTTTAGCTATACCTGCACCTATATATGCTGACATCTTTATCCTCCTGTTGTTATCATTGGTGCCGGGGGCGGCTTAACAGCTGCAGGTGTAGTCTGCGTTTTAGCATAATCTGCTAAAGCTGTACCCGCCGTGTTAATAGCTGCACCTACTGCTTGGCCTGCTGCTTGTTGTTGCATAGTTGCTCGTTGTTGTGCTGCAGAAGCTTGATTAGCTAATGTTTGAGACATAGACTGACCAGGATTCTGACCTAAGCCAATTTGCAAGAATCTTGACTTATCTTCAGCAGCTTGTCGTGGAGCATCCCGTCTAATTTCTGCTCTACCTTCAGCTGCATCTAGTTCAGTCTGTGCTTCTAAACTAGCTGCAATACCAGAGCTTGGGTCTATACCGCGTTGAACTAAGCTCTCATCAATACGTGCCATCGCAGCTTCTTGCTCTTGCTGAAAAGCTTCAAGACCAATCGTCTCATAATACTCTGGCGTAATATTGTTATAATACTCAGCTAAGTTATCTTGCAGTGGACCATAAGTAGCATTCCAGTCGTCATACTTTTGCCGCTCAAAAGCAATGGCTTCTGCACTTTGTCTTTCTGCAGATTGTGTAGCTTTCTTAGCACTTCTACTAGACACTACACCACCTATTACGGCACTACCTATTACTGCTGTAGCTACACCTGTCATATGACCTCCCGTAAACTTGTTCGATAATCAGTTGTTAGTTCTTCCATTGTTATGTCCCTCAACGCATATAAGTAAATGTCACCCTGAGAGTTTTTTCTCATCTCAGCGTTAGGATTTACAGAATGATTAGTATAGCGACTTATAGGAGTCCGCAGACCGTTGAGTCTACCTGGAGCAATTAGTTCACCTGCTTTAAACTCAGTACAACTAAACATGCCTTTACCGTGAATAGGCGAGTCAAACACTTCTACATCATAACCGTCAGGCATTAGCATTTGATCTGTTGTATTTTGTACTTGCTTTTGCACTTCCCACTCAGCCATTTGAACCTCAGTAAGTAATGCTTTGTAGTCTTCATTATCCGCTGTAATGTTACTACATTGTGCTTTAATGTCGTACTCTTGACAAAAAATTTCTTTCTCAACTTCTTCTACCGTAGTAGCAGAAGTAGGGTGATAAGATATCCAACGCGTTTGCGTAAGCGCAATGCCTGCTTTTTTGTGGCCAGCTCTTGACACAAAAGTACATGGAGCATTGATTCTAGTCATACCGTCTTCAGTAGCTATTAACATTGAACCTTCAAGCATCACGTCCATGTGATCAACAGGGTGTAACTTCCCTGTAGCTAAAGTCCCTTTTGGAAAGACTATCTCACGCTTGTAAAGGCCGTCAATAAACTCATGTTTAACAGGAATAGTTATTTGTGGGTGATTTGACACATAAGCTTCATAGTCGTTTATGCGGTCAATCAACGGTACCGCAGGGTCAAACAACGCGTCTACTTTTGCTTGAATTAAAACTAGTTCACTCATTCAATTGCGCCTCAAGTGCTTTAACTTGTTTCCTAAGTTCGTCTACTTGACTCTGTAGCCCATCAGAACCACGAGCACCTGTAATTAAGTCTAGCTGCTCTACAACACGCAGCAAAACGCGTTGCAGAACAATAGGCTCTGCAACGTTAGGTGGTATCTGAATTAGTGATTCATTAGCCATTGCGATCTCGTCCTGCTACGTATTCGTACTCGTAAACCTCACCTGTTCCAGTAATTTCAACTTGAATAAAGTTACCACGTTGTTTTTCTTGCGGTACTTGCAGTTGAAAATCATTTTCACCGGTAAGACTCTTAGTAAATACAACAGTATCATTAATTAATATTTTTAATATTATATCGCCTTTTGAATAAATGTGAAACTTTTTATACGCTTTTAGCTCGGTAATAGTACCTTCAACAAAGCGGGGTGACACATAGGTAAAAGGCAAACTATTAGCACCCTGGAACAGCTTAAACATTTGTCCGTTTGTCCAGCCGTACAGTTCACTATTAGCTACAGAAACTTGCTCTATACCTAAAGCTAAGTACTTAGGTATGTTACCAAATCTAAAGTCCCAAGCTAAAGTTGACCCGTCAGAATTGTGACAATAATACACTTCATCGTCCACGACAGAGTCCACAGGAATCAAATTTAGACGTCCTAATTTGTCCTTAGTAATATTAGTCACATTATTCCCAGAAGACACACACAGGCCTTCTGCGGAGGCCCAAATTAATGATGGGCCTATCTGTTGTATAGACTCATGAGCAACACAGCCCTGGTCACCGCTTAAAGACTGCTGAGCTAATGATAGCGGACCCGTACCAGTTACAATGTAGGTCTTAAACTTAGTACAAACAATAACGCCATTAGCTACCGGACCGATGCCTGTAATTGTGTCTTCAAAAGCTATACTGTACTCTGGCGGCCATGCATCAGGTTTACCAATTGGCGTAAAGCGTAAGTTATCACCCACAGCACCAAACAGCATTGCGTATGACTCAGTTAAGTAGCGTAAGTCTGTAGGCGCAGCTGAGTAGTTGTCTGATGACAGTAAGCGACCATCAACTTCAGTATCACTAAGGTTATCCGTAAAGTCTGTAGCTGTTGCATCTAGTTCTGCAACTAAAGTAAATTGTGAAATGTTACCACCTACTCTGTACAGTCTAATATTAGTTACTTGCGGATCTGAACTAGGTGTTATACCTGTAACTTCTATAATGCCGCCTTCGGCTTCTAGCTCATCAGACAGCGGGCTTGGGGCTGACTCTGTACCGTCTGCACTATTGTAATAAGTATACACGTACTGGTATGTACCGTAAAATGAGCTTATTAGTGACGCATCAAACTCTTCATTTGCTTCAATGTCTTCGGTGTCGTCTACAAAGTTTTGTATAGGTCCTATATCAGGGTTGTTATACTCAAATGCTTTACGCCATACACCTTTGTAGTATCGATAAAAGTACACAAGTGTGGCTACATCACCTTTAACATCGCTAAACGTCATAGTACGAGAATAAGCCTGGTCTACTTCTTGAACAGCTGATTCGCTAACAGGTAAAGACGCTTCTATCTCGCTAAGAACTCTTGAAGTTGTTTCAGGATTAGCTTCTTCGCTTGCTTTAACAATTACTTCAGTGACCTCAGAAAAAGATTCATCACCAAGTAGTCTACTAACGTTAACTAAACGATAACGCAGGTCAGACAACGGTAAATCACCAAGGCCACCTATTGTATCAACTTCGTTAAGTAAAGCAAAATCTGTTACTGGAGCTAAAGACCGTGTATTCTCTAAGCTGACTGCAACTGAGGGTTGTACAATACCTAGATTTAGAGATTGCCCGTTTTTAGTCTTCTTAGGTTGCACACCATCAGCAGTATACATAGTTTGCTGGTACTCTAAAAAGTCTGTAGGTATAGCTGAGTCTACCCATATTTGTTCGGCGTTAAAAAACTTATGGTACTGCTGAACTTGAATAGCGGTAAGTAACTTATCTTTAACGGGTGCCAGTGAGCCTAAAGAGTTATCTATATTAATATAGCTAACTGCCTCGCTTTGCCCTATGTATTGAGGGCGCAGCCTGCTCGACTGGCCTCCATTAAATTGTTGTATCTTCACTATTTAGTCTCCAAGAGCACTGTAGTTCGAATTGACAAACTAATACCTGCGGCGTTCCCTTCACCTTCAAAAATTAAATCTACTGGTCCGTTGCTCACAACCGGTATAGGTAAGTCTAAACTAGCTACTGAAGTACCTCGACGTTGTAAACTAAAAGCAAAACCTTCAACAGGCGCAAAGTTTACCCAGGCGCCGTCAACTTTGTGTATGTTACTATAGCTAACATAAATAATGCTAGAAGCGTCTGCGTTGCCGCCTGCGCGAGTCATAGTAGCAATAGCACTCATAACTGCAATAGCCTGGTTTGCCGGTCCACTATATACACCTGTTCGAGAGCGACCTACACCAGGTTCTATAGTTGCGTACTCGTTAGCGCCATCATACGCTTTAACAACGCCAACATTAGCTTTCACGCCGTTCAAAATTAACACGTTAATTCTAGTCCACTCAAAAGCAGACACTACTGGCGTAGTTCCAGTAAGCGTCACTAGCTCTTGTTGAGCAACAAAGTCTACGCCTAAGCCTAAAACTAAAATAACAACTTCATCGTCATCAGTACTGTTTGAAGCAAAGCTTATTGCCTGGCCTGCATTGCTAGGTAGTACAAGCGCAGAGGTATGATTAGCTAATACTTGGCGTGTGTCTACAGCATCTAAATCTCTAGCAGCTAGTGGTGCGGCTGTAGTATTTTTTAGGCTCTTACCCATGCCTACTGCTATTAGTGGATTGTCTGCAAACGTTATTCCTGAAACACCTTGTCTACTCATTGTCACTTTTCCTTTTAGGTAAACGAGCTAACTGTACTTTTAAGTCCGTTAAGTCTTTTTGTATACTGTCAGTCTTGTTATCGATTTTGTTTAACGAAGCTAAGAAAGGATGCAAAAACTCTTGCAGTATTTCTCTTACTTCACGTTCAGTCATGATTTCCGCCTCTATTCGAGTTATGCGCTCCATCACTTCTAGCTTGTGCTTGTAAAATTCTTGTACTGCGTCGTCTGCTTTTTTCTTATCTCTTTGATAGTTAAACGTAAGAACACTTAGTGCTAAACCAACTAGTGCTGTAGCCCACGCTTGCCAATCATCCATTCTGTTCTCCTTTTAGCACGCCTTTCACGGGCAAGCTGGTTGGCTTAAATTAGCCGCCAATTAAGGCGGCGTTTAAATTTGTTTTATAAAGAATTTAATTTTCTTCTCATTGCTTCTATGATTATATTTTGCCATTCATCGTAACGAACCTGCCAAACATCCCCAAGTTCTATACCTCCCCTGTTGACAGTTATAGACTCCCCGTTCTTGTTAGTAAAAAGCGTATGGCAAAAAGCAGAACAAGCGTCTATATCAACAACTTTAGAAAGTGAGGCAATAAACTCATCATCAATAACAACCCCGTAATGATATGGTTGCACTTCGTTAAAATCATCCGTTGGGTTTTCGTCTGCAAGTGTGTATTGTTTAACTTCAACACTCAGCGCAAAATCCAACAACTCCTGATTGATGCTTTCTTGAATTGGCTTTAACCTAGCATCAGAAGTTACAGTAACCGCATTTTGACTGTAAATATTGCGCCATGAACTCGCGCCGTTTTCTCCTAAATCTGCGCTATTTGTGTTAAAAGCTTTAAAATAGTTTGGCGCATAAGTAAAGTATTCATTCCAATTTGCACCCTGGTCGGTACTTATCCCCATATGAAACTGGTTACTATCTACATACGTCTCCCAGAAGTGTGCAGAGCCTGTTAAGTCCTTATATTTCAAAACAGGCGCAAAGCTTCTTATTGTCACACCTCCGCTTCTATCTCCTGCGCCGTCACTAACAGTAATGGGAGCGCCAAAAAACCTAGAATTTGCAAAGTTGCTAAACTGCTCTGACTGTAGAAGTTCAGCGAAGCCCTCCCAGAAGGCGTTATTTGTTTCTTCGTAAGCTTTAATATATATCTGCGGGTAAGTTGCTACGGTTGCTGGTAGCGGTAACCCCGTACTTACTAGCGTTGTATCTATTTCAAAAATATTATTGTACGGGTTAGCGTCATTTAATCCGCCCGAAAGGGAGGGATTATAAGAAAAAGCATAGTTAACAGTGTTGGTTGTTGTTCCTCTGTGCTTTATATTAAATCGCAACCCGCGCGACCCAAATCTATTTGTGGGCAACCCGTCTTTTTCGGCGTAACTGTTTATATTTACTATGTCGGTAAGGTCAGAAGTCACTTCACAACTGTCAATTACTATATTTGCCATTTCGCCCATAGTAACTGAGCCAACCCCTAAACCTGCCGACGTGTAAGAAGCTTCGTTTTGTACTTTCACGCCGTTAATGTGAGCGTTTGCCCCTCTGTCACCTGAAATAATACCGTGTTTTCTTGTGTAAGTTTCGGCTTTGCCTACATTGAATCCTTGTATGTTTGATATTAGGCAACCTGCAGTGTTTACAGTGTGTGGGAATGTTGGCCCGTTCCCAGGTAGGTGAATTAAAACCTCGCAATTGTAAGCAATGATATTAGCTATTGAGTTGTTTTTTTCCGGTGAATCCCCGTTACCTGCAACACTAATAGCATTGTATGCGTTTTCAATTACTAACCCTGTAACGTTGTTGTTGGAAGGTATAGAAAGTCCGCCGCTACCTGCTTCTATATTAATAGCTCTGCCGCCACCATAGTTTAACCCTACAGGAGCATCAGAACGGCCGTGTTTAGCATTTTTAATTCTACCACCTGAGACACGGCAGTTTGTTGTTCCGTCCCTAATTATAATACCGTTAGCAGAAGAATGATTGTTACAATCAATCTGTGGATTTATGATTGTGGCGTTGTCAGTGCTAAAACCGTTTAACGTATTTGACATTGTCAATACGGCTTCGTAAAAGTTAACCCCATTAACAATTTTCAGCCAGCCTTCAAACTTAATTACCTGATTACTTAATACAGGTAGCCATCCGCTTATCTCAAAAGTCCCTTGTGGTATTAATATGTTTTGCCCTGTCTCTATTGCCGCTTTTATGGGCAAGTAATCATCAACACCTACCAAGCCAACAGCGCCGAATTGACGAATGTTGATATTTGCAACAACCCGCAACACCAAAGCTAAACTAGCAACACCAACACACTGTACAATGTTATAAGTATTTGGTGTAACCGTAGAAGCGTCAACAACGTCCCACATAGCACCGCCACCGTTACCGGTTGAACGCTCTTTTAGGTTTAATGCTGCACCTGCAAATATTTTGCTAATATCTGTTGAGTTAATCGCTTCGTCTAAGGTGCTAAACGGTATGACTCTACCCTCAT
>Ga0255047_10002875_pt1 | contig 11098 bp, 9 predicted proteins | sample JV7_2_1_MG_FD_183640 | JGI IMG/M metagenome (GOLD analysis project Ga0255047, IMG submission 183640) | Seawater microbial communities from Jervis Inlet, British Columbia, Canada - JV7_2_1 | ecosystem: Environmental > Aquatic > Marine > Inlet | place: Canada: British Columbia | collected 2016-10-06 | reverse complement strand
CTGCCCAGGATCTTGGCGCTCAGCGTGGTGCTGGCAGTCGCCTGCGCTGCGCCGGCGCCGCCAGAAACTGCCCTTGATCTGTCGCCCGCCACCTGGAAGGCGGACTACGACCGCTACATGCAGGCGCAGTTGGCTGATCGGACCTCGGCCGGCGTGGCGACCGGGACGCACGGCGCCGTGACGGTGGCCTATAACGGCCTGGCGGCCCGGGCCGGCCTCGAGGCGCTCAAACAAGGCGGCAACGCCATCGACGCCGCGATGACCGCTGCCATGGCTCAGGTAACGCTCACCGCGGGGGCGCCGATCAGCTACTTCGGCATCATGTCGCTGGTGTACTACGAGGCGGCCACGGGCGAGGTGCACACCATGAACGCCGAGTGGAACACCGTGCTCGGCGAAGACGATCCGATGTCGATTCCGGGTGGCATCGACCTGACCTCGGAAGAGGGGATCTATGGCACCGCCGTGAGCGGCCGTACGGCGCTGGTGGGCGGCTTCATGAAGGGCGTGGGCGCTGCGCACGAGCGTTTCGGCGAGCTGCCCTGGGCACAGATCTTCGAGCCGTCGATTTACATCGCCGAGAACGGCATGCCCATCTCGGCGAAGACCGCCGGCTACTTCGCCGCCCGCCACGATGACCTGAGTCGCCTGCCGGAGACGCGCGAGACCCTGATCAAGCCCGACGGCTCCGCCTATGCCGAAGGCGATGTGCTGCGGCAGCCGGCACTGGCGGCCACGCTGCGCGCCATCGCGGCGAACGGTACCGACCACATGTACCGAGGCCCCTGGGCCGAACGCGCCGTCGCCGCGATCCAGGCCGAGGGCGGCAAGATGACTCTCGAGGACCTGGCCGCCTACGAGGTGCTCTGGGACGCGCCGCTGGTGGCGCCGCTGGGCGAGTACGAACTCCATAGCAATCCGCCGCCGAACAACGGTGGCGTCGCCATGGTGGAGGCCTACAACCTGGCCCTGGCCGCGGGCATGGTGGCAGACGGCCACTGGACGGACTCGCCGGAGGCACTGCGCAAGGCACTCGATGTCACGCAGATGATGTACATCGATTTCCTGCCCGACGAGATGCTCGAGCAGTTCTACCCAGGCGTGGACATCACGGCCGAGTCGCGTGTGACGCCCGAATACGCCACGGAGATGTGGGCGCGCATGGAGGCTGGAGAGAAGCTGTCGCAGTGGACGCAACAGGGGCCGAAACACTCCGACGACGTCGTGGTGATCGACTCGGACGGCAACATCGCCGCCATCACGCAGAGCATCAACTGTGTGCTCTGGGGCAAGACCGCGATCGTCGTGGACGGCATCAGCATCGGCGACCCGGGCTCGTTCCAGCAGGCAGCGATCGCAGCGACCGGACCCGGTCAGCGATTGGGCTCGCCCACCGAGACCGGGATCCTGTTCAAAGACGGCCAGGCGGTACTCGGATTCGCCTCGATGGGGTCTGGCCTGCACCAGCGCACCTTCCAGGGACTGATGAGCGTCACGCAGTACGGCATGACGGTGGAGGAAGCCATCAACGCCCCGGACTTCTTCTACCCGTTGACGGACCCAGCGACGTTCCAGTCGACCTTCCGGGTGATCGCGGGCGGCTTCCCGAGTGCAGTACTCGAGGGCACCGGCTACGGCTACCAGGAGATCGACCCGGCCAACGTGCGCTTCGCCGGCGAGGGCATCTGGGTGGCGATCAGCCGCGACCCGGAAACCGGTGAACTGCGTGCCGCTTCACACAACCGCAACAACAGCGCCGCGGTGGCGTACTGACAAGAGGCACAGCGATGCACTGGCGCGAACTGACGAAACGCGGATTCCTGACGATCGCCTTGCTCGTGGTGGCGTCGCCGCACGTCGCCGGGCAGCAGGCGACATCGGCCGACGACCTCGCCGCGCTGGCCGAGGAATGGGTCGAGTCGCGCACGAGTCGCCGCGTCGCGGATGTCTCGCTGGAGTTCGCTGAGTCCGAAGCGGCCTACGCGCTCTCCGTGGTCGATCGGCTCGATGCGATCGACCGGGACGCACTCACGCACCAGGAGGATCTCACCTGGGCGGTACTGGACTGGCAGGCCGCGGCGCTGGCCGACAATCTGGAGACGTACTGGTACCTGTCGCCGCTGATGCCGGCGAGTTCGCCCATTCGCGGTGTCATGTCGGCGTTACCGCTGATGCGCATCGGCGACGTGGAGCAGGGGGAGGCATACCTGCAATACCTGGATGAACTGGCCGAGGCCTTTGGCGAGGTGCTGGTCAAGGCGCGCGGTCGTGCGGCGCGCGGCATCGTCCTGCCGGACGAGCAGATCGATCGCATCCTGCCTTTCTGGCGTTCGTTCGCGAGCACCGAATCCGACAACCCGGCGCATCTCGCGGCGGCTCGCTACGCGGAGCTGGGGGATGACGGCCGCGAGTTATTCGAAGGTCAGATGCTCGAGGCCATCGAGCAGAGAGTGGCGCCCGCCGCCCAACAGATCGTCGGCTACATGCAGACGACGCTGGTCGAGCGAGCGCCGCCTGTCGTGGGCATGGGCCAATATCCCGGCGGCAAGCGCGCCTACCGAATCGCCACCCGACGCATGACAACCCTCGAGATCACCCCGGAGGAGGTGCATAAGGCCGGCCTGGAAGGCGTCGCCGATATCAACCGGCAGATGGCCGAGGTTCGTGCACGGCTCGGCTTCACCGGCACCAAGGCCGAGTTCCACCAGCAACTGCGCAACGATCCACTCTTCTACGTCGACGCTCCCGAGAAGTTCGGGGAGGCCTTGATGGCCTACGACGCCAAGATCCGCCCGCATGTTCTCGACTACTTCCTGCGCGAGCCGGAAGCGCCGTACGACGTGCGTCGCGTGAACCCGGCCATGGAGGCGACGCTTACCTACGGTTTCTACAACCGGCCGTCCGAGAGCGACCCGAACGGGTACTACAACTACAACGGCTCGAGACTGTCCGAGCGGTCACTGCTCTCGGGCGCCGGGCTGACGTACCACGAGCTCGTTCCTGGACACCACTTCCAGATCAACCTGGCGCGCGAGAACGACGAACTGCCGGAGTTCCGCAAGAGCGCGTACTTCTCCGGCTACGGTGAGGGCTGGGGCGAGTATTCCAGCTCGGTCGTTGCCCGCGAAATGGGCATGTACGACGACCCGTACGACCTGTACGGCCGCCTTGTTTTCGACATGTTTTTTGCCGTGCGCCTGGTGGTCGATACGGGCATGAATTACTACGGCTGGTCGCGGCCCAAGGCGATGCTGTACATGGGCGAGCACACCATGGAGTCGGTCACCCAGATCGATTCGGAGACGATCCGATACTCGGTGCGCAGTCCGGCTCAGGCGCTGGCCTATCGCATGGGGAGGCAAACCTGGCTGCAGCTGCGCCAGCGCGCCGAGCGCGAACTGGGGGAGGCCTTCGACGTACGTCGATTCCACGATGCGGTGCTGACGACGGGCTCGCTGCCGCTGGTTGTGCTCCAGGATCACGTCGATTGGTGGATCGAGCAGGAGCACTCGCGCTGAAGCGCCTCGATCGGGTAGGAACAACCTGACGTACCCCAGTTCGGCTCTTCGGCCGCCGAACGCCAATGCAGGCGCAGGGAGCGTCTGTCTCGGGGCATCGGCGATGTTTGTCGGCATATGCCCTCCTCTGTCAGTTGCCAATGGACGTCATTCGGCGCGAGTATGAAAAGCGGAGCGAGCACGGTCCACCAGAGTTGCAGAGTGTCGAACAGTGCCCCTGCCGGCAGTGGAGGAAGGAATGCGATTGAAGACTCGTCTTGCGACGCTGGTTCTTGCGGTGGTCGGGTTCGCGGGGACACCCGCCGTCGCACACGCGCAGGCCACCGTCTACGCATCGATTCCCACCGGGTGTCTTGGCGGGGAGGTCTGGGTTCTCGATGCGACGTCGCGGAAGACGATCGCCAGGATACCGATTGAACCGCTACCGGCGTTCGTCGTCGCCAGCCCCGATGGATCTCGCGTGTACGTGCGCACCAACACCTTCGTTGGAGACTGTGGGGCCGCCTTCGACACCGTCGAGGTGATCGACACCTCGAGCCAGAGCGTCATCGCCTCGATCCCGGTGGGAGCGGGCTGGACGGGTCCGCTGGCGGTCTCACCGGACGGCAGCCGCCTTTACGCCGGCAACAACCACGCCACGGCGCCCGGCGGCAACAGCATCTCCGTAATCGACACCGCCACCAACAAGGTCATCGACACGGTAACCGGGACGCCGGTGCCCCAGACGATTGGAGCCTCACCCACCGGCACCTTCGTCTACGTCGCCAACTTCAACCTCGATCACGTCCAGCGTCTCAACACGCGGCGGCTCACGCTCGGTGCGAAGATCCCGGTGGGCGATCAGCCGCGGGGGATGACGTTCGCCGCCGACACCGGCATCGCCTACGTCGTCAACTGGATGAGCTCCGACGTGTCGGTAATCGACCCAGACTCGGGTCCGGTGGCCACGATCGGGGTCGGGACCAACCCGGCCGGCGCCGACGTCAGTCCCGATGGAAGAATGCTATTCGTGTCCAACTTCAACGGCCGCTCGGTGACGAGCATCGACACCGCCTCGAACAGCGTCGTTGGTACCGTCAATCTGGGGGGCAACAGCACCAGCGACGTGGCCTTCGCTCCGGCCGGCGAGGGTCGCGAAGCCTGGGCGACCGCGGACCTCGGGCTGATCGTGCTCGACACGCGCAACCCCCAGCCTGCGGTGATCGCCAGGGTCAAGAATTCCATGCCCGCGTCCGGCATCGTCATCGTCCCACCCCCGGCGGCGCGGAGGATCGGGCAACTTCAAGGCGCAGTCGACGCGCTGCGCGCGGCGGGCAAACTCAACCCGGGACAGGCCAAGGCTCTTCGGCGCAAGCTCGACCAGGCCCTGACACAGCTGAACAAGTCCAAGACCCAAGCGGCGATCAAGCGCCTCAGGGCATTCGCGAAGCTGGCCAGAAAGCTGATCACCAAGGGGAATCTCGACGTCGCCGACGGTGATCCGCTGGTCACGTTGGCCGCGGCGATAGCACGGCAACTCGCATAGCCATCGCGCCGCTATTCCCGCCGGAGGAAGGCGGCATCGCCGAGCACGCAGCCAATCAATCGGCTCGCAGAGCTTGCACCGGGTCGAGCAGGGCGGCGCGGCGAGCAGGCAGCCAGTTGGCCAATCCAGAGACCAGTAGCAGGATCAGAAACGCCGCGCCGAACGCCAGCGGATCGAGGGCGCCGACCCCGTAGAGAACGGACCCGAGTACTCGGGACAGCAGTGCTGCCGCCAGGCCCCCGACAATCGCTCCGATCGCTACCAACCCGAGACCGCGTCGCAGGACCAGCCGAAGCACGTCACCGCTGGCGGCGCCCAGCGCCATGCGCACACCGATCTCCCTGGACCGTCGTGCCACCGAGTACGCGATCACGCCGTACAGGCCTATCGACACCATCAGTAATGCGATCACGCCGGCGCCGATGAGCATCGCTGCGCCGAAGCGAACCGGGAACAGTGCCATCGCCAGGATCCCGATCATGTCGCTGTCGTCCAGGAAGACCAGCTCGGGTTCGAGGGCGAGCAGCTCCTGGCGCACGGCGGCGCGGAGTTGCGGCGTGTCGCCGTCGAGCCGCACGGCCAGCGTGGCGCTCGATCGCGTGCCCCGTTCATCAGCATAGTAGACATACGGCACCGCCTCTTCGCCAACGGTACGAACCTTGGTGTCGGCGACAACGCCGACGATTTCGTAGGCCTCGCCTTCGAGCGAGCCGGTGTGGAAACGCTGCCCCACCGCTCCGTCCGCGAAGTAGCGCTCAGCAAGTGCCAACGAGACGATGGCTACCGCGGCCGAGTCTGGCGTGTCCTGCGCGCCGAAGGTGCGGCCGCGCAGTAGCGACACCCCGAGGGTCTCGAAGTAGGCGCCGTCGACGATAGCCGCATCGACCTGGGTCGCAGGATCGTCGGAGGTCACATGCAGCCCTTCGATGTAGATCCCGTTGGTGTTCAGCGACATGCTCAGCGGCATGCGGCTCGCGCGTCCCACGGCGCGCACGCCAGGCAGTACGCGGATCCGCGCAGAGGCGTTATCGAAGAACTCACGCGCGTCCTCGCGCGAGTAGTCGAGCAGATCCATGTCGACCGAGTAGGTCAGCAGGCCCTCAGGATCGAAGCCGAGATCGATGTCAGTGGCTGACCGGGCACTACGTACCATCAGCGCCGCCCCCACCAACAGCACGATGCAGACCGCGACCTGCACCACGACCAGCGCGCCACGGAGTCCAAGCTTGCGGCCGGATCCCTCGCTCCCACGCGCGCCCTCTTTCAGCGCGGCGACCAGATCGGGGCGCGAGCTGCGAAGCGCCGGCGCGAGCCCGAAGACCAGTCCGGCAGCTACCGCCAGGGCGAAGGTGAACGCGATGACTCTTCCGTCTACCGGCAGGTTCCAGCTCATGGGAACCGCGGCTGGTGGCTGGAAACTCAGCAGCAGGCCGCGCAGCCAGAAAGTCAGGGCAACGCCGCCCAGGCCGCCCAGGAACGCGAGTGCCAGACTCTCGGTTAGCAGCTGGCGCACCAGGCGAGCCTTGCCGGCGCCGAGAGCGAGACGAACGGCGATCTCCCGGCTTCTTGCCGACGAGCGCGACAGGGTCATCGCCGCAATGTTGGTGCAGGCACTGATGAGCACGAGGCCGACCATGCCGAGCAAGAGTGCCGCCACTGGAGCCAGATAGCCGTCGGCAAGTGGATGGACCCGTATGCTCGTTGCAGGTAGCACGCGGGGCTCCCAGCCCTCGTTCCCGGCCGGGTACTCGACGGCAAGCCGCGCGAAGATCGCGTCCAACTCTGCCTGTACCTGCTCGACTCCCATGCCTTCGGCGAGGCGCCCTTTGAGCATCATCCAGCGCGTGCCGCGTTGCTCGGGGCGCGTGTCGCCGGGCGAGTCCTGACGGCTCACGATGCCGAACGGATCGATCTCGTCGGCCATCGTTGCCGGGATCCAGAGCTGGGCGTCGAACACGTGGACGAGACCGTTGAACTCTGGCGGCGCGATACCGATTATCGTGTACGGCCGTCCGTTGAGGGTCAACGCCTCGCCGATGATCGACTCGTCGCCCGCGAAACGGTCGCGCCAGAAGCCGTGCCCCAGCACTACTACCGAATGGCCGCCCGGCACACGATCGTCATCTTCGCCGATCAACCGCCCCATGTGCGGCGTGATGCCCATCAGTTCGAAGAATCCACCGGTGACGAACTCGCCGTAGACCATCTCGGCGCGTCCGTTGCCCGTCATGTTCGCGGCGAGCATGGCGTGGCCAGCGATACCGCCGATCGTGGTGACCGATTCGCGGATGCTCAGGTAGTCCGGGTAGGAACTCGTGACCGGTGTCGCGATCTGGGGATCGAACGAGTAGATCTCCACCAGTTCGTCGGGTGCCAGGACGGGCAGCGGCCGAAGCAGCAGCGAATTGACCATCGTGAAGATCGTGGCGTTGATACCCACCCCGATCGTCAGGGTAAGCACCACGACGGCGACATACATCGGGCTGCGCCCGAGCGTGCGAATCGCGAACCGAATGTCCTGCCAGATCGATTCCATGATGAAGGAGTCTCGGGGGGGATTCGAGAGGTGCTTGTCGAGAGAAAGCTGTCTGAGAGAAACGGTCATGCGGGTAGAATCGCGCGCCGTCACGAGGCGCAGCGGAGTGACGAGAACCTGGCGCGCATACCAGGCAGTAGCGTGGACCCTGCCGTCGCGTCGAGCGCGGTGCCGGAACAGCTCGGCGAAATCGGCAAGCAGCACATCGCGGTCGCGTCGCGGCAGCGTCAGTCGAAGGAGGCCGGAAAGCAGCTGAGGTGGGGCGGGACGCTTCTTCATTTGGTCGCGTCCAGGCGGTCCTCGACGCCGTCCCACAGCGTTACCAGCGCCTTGCGCGACTCGCTCAGCGTGTCCACACCCTGCGGCGTGATACTCACGAAGCGCCGCTTGCGTGCTCCGCGCGCGCCGGCCGCGTCATCGAGCCGTGAAGAGACAAGGCCCTTCTTCTCGAGTCGCCGCAGCGCGATGTACACAGCAGCCGGCGCCGCCTCGCGGCCCGTCTGCGCTTCGAGTTCGAGCACGATCGGCACGGTGTAGGTGTCATCGCCGAGCCGCAGAATTGACAGCAGAATCTGATGTTCGAAGCCGCCGAGTACGTCGCGTCCCATCTGCCGTCTCCGTTTAACTAGCGTTGTTAGTCAAAGGCAAATGGTGCCATCAACCAGGCCTACTAACAATGTTAGACGAAGGAACGCCCAGGAAGTTTCATTCGACGAGGCAGGCGCCCCTTTGGTCCGAAGAGCGCCGCGCTCCGCGCCCGCTACTCGAACGCTGAGGCGAGGGCCCGGTCCCAGGTCTTGATCGCACGGACATCTCGACGGCGACAGCTCGCCAGATGAACAAGGTCGCGCGCCGACAGGCTCGGGTAACGGGGCACCAGAGTGTGGGCAAGCTGCACATCGGCAGCTTCGATGTCCCAGATCCGCGCCATCGCGTTGTCCGCCAACCGCATCGCGACTTCGAGGCGCTCGAGCCGCCTGGTGCTGACGAAGGCGTGCATCAGCTCCTGCAGGACCTCGGCCGAACTGCAGAGGGGTGCTCCCTCGGACTTGGACTCCGCAAAGAACCTCCGAGCCGGGTCGCGGAGAGGGTGCTCGCGGCCCACCGCGTACATGAAGACGTTGGCGTCGACGAAGATCATGCGCCGAACGTCACCCTCGGGGCAGACCGTGAATCTTCGACTCGGCGATCATGCGCTTCACGTCTTCCCAGTCAGGCTCCGGTCCAGTGCCATCGTGAATCCGGTCGCATTCTTTGAAGAACGCTTCAAGCTTCTCGACGGTGTCCAGAGGCTCGCGCTTGTGCTGGCATTCGGCCTTCTCCACCGCTGCCTCCCGGAACCAAGTGCTAAGGGACGTGCCAACCTCGTCGGCGCACCGCCGGAACCGCTCCCGCTCTCCTTCCGTTAGAAGGACCTGGACGCGCATTTTCTCAGACATGTAGCAATCATACAGTTACACATGGTCATTACACAATCCTGGAATGAGTCCGCGGCACTGCGGCCTCATCCCGAGGGTCCAGCATGCCGTTCTCGCCGACGGAACCCGACTGAGCGAGCGCGTCAGGCGGAGGGGTCGATCAGGGCGATGTTGGCCTCGCCGAAGTCTCCTCGGTCGAGAGTGGCAATCGGCAACCCGTGTCGCAGCGCGGAAGCGGCGATCAGGCTGTCCTTCACAGGCATCGCCTTGCCGCGGCGGCGCAGGCGAGCGAGCAGGTCCGACCAGTGCAGGGCTGTTTCCGCATCCCAATCGATGCACTGGAGGAGGCGGACGCCTTCCTCGAACCAACGTTCGAGTTCGCGCCGCCGGCGACTGCGGCGCAGCAGCAGGATCCCGAAGCGGATCTCGCCGAGCACGATGGGGTTCACCACGAGGCCACGTTCGTTCTCGCGCAGCCAATGCACCACGCGCGGGTCAGGATCCGGGCGGGTGGCCTCACTGAGGACGTTGGCGTCAACCAGACAGTTCAAAGCTCGTCGGTCGATTCAGACTCGATCGGGACGAAGTAGCCCCTTGCCTGCGACCTGCCGGTATCCGAGAAAGCGGGCTAGCGGGCGGCGTCGCGACGCTGCAGATGTCCATCCCAGTCGAGGATCCGGCGGTCGCTCGTGTACAGCGTGGCACCCTCGCGCAGCGCGGTGGCCACGATGATCCGATCCGCCGGGTCCGCATGGAGGCTCCGCAGACTCGCCGAGCGCACCCCGATATCACCGGTAACCGCGATCTCTACGAGGCCTGCCTGCAGCAGTTGCGCGCGCCAGCTCTCCAGGTCCTTCGACAGTGAGAGGCGGCCCTTTCGCTGTAGGGTGGCGATCTCCCAGAAAGTGATCGCGGAAACGGCGAGTTCGTCTCTCCCCCAGGCCCGATCAGCAGCGCGCCGGGCCGAAGCGCCGAGCAGCGGGTCTCCGGCGGCGAGCCAGAGCAGGACGTGAGTGTCGAGGAGAATCAGCGCTCGGCCTCCCAGTCGGTCTCCGCGGGGGCGATGATGTCGCCGAGAATCTCGATCTCGTTTCGGTGCAGGCCGAAGAGGGTCTCGGGCCTCTCCCGATACGGGACCAGGCGGCACACTGGGCGGCCGTGCTTGGTGATGACGATCGCCTCGTTCGTATCCGCCACCTCGTCCATGAGGGCCAGGCACTTCGCTTTGAATTCGGACGCCTTGATTGTTCTCACTTCCGTCTCCGACTGAACGACTATGGTCAGGACCATAGTCATAATCGGAAACACTAGCACGACAGCGAATACCTCCAAAGGTGTAGACGGTCGTAACGACACGACTTCGGGTCCGGGAGCTGGGCGAGGCACGCAGTGTTTGACAATTATGTAGGCATAGTGGTAATTATGTAGGCTATGAACAAAGTCACATATCTCGGCGAACTCGAACAGATGATTCTTTGGTCGGTGCTGCGGCTCGACGAGGGTGCCTACGGCCTCGCGGTGCGCGACCAGCTCGAGGCGCGGGCAGGGCGCGCCGTGGCGCGCGGGGCGGCGTATACGACCCTCGATCGCCTGGTGAAGAAGGGGTACCTCGACTCGCGGCTCGCGGACGCCGACGCCAATCGGGCCGGCCGTCCGCGACGGTACTTCACGGTCACGGACCCTGGGCGCGACGCGTTGAAGGAAGCGCGGGATGCATTCGTGAGTCTGTGGACCGGGCTGGAAGCGGCCGTCGAGAAATGAAGCGACGGCCGCGACTCAGCGAGTTCCTGCTCCGTCTCGTCATCAGCGATGCCGAGGCCTACCAGGGTTTGCTCGGGGACCTGCACGAGGAGGCCGCACGCGGCGGCGACCGGGCCGGCCGGCTCGAGTACGACCGCGCGGTCCTGTCGTTGGCGCGGTGTTACCTGATGGAACGGCTACCGGGGCGAGGTGCTTCTCGCGCGGTGACGAGAATCGGTGACAGTGAGGGTTGGTTGCGCGGTGCGCTCACCGACTCCCGCGCGGCCCTTCGCCTGCTGCGACGACGGCCTGGGTATACCGCTGCGGTCGTCGGTACCCTGGGGCTCGGCTTCGGTGCTGC
>Ga0255047_10002872_pt1 | contig 11103 bp, 7 predicted proteins | sample JV7_2_1_MG_FD_183640 | JGI IMG/M metagenome (GOLD analysis project Ga0255047, IMG submission 183640) | Seawater microbial communities from Jervis Inlet, British Columbia, Canada - JV7_2_1 | ecosystem: Environmental > Aquatic > Marine > Inlet | place: Canada: British Columbia | collected 2016-10-06 | reverse complement strand
GTCGATCCGCCACCGGCCACGGTCGAGGGGTATTGCTGTCGGTTCGCCGACCGTATCGCCTACCTGACCCACGATGTCGATGACGCCATTCGCGCCGGCGTTATCACAGTCGACGACCTTCCCGCTGCGGCCACATCGACGTTTGGGCCGCCTGGACCGCGTTGGATCGAATCAATGATCGAGGCGGTCGTAACCGAGTCAGAGCAGCTGGGCTCCATCGAAATGGACCCGGAGTCGCTGGAGGCGATGAACGTGCTGCGTGACTTCATGTTCGAACGTGTCTACTTGAGATCGGAAGTCGAGGATCAACGGATCAGAGCCATCACGATTATCCGTGATCTCGTCGACCACTACATCGCACATCCCGCCAGAATCCCGGACACCTATCAACACGAGGACGCCGATCCGGTCACCCAAGCGATCGATTACGTCTCCGGGATGACCGATCGTTTTGCGATCAGAGAGTGGGAGCGACTCGCCGACTAGCGAGCGGAACGAGTCGACTGGGGACTGGAGACTTCTACCCAGCCGCTTTGTGCTTGAAGGGGAGGTTGGCCGCTTCGAGCCAGGGGTCATTGCCCGGCCCGGTAGTCGCCGGACGGATCTCAGGTAGAGCCTCAACCACCGGCATCGGTTTCGTTGTCAATCCGGCGACCATCGCCCACAGCGTGATGCCAATCCCAGCAATAGCAAGCACACCACCTGAGAATTCGACAAAACGGGCTATCTCATCGGCGAGATGCATGGAACCGAACCCCTGTGGCCCGAGCAGATACGCCCAGTCGTGCTCGCCGCCTCCGATCAGCGGAAGAGCCTGGATCGGCGCATCAGCGACATAGACACTGACATCCCAGGCCGATGTGCCCGCCCATGCCAAGCAGAAGCCACCGCCGGCAGCATCGCGGCGAACGATTCCGAAGTACCACGCCAGTGCCAGCGGGACCGCCACCTGGGCTACCGATCCGGCGAGAAACATGACCATGCGGGGTGCAAATAGCATGACCATGTGGCCGACCTCATGGATCCCGAGGTCGAACAGGTCGAGGATTGGGACCGCTCCGTGGCCGATGAACGCAAACCACGCGACAACCCCGCCAAGGGTGCCGGCTGCGGCGTATCGTCCCCAACGCGCCCAGGCGCTCTCGTCAGGCATCTCGCTGTATCGGCTGTCGCAACCCCGACCTTCAGCAATCGGGATCACCGCCACGATCGACTCAACACTGGGGAAGAGGCGGTCTGGGAACCGAAACGACGAACGACGGGCCGAAACCCGCCGCTCGTTCGTGTACGCCTGAGGCATCTACTTATCGGTCAAAGAGGCTGCGAACCTGAAGTAGCTCAATCGGTGCCCGTGCCCGGCACGCTTTGAGTCTCGACTTCGCCTTGGTGGTTCCAATCAGCTTCGAGCCACTCCCTAAGGTCCGAGAACGGCATCGGTCGACCGATGTAGTAGCCCTGGGCAACATCGCACCCGGCCGCCTTCAGGAGCTCCCAGGCCGCCGCATTTTCAACACCCTCGGCCACCACCCGCTTTCCGAGGCTGTGGACGAGCGACGTGGTCGAAGAGACGATCTTGCCAAGCCTTTCATCGACAGCCATGTCGGTGACAAACGACCGGTCGATCTTGACCTCATGCACCGGAAGGCTCGAAATGTATGTGAGCGACGAGTATCCAGTCCCATAGTCATCGATCGACAGGCCGACTCCAAGATCGGCGATCGCCGACAGCACAAGGCGGGCCCTAGCCGAACCGGTCATCATTGTCGTCTCGGTCACCTCGAGGATGAGCGACTGCGGCGACACGTCATACTCCTCGAGAATCCGGGCCACCGAGGTCGGGAAATCCTCATCGGCGAGCGACGATGCAGCGACATTCACCGCAACGCTCAGCGCCGCACCTCCATTTTGCAGACGGGCAACGTCTCGCACCGCGGTTCTCATAACATGCTCGGTAAGCGGTGCAATCAGGCCAGTGCGTTCGGAAAGTTCAACGAACTCGTCCGGAGGTACGTTGCCATGACGGGGGTGACTCCATCTGGCCAACGCCTCCAATCCGATGATCCTTCCTGAGGCGACGTCGGCTTTCGGCTGATAGGCGAGACTGATCTCATCGGTTTCTATGGCAGACCGGAGTTCTGCGGCCATGGCGAGCCGGCGAGTCGAGTACTTGTCCGTTTGCTGGTCGTACACCTCAAATGACGAGCCGCGTTCCTTGGCGTCGTACATCGCAACGTCCGCTCGGCGTAGCAGGGTCGTCCCATCGGTTCCGTGATCTGGAGCGAGGGCGATCCCGATGCTCCCCGAGACCTGAATGGGAAGGCCGTCGTTGACAAAGGGGCGGTGCATCACCTGACCGATCTTGCGAGCCCATTCGACGACTTCGTTTATGCCGTCCAAGTCGCGCAGCAGGACTCCGAACTCGTCACCGCCAAGCCTGGCGACGTGCTCTTCGCCACCGACGGTATCCACCAGGCGCAGCGCCATCTCTTGTAGAAGGGAATCTCCTCGCTGATGTCCAAGAGTGTCATTGACTTCCTTGAAGCGGTCCAGATCAATGAGCAGCACTGCCACCCTTTGCTCGGCGTCTCGAGCACGGCGCAACGCGTCCTCGACAACGATCGTGAAATGGAGTCGATTGGGAAGTCCGGTCAGCGCATCGTGTACCGCCTGATGCTCCTTCTGGCCCACTTCGGTTCGCAGCCTGTCGACGAGTCGACCGCGGTCGAACGAAACACCGGCGTGGCGGCCCAAACCATCGAGCAACCTCAGATCGTCGGGTCCGAATGCGATCCCGTCGGTACGAGGGCCTACAACGAGGAGCGTCGATGTTCCGGCGCCACCACCCAGGATGACGGCCATCCCCTCCCCCATACCCAGCCCGGTGTAATGGGTCTCAACTCCCGATGGTGCGTCGGCAATGGCCATCGCCGAAACCGATTTGCCTTCGGGGACCACTCCGGACAAACCGGACACGAGTGCCGGAGGGGCCGGCCGGCGTTGAACTCCTCGACCGGTCAGCGTCACCGCCGTCGATCCGACACCTCGGCTCAAAACAGCTTCAGCGAACTCGACGCCGAAGCGGTCGCGCATTTGGGTGAGGGTGACTTCGACCAACTCATCGGCGGCTACCGCACCGTCGATCTCCAAAGCGAACGAATACATGGCCTCGAGGTCCCCGTAGCGCTTGTGCATCGTTCCATAGACCTCGAAGATCGCGTACAACCCACCGCCGGCGATAGCGACTCCAATGAGGGCGAGCGGGTCCTGCCAAGCGAGGAAGAGACCACCGATGGCAAGAGCCGCCGAGACGATTCCGACGACGCTCCCCGCCAGCAGCGACCGGACGGCCGAATGAAACGCGGCTCTCGGCTGTGTCAGCCTGATTACTCCGGCGACCGCCGCAACACCAACCGCGAGAGCAGCGAGCAAGGCGACGAACCCTGCACCCAGACCTGCTGCCGACACCTGTGACCGGCCGGAGAGCAACAGTCGGTAGGCGGTGACCGCGACCGCCGTGTCGAGGAAGAAGATCCCCAGATTGAAGATGATCTTGTGAACCGCCTGCCTGCGATGTACCAACAGCACCAAGGTTGAGCCGACGATCCTCCCGACGAGGAGGGCCATCGGGCTGGCCATCGCCAAACCCAGAATGAAAGGGATCTCGCCGAGAGAAACGGTGTGTGCATCACGTTGCACATCGATGTTGATGATGAACAGTTCGGTGAGGACGAACGCGGCGGCAAGCGCCCACCACGGGAACACGATCGGCGATGCCGGTACGTCTGGTCCCGGAGCAGCGATCAGCAGAGGTACGGCCACAGCAGTCATCGCGACGGCCACGGCAACGTACCTCAGGCGGACATCGGTCGAGACGCCTGTCTCCGGCATGCGTTGCAACTCCTCGATTATTGGTGCGAAGCACCCGCATAGAACATCGGGCAGTCACCCTGTCTCCTGAAGGGATGACATCCGATCGGTAGCCTGCGCCTCGTGGCCGGCCAAATCGCCCTGATAGTCAATCCCCGCGCCGGCATGAACCGGGCCGGACGGGAATTACCAACCCTGATGACGGCATTGGATGCATCGAATTCGGACTACGAAGTTCACGCCACCAAGCATCCGGGCCACGCCACCGAGCTGGCAGCGATCGCAGCCGCCGCGGGAGCATCCACTGTGGTCGCAATCGGTGGTGACGGGACGGTCAACGAGGTCGTCAACGGACTCATGCAGGCAGATCCGGAGAAACGACCCAAACTTGGTGTTGTCGCTGCCGGTTCTGGCGCCGACTTCGCCCGGTCGTTCGATCTACCGGAGCACACCAACACCGCCATGAGAGGGGTGATAGGTGAGACACGCCGAATCGACGTCGGCCACATGGAGTTCGAGGACCGAGCCAGCCACCACTTCGTCAATCTCGCCAATATCGGCCTGGCGGCTGCAACCGTCGAGCGAGCCGAACGGCTTCCACGTCGGCTCGGCAAGACCCGCTACATCGTTGCGCTTTGGCCGGCCCTAGCCAGGTACTCGAAGTGCGAGATCACCGTCGTGGTGGATGGGAACCGCCACTCGGAGAACGCTCACAATCTGCTGCTGGCCAATGGTCGCTACGCGGGAGGAGGGATGAATTTCTCGCCGCACTCCGATCCATCCGACGGGCTGTTCGATGCGCAGATGAATATTGGCCCCAAGCGCCAAGCCGTCAGCCTCATTCCCAAGATCTACCGCGGCAAGCACCTACCCGACGACCGAATCCTGCAGCTGACCGGTTCACGCTTCGAGATCAACGCTGCCCGCCCGCTCATCGTCGAGGCCGACGGTGAATTGCTGGGCGAGACCCCGGTGACTATCACGGTCGTCGCCGGAGCGCTCGAGATGGTCGCGTAGCCGAAGGCCGCCTAGGAGAACTTTGTCTTCCGGCGCTCCTGGAGAACCTCATCGACGTAGACATCTGTCTTCTCGTTGTAGAAGCTCACCAATCCCATGATCTTCTGCGACTCGGGTAGCGGACTGTCGTAGCCCCACACGATGTCGTTATGCGCAACGCCGTTTACAGAAGCAGACCAGTAGCGAGCAGTGCCCTTGTACGGGCAATGTGTCACAGTTTCCGTCGGATTTAGCAGGTCCATCCGAACATCAACCTTCGGGAAGTAGTAGCGGGTCGGCAGTCCGGTCTCGAAAAGGAAGGATGCGTTGGTCGAATCGGCAACAGTCACGCCGTCTATCTCGACTCTCACCCTTCGGCTGGAGGGCAGAACATCGATCCGAGTAAAGGGATCACGGGGGTGAACGAACACTTCTTCGTTCTCCTCGAACCAGTGGTCCATTGTCTCCCACACAAAGGCGAAGTGGTCTGCGATCTCCGGGATCTCCGGGGCGTGATGGGTATAGGCAGACCCCTCGCGGCCCCCGGCCTTTACGGCATACAACGAGGCGTTGCCCCGGCTCGGGCTTCGCTTCGTCTCACCGGTATCGGCCAGCGAATCGGCTTTGACGTCCGAAGCAGGAAAGTAATACGTCGGGTAGTAGGGCTTCTCCCACACCAGGAGTGAGCTGGTGGTATCGGCGACAATCTCGCCCCCCAACATCACCCGAACCCGTTTGGCGCTCTGCTCGACTCGTACTCGTCCACGGTCTGTCATATCAACCTTCTTGAAAGTGCATGAGGAGTAACGCACGGGAACCAGAGTGGATTCCGGTGACGGCACCACGATCCACATCATTGGTTGCCGCCGCAAGGCTACGTTTCCGACGAAGCCGACGTCGGCTTGTACTCAGCAGCCGAGTCTCTGCCTCAACTCGTAGGCGACTTCGTCCAGCGCCAACGCCAACTCGACTGCTGCTGAGTCATTCTGATCGACACCGATCAGCCCACTGAAGGACTCCCAAAGCGGGTCCAACTCGGCACAATCGGTGATGGATTCGAGACTCGCAGTCGCTCCTTCGAGTCCCTGGGCATAGTGCCACGCCGTATCGCGCACCTCGCCGTCCCCGCCAACACCGATCAGATCATCGGATTCGTCTGAAGCGGGCTGTGTTGTAGAAGTGGAGGTGGAGGTGGATGTGGATGTGACACTCCCACCGGTACACGTTCCATCACCGGCTAGCTCGATCTGCTGACGCAGATGGGCCATGCCTAGGTCTTCGAGTTGATCAAAGATGATCGCAACTGCTCCAGCAACCCCAAGTTCCGGAGCGATGGTCACCTTGTATGCGTCTAGCACCACACCGGCAGTTGGAGAATGGCATGTGACCGATCCGGTGTCCTCGGAGGCCACAGCTCCCTTCGCCGCCGAGAACGGGTCTTTGGCGCTCCATTCGATTCTTGAGAGGTCGAAGTCCTTGAGTTGCTTCCCGACCTGGGATGCCACCCCGCTACCACCAAGGATCGTCTTGAATCCCAGGGCGATTTCGACTTGTGTCGTCTCCCCCACGGTGAGGTCAACTGCGTCCGGGATCAATGCGACCGCAAACATCTCCGATAGCACTAGAAACGCCGGCGTGAAATGCGCCACCTCCCCGCGCGCCACCACCAGGCCGTCCTCACGACTGAACACGGCATCCTCGATACCCTCGAACTCCCCAGCCGCGTCTTGAGTTAGCAGCAGCCCGAATGGCACGGCACCGTCGTCCAGCTCGACCCCCAGGTCAGTCGGATCGAGACGAAATGTGATCACCAGCGGCTCCGAGAATTCGGAGCCGTCTGGAGAGAGTTCGTAGCCCACCACCACCGAGTCGGCGCTCTGCAGCGCCGCGGGGATATCGTCTTCAGCGATCAGTGCGATCTCCACCGCAACGTCATCGGCGGCGGCACCGGGGGGAACTTCCACGGTGAGGACTCCGTCGGCGCTACGCACCGTCTCGCCTTCGATCGCAGAAGCATCGTCGCCGCCTCCGCATGCGGCCACCAACAGAGCAAACGCAACAGCAACAGCCGATCGCCAACGACCCACGACAACGCCCCCAGCTAGAAAGAAGGCACGACCGTACCAGGACGCTCTCTGCGGGGCGAGACCCTCGCCTCAGCAGGCGTCCACAGCGAAGCCATCGTCAGTTCATCGGACTCAACTCGATCCCCATGGCACCCGATACCTAGGCGGTGACGATTCAGCGCGGAATTCCCGCGGATCCATTCAACGACGGCTGGGCCCTGCCTACGGCGGCGGAGCTTGCGGTGGTCGGTTACCCGGGAGCGCGGCCGGGGCGCGATGCTCCCGTCGAATCTTCAGATCCGGGCCGCGGCGCCCGGCGGATCCAACGCGTCGGGTGGGCGACCGTCGGCGTTTCGCTTCTCGTGGTCGGATACATGGGGTATCAGGTCTTTGTGACGTCTTGGCTGGCCCAGGCCAACCAGGCGGAATTGACCGCGGCGGCTCAACAGCGGTTCGCTGAAGTCGAAGTCGCCGAAGTTCCCTATTCGCCGCCACTCGATGCCGACCCAGCGCCAGAACCGTTGGAGCGAGTCACCAAGCCGATCGTCGCGACTACAACCGAGCCTCAGGAGCGATCGCTCCTGGTCGAGGCCCCGCCGGCGTTGTCGGAGGCGTTCGCAATCGTCAGCGTTCCATCGCTGCAAAGCCTGGCTGCCGGCTGGACCGTCGTTGAAGGCGTCGGCGTTGAGGATCTCAAGACCGGTGCCGGCCACATCCCGAGCACGGCTATGCCCGGAATGCCCGGCAACGCGGTCATCTCCGGACACCGCACCTCGTACGGTGCCCCATTCAACGAGTTGGACCTACTGAGACCCGGCGACCTCATCGAAGTGTCGACCGCTACCGGCGTTCATTCCTACGTCGTGCGGGAGTCGATCGTCGTCACGCCGTTTGAACTGTGGGTCACCGATCCTCGTCAGGGTGCCTGGCTGACCCTCACCACCTGCAACCCGCAATTCTCTTCCAAAGAGCGGCTTGTCGTGTTTGCCGAACTCGCGGACGGACCAAACAAAGACGCCATTTACGGATGACGAACCGTTCCGGGTGCGATCGGCGAGCGAGGAAAAAGACTTCGGTTGCTTCGAAACCCGCCGAAACACTGCTTGGGACCGCTACCGGAGTGGACAACTAGGGGACAGATGATGCTGAGTGCGCGCAACAACCGACGTACAGTTGCCCTCTTGAGCGCGCTCGCGCTCGTTCTGACCATTGCGAGCGTGATCATCTCGGTCAAGCCGGCCCACGCCGGAGTCCCGACGGTCTGCTTCACGGTCGCAGACCGCGGACCCGGCCCGACCGGCGACTATCTGGTCAGCGTCGATAGGACTACCGGTCTGACCACGGGAATCGGCTTCACCGGCACAACAGCGATCGAAGCCATGGCGATGGAACCCGGCGGCAACCGTTTGTTCGCCACCAACGCCGCTCAATTCGGCGAGGTTGACATGACCACCGGCGCGTTCACGCCGATAGGCCCCGGAGTGGGCATGGGGTTCAACGATGTAGACAGCCTCATGTTCGATCCGTTCACCTTTGAACTGTGGGCGGCCGACCGCAACGGCGGCGCCGACGACACGCTGTTTCGAATAGACCCTGCAACCGGACTCGGCGTACCCGGCTCGGCAGTGACCATCAACTCATTCGCAGTCACCGGGCTGTACGACATCGACGATCTGGCCATCTCCCCATACGACGGGGAGCTGTACGCGATCAACAACCAGTCGACGAACGACAAGTTGGTGACGATCGACCGGGTCACCGGGGCCGTAGCAGTAGTGATCGATATCCAGGCCGATTATCCCGCCGCCCAGGACATGGAGGGACTCACGTTCACCAACGATGGTGTGATGTACGGCAGCGATGGCGACGGCGCTCCCAACGGCGACATGTGGCTGATCGATCCGCTGCTTGGCACCGTGACCTTCTTCACCGACCTCGGACCGGGCGGCGACTTCGAGTCGATCGGCTGCCTCACCGCCGATCTCAACACAATCACCGGAACCGTCTTCTTTGACACCAATGCCGACGGAGCACTCGACGGCGGAGACACGGGAGAAGGCAGCGTCACCGTCCGCCTCTACCGGGACATCAACGCCGACGGTGTGCTCGACGGCGGCGATGCTTTGGTGAACACCACCGATACGGCGGGAGACGGAACCTACAGCTTCCCGGTGGCCGCCAACCTGCCATTTGTGATCGACGTTGATACAGCCGACCTCCCCGTCGGCTTCCACCTGACCACCGACAACCTGGAAACGGCCACCTTCACTGGGTACGGGCAGACTGACAGCGGTAACAACTTCGGGTACGCAATGCCGGTGATCCTCGCCGACTTCGTGTGGGACGACCTCGATGCCGACGGCATCCAGGACGGAGGAGAACCCGGTCTGGCCGGAGTGACAGTCAATCTGCTCGACGGAACCGGAACACCTCTCGGCCCGACGACGACCACGGCCGCCGACGGTTCTTACCTGTTTGCCAATCTCGGTCCCGGCACATACGCGGTCGAGTTCGTAGCGCCGGTGGGTTGGCTGCGGTCCCCGGCCGACCAGGGTGGCGACGACGCGGTGGACTCCGATGCCGACGGCGCAGGCCAGACCCCTCCGGTCACCCTCGCCGCCAACGAGTCCGATTTCACAATCGATGCAGGGTTCTTCGACCCTGGCACCATCGGTGACTTTGTCTGGGATGACTTGAACGGAGATGGGGTCCAAGATGTCGGCGAACCCGGACGAGGTGGGGTGACCGTCACGTTGAGTGGTGCGGCCAGCGGATCAACCACCACCGCCGGTGACGGCAGCTATAGCTTCACCGGTCTCGCAGCCGGAAGCTACGCCGTGTCCATCACCGTCCCCGGTGGTCTCACGCTAACCACGGCCGATCCGGTCAACATCGCCCTCGCAGCCGGCGCCACCGACCTCACAGCCGACTTCGGCCTCTACGACCCATCCACCGCCAGCATCGATATCGAGAAGGATCCAGACCCGCAGACAATCCTGTCCGGAGGCACGGCCAACTGGACGATCACGGTGACCAACACCGGTTCGGTCGATCTCAGCAACGTCGCAGTCACCGACGCCCTCGCCCCCGACTGCGATAGCGCCATCGGCGGGCTGTCTGCGGGGGCGAACACTTCGTACGCGTGCTCACTGGCGAGCGTGTCCGCCAGCTTCACCAACAGCGCTGGAGTGACGGGCGATGATCCCCTGAGTAACACGGTTACCGATACCGACACCGCCGACGTCGTGGTCGACGACTCCTCAGCAACCATTGGCGACACGGTGTTCTACGACTCAGACGGAGATGGCGTCCAGGATGCTGGGGAGCCCGGCATCGAGCAGGTGACGGTTCAACTCCTCGACAACACTGCAACGCTCATAACCACCACGAATACCAACACAACCGGCCAGTACTCGTTCGGAGGCCTGGCGGCGGCCGACTATTCGGTCGAGATCGTGCCACCGTCGGGAACAAGCCTCACCAGCGCAGCCAACCCGTGGCCGGTGACCCTCGCTGCCGGGGTGGGCTATGCGGACGCCGACTTCGGAATGATCGGAACCGGATCTATTGGACAGATCATCTGGCTGGACAGCAATGAGAATGGCCTGCTCGATGGAGGTGAGACAGGGACCGCCGGAGTCGCTGTGAGCGCCGTGTGGGCCGGCATTGATGGCACGATCGGTACGAGCGACGACCTCGTGTTCTCTTCGGTCACCAACTCGAGCGGCAACTATTCGATCACGGGACTCCCCGCGGGCCTGTACGAGGTCACCGTCAATGGCGCGACGCTCCCCTCCGGCTACCAACTGACATTCACCCCGGACGGGGATACCAACCTCACCGATAGTCTCGTGCTCGGAGCGGGCGCGTCGGTCTCAAACGAGAACTTCGGCTACTCGCTGCCCCCTTCTCTCCCCGTCACCGGGGTCGACGTCGACCGTCTACTCGGTTTCGCAATCGCAATCATGGCGATGGGATTGGCGGTGGTCTACATCGGGAGGCGAAGACTGGCGTCGGCAACGCTGCGGCACTGAAACCACGACGCGTGGCGACTGGCGCGCCCGGAGAGAACTCGAACTGTCGACCTTCTGATCCGCTGAGGCTCACAGGTTCGGCCCCTCAAGCCAACCTTCACCCTGTGGGTCATTTCGCAAACACGTTCGCCTCCAGCCAA
>Ga0255047_10002871_pt1 | contig 11105 bp, 16 predicted proteins | sample JV7_2_1_MG_FD_183640 | JGI IMG/M metagenome (GOLD analysis project Ga0255047, IMG submission 183640) | Seawater microbial communities from Jervis Inlet, British Columbia, Canada - JV7_2_1 | ecosystem: Environmental > Aquatic > Marine > Inlet | place: Canada: British Columbia | collected 2016-10-06 | reverse complement strand
TATAAATTTTCTAAGGCAGTAACATTTAGTGAGTTTAAAACGTTAGTAGACAATCCAGAAGCAGCAATATTATTTTCTAAAAATCAAGCGAATCATCTATTTGGGTGGAGAAATAGGATAGAATATAATAGAAAAACAAGTGAAGCGACATGGGAATTAAGAAGTAAAACTAAAATAAATGGAGACTGTTAATTATGGGAACAACTAGAATAAATAACCAAGCCGTAAAAGTATATAGTCCTACAGAGACAGTATTCAATGAAACAACAGACTGTAGAGTTTGGCATCATGACCATTGGCCATTAGTTACATGTGATGATACAACAGAAATCATCTTAGACACAACGGTAGAAGTATCAAATGTACAAATAGATGGAGATTTTGGAACAGATGTAACCGGGAACACCACATCAACAATTCCATTTAGACTAGTAGATACAGGAAAAGATTTTATAGCAGCAGGAATTGTAATCGGAATGACAGCAAGAAATAATGATACTGATGTTGTGGCTAATATAATAGGTGTTGACACTACATTCTTAACACTTAGTCCAGATATATTTGCAGGAGCAGTAGAATCCTATTCAGTTTCAAACTACGACTTAGAGGGGAATATGAATTTTGGAACAGCAGAACTTATTAAAACAACTGGTGCTACAGGATCAATGAAACAAGGGTCTATATTAACTGGAGATAGTTTATATAAAATGGAGATAGATATAACCTCTTTTTCTACTTTAGTAGACGGCAATCAAATAAACATAAAGATTGGAGGGGCTACGGTACTTACTCTAGATGAAACAGACTCTCCAACAGGAACAATAACGGTATTTGGATACGCTACTGGAGCTTTTCCAACAGAAGTAGAAATATCAGTAGATGCAAATATAGCAGCAACATTTTCAACGCTAAGGGTTAGTCAGGTATCTAATGTTATATTCTTTGTTTTAGACTGTGAAGACGATGTTCTATGTTATACTAGTGTATTAGCTGACATACAAACCTCTAGCTCGTCAAGTCAGATTAAATTAAGTTTTGATTGGAGCAATTTACAGTCTGGATATGACTGTCAAGGGTGTAAATACATAACTATTGTAGATGATGTTGGATTGCCTGATAATTTACACACAGACAAGATAAACGATGGAGAGTTTAGTGGCGCAGGGTGGAATTTAGGAACAGGGTGGTTATTAACAGGAACTAAAGCAGCGATGAACCATGTTGGAGCAGGAGCAGGAGAGTTAACGCAAACAAGTCTAGCAACAGATTTCAGTAAATCACTTAGTTACGATGTACAATTCACAGTAGACGGATATGTAACAGGCTCATTTGATGTTAAACTATTTAATGGAGCTACTGAGGTGGCTAATCTAGGTAATATATCTTCTGATGGGATTCACATACTATCTACAGGAGTGTTAAGCTCTAATTGTGATGTAATAAAGTTTATTCCTAATACATCATTCTCTCAAGACTACAATATAGATAGTGTGTCGGCAATTTTAGACGTAATAGACACAGGATTTGATTGGAGAACAGATTGTTTTCAATTATCCGATTCTCATGACTGTACAATTAAGCTAACAGGGACGAATTTAGACAATGCCTTTGGGATAGATTTTATAGGGCTTTCTTACAACCCTTTTTTAAGATTAACAGGTCAATTAGAAACACCAAAATTTAAAGGAGATAAAGAAAATGAAGAAGATAGCTCGGGGATAAGTAAAACACTATACTTTAAGAGTGAGGAAGAACGCAGTTTGTTTATTTGGCAACAGCCAGAGCATATACATAACTTTATGCGTCTTTTTAAGGGATATGACACATTTCAAGTAGATGGAGTTGATTACATATCGATAGACGCAGACTATGAGCCTGAATCTGAAAGGGTATTAGGTAAAATACCAGACTTATCAAACGCATCAACAGATGTAAGATTAAAAACAGACTTAAATGAAAATAGATTTTGTTAGCCATGAACTGGAGAGTTAGAACTCGATAAATTAATAACTAATATAAAAACCTTATGGGAAATTTATATTGCGATACTCCGTTACCAGCATATCAAGAAGACATTTGTGCTAATGTAGAGGGAAGAATTATAGCTATTGCGTACTTACGTACGGATCATGCTATTACCGATCCAACTAATCAAGGACAATGGAACACCGGTATTGGAGATGGAACAGTAGTTATTATAAAGAATGTGAGAGGGTCTAAAGAGAAAGCATCTCCTGTTCAGATTGACGGTTTTGGTCGACAAAAGACTAGAACTACTGGATATGAGAGAACGGCTGCTTATTTGCACCCGGATGTTATAGATAACGTAGATTTCTACGATGTATTAAACTTTGACAGTTCACACTCTATTGCTTTTTTCACACAAAGCGGTCATATTTGGATGCCACCTAGTGACAATCCATTTGCAAACGTTGATGCTGATTACACTATAGAAGAGGGGTTAGAAACTTCGATTGTATGGAATGTAGCAGTAACATGGGCATCTCAAACGATGAACATACCACACGTAGCGCCTGCTGATGTTTTTGAATAAGTAATAATTACTGAAAATTAAGCCTCCATCCTCTTTTCAAATGATGGAGGCTTTTTTATTCAAAATCTTTTGTATATTTGTACCGAAGTATTTAACTTAAAATAAAACATGCAAGAGATTGACGGCTACCTAAAGGAAAAATCAAAGAAAAAACACCTACAAAAACTGTTAGCTTGGAAATCATTCTATGAAGAATGTAATAACGAATGGTTAGTTAAGAAAGTTCAAAGACAAATAGAGAAGCTATGAATGGCGTTTTACTAATAGCGTTAGGTAACCACTACTCTAAATTAGCCTTTAATATGGCTAAGTCTATCAAAAGATTTGGAGATATACCTATTTCCTGTATTACAGACGCCACAGACAGCACTTTATTAACTGAATACGACCAAATCATTAGACCAGAGTTAAAAGACACCTTAGAGGGTTATATGTTTAACCCATTTAAGCTAAAAACCTTAATGTATGATTATAGTCCTTACGATAAGACTATTTATTTAGACGTTGACGGAATTTGTTTAAAAGACTTAACCCCTTTGTTTAAGTATAAGTTTAAGATTCAAGAAGTAGGTAAGTATAATTACGAAAACGCTCATACTTGTGATATGGTTTGGTGCAATAAAGTAGGTAAACGGTTAAATGACATCTTTGACGCTTATAAATTGCCTCACGATAGAGATTACCCAGAATATAACAGTAGTATAGTTATATTTAACAAGAGCAAAAAGAATGAGAAGTATTTTAATAGGGCTAAGAGGAATTACTTAGATAGAAGATTAGAATTTAAGGCTATTGGGGGTTTATATCCTGATGAATTAGCTTGGAATTTAGCCTCAGCACAATTAAGACATTACTCAGAAGAACCAGAAGTTAAACCTATATATTTTCAATGGGAAAATGAGGTTATGGAGGCAACCAACATGAGTGATAACTATTATATCATGGGTATGGCAGGAGGGTTTCATAATGGGAAGCTCAAAAGTATCTATGAAACAACAGTAAAACAATTCTCATCTTATTGGAAATGGGATTCAATGAGTAAGATATTTCACAAAAAAAAGTAAATATATGCCTGATTATGAAAACGCATGTTACGATTACGAAAATTTAGTAAAAATAAAAGACTGTACTATCAAATAATGGCAAGAACTAACAAACCAACAAAGACAATGCAAATTAATCATTTGAGAGATATGGTTGATAAATACCATGAAGGAATGTACCACTTAATGGGGTATATGGATTTCTATGGATTAACCTTGCACTATCAGAGTTGGGTAGATGCTTTAGCAAATAACAAAGACCTACCAAACAAATTAGAAATAAGCGATGTAAAAGCTGAAAAACCCAAAGAAAAAGATGGAGAAAGTAAGTCTGATAATACCGATTCATAACATCCTTAAACGAGGGTTTAAAAGAGTAAGAAATAGTGTAGTTTCTTTACAATCTCAAATGGAGTACATAGATGACATCATAATAGTGGATAGTTCTGAGCGTGTTCAATACGATATGTTGCACGCCCTATTAGATGGTTTTAAGGTTAGGCATATACATTACCCTTTGCACTCGTTTAATAAGCCTAAACTACTTAATTACGGAATTAAAGAGGCTAACTCTAAATACATTATGTGTACTGATGGAGATTACTTATTTAAAGAAGACTTTTTGTATATTTGTTCGGTTCACCGTAGAGAAAATACTATGATGCACAAACAAGTTAAGATGTTACCAAATATGAATATAAGAGATTCTAAAATTAAAGAGTGGAAGTTTCCGGCTTGTGGATATAATATTTGGGGGAAATTGGCTAATGGAGCGGTTCAGTACGCTACTAAAGAGTTCTTCATAGATAATCCTTACCCTGAAGAGATGGAAGGCTTTACCGCTATGGATAATTTAATGACTTACATGGCTTATAATAATGGTTTAAAAATACATTGGATTCAAGAGAGCGAGATATTACACCAATACCACCCAATAGTTAATAAAATGGCAGGTAGCAATAGAGAAAAAACAGATAAAAACCAAGCGACATTACAATCGTATATTAACGAGCATCAATTACCTTGTCTATTACATAAATGAAAAATCTAAAGCCAATAGGGAGAAAGAATTAATTTGGAACATATAAAAGCTAACATATATTTAAACCTCTACCAAGACAAACACCCTACTCGTCAACACGAAATAGAGGCTTGTTTGCTAAAGAATCTTGAAAACAAAGATTTTGATAGGTTTATTATCGTTATATCTAAAGACGATAGAGAGTATCTTAAAAGTTTAGTGAAAGAAGATGAAAGAGTTTACATAGTGGTAATGGATGACAGGCCAACTTATAATTTTTACTTTAAATTAACCCATCAATACCCTGATGATATAAATATAATAGCTAATACAGACATAGTAATTGAAAGTGATACGATTAAAAGATTAAAAGGTTGGAATTGGAGAAACTATTGTTTAGCATTATCAAGATGGGATTATTTAGATGATACAATGAGTGCTGCAAGGTCAAAACACCACGCTAATAGAGATAGTCAAGACGTATGGGCGGTTAAAGGGCGTTTTAAGAGTATTCCAGAGGCTGACTTTCCGTTAGGTAAGAAAGGATGCGATAACCGTATAGCTTATTTACTCGACAAGTACTATATCGTAATCAATCCAAGTCAAAGCATTAGAACATTTCATTATCATTTGACTAATATAAGGAATTACGCACCTCATGGGACGAGTAAAGACTTAGTTTTACCTCCTTATATGATGGTTGTACCAACAAAACTACCTTTATGAAAATACTTTACTTAGGATTAATGACAAATAGCGTAGGTTTTACAACTGCTATGAGAAAACACGCGACAGAATATCAACAAGTAAACTGTGGAGGTAATAATTTTAATCTAGAGGCTACTAGAGTTGCTTCACAATTTAAACCAGACTTAGTGTTTATCCAGATACAAACACCTAACATAATAGCAATTGAAACGGTTATATTCTTAAAGAAAAATGGTGCTTTTATTATCAACTGGACAGGAGATTGTAGAAATCCTATTCCTCAGTGGTACTATGACATAGGCCATTATATAGATTTAACTTGTTTTTCTAATATGGTAGATGTAAAACAATTTAGAACGGATGGGCTTAAAAGTGAATACTTGGAAATAGGATATGATCCGGAAATATATAAACCTCAGGGCGAAAAACTAACGATTAGAGATATAGTGTTTTTAGGCAATAATTATGGAGATGGTTTCTTCCCTGAAAGTACTTATCGTAGAGAAATGGTAGAGTTTTTAAAGTATCACTATCCGCATGACTTTGGTTTATACGGTAATGGATGGACTACGTCTATGGGAGATTTTAACGGCTCACAACCCGAAGAGGCTAAACTATTAAGAGGTGCTAAGATAGCAATTAACCTAAGCCACTTTAATTACGAGCGTTATAACTCAGATAGGATATTACGTATCATGGGGACGGGGGTAATGTGTTTAACAAGACGTTATGAAGGATTAAAAGAAGATTTCGATGCTGGAATACATTTAGGCGTATGGGATAACTTAGATGAGCTTAAAACTAATATAGATTATTACTTAAATAATGAAGCTGAAAGGGTAGAGATAGCTAACAAAGGACATGAGTTAATGTTAAAGTCTTTCACTTATGATGAAATGATTAAAAATATTATTAATTTAGTAAAATGAAATATCTAAAAGAATACATAGAGCAAGAGCCAATGTTTAGCGATTTAGTTTATAATGAGTTGACAGGGGATGATAAAAAACAAATATCTAAAACTTTCGGATTTGAAATGTATAGAAGTGGAATTAAGCTTGACTTTGCTTGGTTTGAATTAAAACAGTCTATATTTGATTCTATGGATAGTAAATATCAAAAGTGGTTATTAAAAATATGGTTTAAGATAAAAGGTATATAATGAAAGCAGCCAAATTAGTAGATAGCTTTAGCCCTGCATATTCTTTTAATGAAAGAAAGTTGATGGGTATAGAGTCAGTAGATAGAGTTATTAAGAGGTTAATGGAGGGTAGAACATACGAAGGAATTGAAAAGACATTCGACAATTTAAACAAGTTAAAAAAAGAGATAAATGAGTTATAAAGTTATAGGGTATATGCCGTTACATTACGGAAAAGAGTACCTAAGAGAAAGTTTAATGAGTGTAATAGACTTATGTGATAAGTTTATTGTTTTATACAGTCCTAATCCGTCTTACGGCTACGGAACGGAGGCGGTAAATCCAGATACCGAAGAGGAATTAAAAGAAATAGCTCAAGATGTTTGTGGTGAAAAATTAATATGGCACTCAAGAAACTATCATAACGAAGGAGGGCATAGACAAGAGATATTTAAGTTTACGAACGGATTTGACTTACTAGTTACTGTAGATGCTGATGAGATTATGGACACTGGAGATTTAAAAAAGGGACTGGATATTGCGGCTGTAGGCGTGCATAGAAACTATGGGATTAATGGCTATGTCAACCTATGGCGCAACTTCCATACCGCTTGTTACGATGGATTTGAGCCTGTAAGAGTAATTAGTTTAAATAATCAACATAAAGACCAAAGTAGATTAAATATAAAGATATGGCACTTTGGTTGCTGTCAAGGAAAGGAAACAATGGAATATAAATACTTGATTCATGGCCACAAAGATGAGTTAAGAACTGAGTGGCTAAAAGATTTCTATTATAGCGATAGAATGAATGATTTACACCCTGTAGCGCATGATTTATGGAACGCAGTAGAATATGACAAACAATTGATGCCAAAATCATTGAGAGAACACCCTTATTTTAATAAAGAGAGAGTATGAAAGGAAATAGCTTTATAAAAACCCACGATAAAACCTATCTATTAGTAGATAAATTTAATGACTTGTGGTTCGCTTTTAATTCTGACCTTAAACTAATGAAAGTTATAGAAATTACAACCTATACAGAAACTGCTATAAATGGTCAGGAAAAATACGAACAGAGGGAAAGGTATATTAATAAAGATTTTATAGTTGAAATAGGTGAGCTAAAATGAACGGATGCTTAATAGTAGAAACTCGTCCATTTGCTAATTTAGACAAGTTAATAATAGACCACCATTTAAAATACATTCCTGAAGATTGGGGATTAACTATTTATTGCTCTCATAAAAACCACCACCTAGTTAAAGACGTAGATTTTGGAAGGGAAACCGATATTATTATACTAAATAACGCTTTCGGAATAAACGATTATAACAAATTATTCAAACAGTTTGATTTTTGGGATAATATGCCTTATGAGAAAGTATTAATATTCCAAACTGATAGTAAATTACTTAGGAACGGAATAGAAGACTTTTTAGAATGGGATTGGGTAGGCGCTGCATGGAAATTCTTAGATTATGGAGGTAACGGAGGGTTAAGTTTAAGAAGCGTGGAAATAATGAAGCAAATCTGTTTAGACCATACTTTCACAAATAGAAATGAGGACGTGTTGTTTTGTCAGATAATGAAACGATTCAATATAGGAAATATAGCACCAAGAGAAGTTTGCAAACAATTTAGTGTAGAAACCATTTTTGGTTTAGGCTCTCTAGGTGTCCATGCTATTGAATCATGGTTAACTCCAGAACAATGTCGAGAGATACTAAGTCAATATAGATAATTTTACTTATATTTGTAAGTTAGAAGCATTCCTTTGCTTAAATTAAGGGTAACTAAACAAAATATAGATGCCTGTTACCAATAAATTAGACTTTTCAGACGAACAAGTTTTAACTAATTACATTAAAGGATTAGTTAATAAAAAGATTTTCCATGTTAATTATGGAGATAACGTAGACCAAGCTAAACAGATGGCAGTCCACTTAAAAGGGGAGAAGCCATTAGATTTATTAGAAACATATAGGCCGAACGAACCAGAGGATATATTTCATTATAGAAACTCAATCTACGAACCAACAACCGAAAGCGAGGGTAAACGTATTATAAACGTTTTATCTAAGATACAACAAAGCTCTAACTTCTCAATAAAATTTGAAGAACAAGCAAACGTAACAGAAGACGATTCACTAAAAACATATACAACCAGAGATTACCCAGAGTTTGGAAGCGTGACCGATTGGGCTTTCAATGTAGCTTTAAAATCTGATTTAATAGATGCTAATAGCTTAGTGGTAGTTAAGCCTTTAGTTATACCAGAAGACAACGTATCATTTTTAAAACCTTTTACATTTATTTACAGAAGTGACCAAGTGTTAGACTACGGAGTAAATTATTATACTATACTACTTGATGAAAAGAATTGGGTTAAAGATGTTCCTTTAAATATTTGGGAAGTAGTAACTGATACAGAAATTTTTAGAATAGTTCAAACTAGTCCAAGCAATTTAGGAGTGGTAGATATAGAAACTTTATTTACTTATGGATTTGGAGAGCCACCAGCTTATTTTTTAAAGGGAGATTATAGGGAAGGGACAATACCTTTTGCTTTTGATTCTTATGTTAGTGGTATATTGCCTCATTGGAATAAAGCGGTAAGGATGGAGAGTGATTTAGATGCTCAATATGTTAATCATGCTTATTTAGAGAGAATACAAGTGGAAGTTGAATGTGATGCTGGATGCCAAAACATAGACGGACATCATGGGTTTATGAAAGAAAGCCCACGATTAAATAACGGGGAAGAGGTTTTTGTAGATTGTCAAAGATGTAAAGGTAGTGGCTTTATTAATGGACGTAGTCCTTATGGTGTAACATCCGTAAGGAAGGATAATTTTGAGGATGCTAGTGGAAGTGGGATTGAGTTTCCGGGTGTTAAGTATATAGACAAGCCTACCGAGATAGTCGAATTAATGCAGAATAAAATTGATTCTCTTTTATCTAAGGGTTTTTCGTCTATAAATATGGATATAATAGATAAAGTAGGAGAAAATCAAAGTGGAAAGGCTAAAGATATAGATAGAACAGAGTTAAGCTCATTTTTAACTAAGGTTAGCGATAATATGTTTGACAACATCATTAAAAACGCTTTTAAATTTATAGCTAAGTGGAGATTTGATGTAATAGACCAAGCGATGCTCCCTATAATCAATAAACCAACAACATTTAACGCTTTAAACGAGTCGTTATTAGTAGAGGAAATCCAAACCTTAAACGAAGCAGGAATAAATACAACTCAATTTGAGCTAGATTTAATTTCTAAAAAGTTCCCTAATGATATGGGGAAACAACTGTTTATGAGGAATGTTATAGAGCTTGATCCATTAACGGGTAAAACAGAAGAAGAAAAAGCAAACATTGTATTAGCTGGAGGTGTAACGAGAGAGCAATTTATCATAAGTTCTAATATTAGGGGGTTTCTATTAGATGCCATTGAGAAGCAATCAGACTTTTTAGAACAGTCAAGAGAAGTTAAGCTAAACAAATTAGTTGAATTAGCAAAAGCACAAATAGTTTTACCAATAATACCTCCACCAGATGGCGCTACCGAAGAAAACAAGGGTCCTACTGAATAAAAGATTGTCCACAATGGATGATGCAGTAGATAATTTCAATGTCGAAGACATACAGGAAAGCGTGTTTAAGAATCTCAAAAGGCTACTCATAAAAGAGTTAGATGTAGATAAGGATGGTAATATTAAAAAAACAGCAAAGAATTTAAGGTCTACACAAAAGGTTAAATCCCTAAGAAATGTAATTTTAAATGATTCATACAAGGCTAAAGTTGGAAAATACATAGGAACATTTAACACCGTTAAAGATTTATCAAACAAGTATATTAAAGATTTATAATGCCTGATTTTCAGCAAAAGGACATATACAATGAGATATTAGAGTTTGCTAAGCAGGGAGCAACGTTAAACCTTTTAGAAAGTGGTGTAGACGTTAACTTTTTACAGCCAATTTTAGAGATGTTAAACTCCAGAGTGTTTAGTGGGGGAAATATAGACGATTTAATAGATGAATTACAGATATTTGTAACAGGTGGTAATGATGGAGTCGGGGGATTACAAAGATATGTCACACAAGTATCTAATGATAGCCTTACACAATTCAACGCAACTTACAACCAGACTATAACAGAAGATTTAGGAATAGAGTTTTACCAATATACAGGAACTATAATAGCAGGAACTAGACCTTTTTGTAATAGATTCGTTAGAGATTATTTTCATCAGATAGAAGTGGAACAATTAGGGTCAGGCAAAGACCCTCAAACAGGAAATAGTTTATCAAGTGAGGATTTATTATCAGGACGTATTAAGGGAACTAATAAAAGTAATATATTTACCAATAGAGGAGGTTGGAATTGCCGTCATTTTTTCAGCCCTATAAGTCCTAGATTTGTACCTAAGATAGATTTACAACGTAATTTTAATAATGGTAATTGGAAACCTACTGATAGAGAAAAACAATTTCTTAAATAAATTTACCTCAACAGTCGTATATCGCAAATATTTACTATATTTGCGTAAGTGAAAAACAAATATTATCATATTCTTACGTTTTACAAACTCTCAGAATCTAATATTTGTTTAAGGTCAAACTTTAATT
>Ga0255047_10002869_pt1 | contig 11109 bp, 6 predicted proteins | sample JV7_2_1_MG_FD_183640 | JGI IMG/M metagenome (GOLD analysis project Ga0255047, IMG submission 183640) | Seawater microbial communities from Jervis Inlet, British Columbia, Canada - JV7_2_1 | ecosystem: Environmental > Aquatic > Marine > Inlet | place: Canada: British Columbia | collected 2016-10-06 | reverse complement strand
TGGGCTTGAACTCAGCCGAGGGCAAGCTGCGGCTCTTCTACGTGGGCGCCTACTACAACGACAAGCTCGTACGTACGGATCAGGGCTGGCGCATCGCCGAACGCTTCGAAGAGCAAGCCTTTCTCGATGGGCAGCTGCCGGAGGGACTCCAGGTCCCCGAGTAAGCGGGCCTCTGCCTAGCCGGCGCGTTCCTCGAGGGCACGGCGGATCGCGGGCAGAGCCCGCTCGGTCGCCTCCGCGCCTCTATCGATCAGCTCCTGAGGTCGATAGAACGTCATCCAGGTGAACTCCGAGAGATCGGGATTGACCCGCACGTCGGCGGAGATCGCCTTGAAATTTCCGAGCTCGTACTGGAGCGTCTGCAGCGAGTTCATCACCAGATCGAGCATGCTGGGTAAATCCTCACGACCCCCCAGGTAAGAGAGGGGATTGAGCCGCTGAATCCCTCTATAGGCTTTCGACAAGAAAGTCTCGACCCCCCGCTTGAGACTCGGCACGACGTTTACTGCGATGCACACATCCGCACCCATCTCCCGCACCACGTCGGCGGGCACGGGGTCGACGACACCGCCGTCGACAAGCTTGCGACCGTCGACCACAACGGGAGGCCAGATCATGGGGACGGCGCAGCTCGCGCGGAAGGCCGGCTCCAGATCGCCGCTACCGAGCGTCACGCGTTCCCCCGATTCGATATCCGTAGCTACCATGCGACAAGGAAGCGCGAGCTGTTCGAAGCGCTGAATCGGTCCACTCATGGGCATGAAGATCTTGGCCAGGCGATCTCCGGTCAGGAAGCTCGGCTTCGTCAGAGTGAAGTCGAGCGCTGAGAGCAGAGTGCCAATCGTCCCCTTCTCCAGCGCGAGCTCGACCATGCGCTCGGCGCGCATACCCCCGGCGTAGCCCACGGCGATGATCGAGCCGAAGCTCGTTCCCGCCACCAGATCTACGAAGATCCCGGCTTCCTCCAGCACCTTCAGGACCCCGATATTCGCGAGACCGAAGGCGGCGCCACCTCCCAGCGCGAGTCCAACCGCCGCACCGGAGATCTTGCGGGCGAGTCTGCGTAGGGGCGGGGTGGCAGGCGACCAGGGGTCCTGGCGCAGCCTTCGGGCCCCGTGGATCGCGCCCTCTCGCAAGTTCGGATCGACGGGGATGACATACGGATTGCAATGGTTGATCGCGATGGGTTCCGACGCTTCGTTGAAGAGATTGACCACCTCGAACACATTCGCCGTAGGCTCCGGCTCAGCTTGCGCTACGATCCGCACGACCGAGTCACAAACTTCACGGGTGAGCTCCTCGCGTCCGCGATCCGCGGTCCCGAGGTCGAATACAATCGCCCCGAAGACTCCCGCCAGCTTTTCGACCAGTGTGTTCGCGGCGTCGACGAGCAGGGCCGCTTTCGATGTCCGGACACCGACCTCGAGCAGGGTCGGATCCGCCGTCCCCGGCTTGAGGCGGGAGAGGATCATGTCGCCCGGCAGAGCGGCCAGCTCCTCGAATGCGGGCGGCGACACGGAGGAGCCGGACTCCGGGGCCTCGCGCTGCATGCGTACGATCAACACTTTGTGCCCGCTCTCGTCTTGCAGGAAACCCGCCACCGCCTCGGTCACGATGCTACAGCCCACGAGGCCGCGCCCGGCCACGACGCCGACCGTTCTGACGCGCGCTGAATCGCCCGCCTGTCGCGAGGTCATGACGAGCCGACGGCACAAGATCTGCGACAGGTGCTCGAGCACTTTCGCGTTGGTCCTGAAGTAGCGGTCGAACTCGCTCCGGTTCAGGGCCAGGAGTCGCGCCGCACGCACAACGCCCACGGTCGCGGTACGTGGGCCGCCCGTCAGCAGGGTCATCTCACCCACGAGCTCTCCCGCTCCCAGGCGGGCGATGAGCTGCTTGGGCTCTTCACCCTGCCAGACCTCGAGCTCGCCGCTCGCGATTACGTAGAGCGTGTCACCGGATTCTCCCTCGCGACAGATGACCTCCCCGCGACGATAGGACTCCTCTACGAATAGCGGTGCGAGCCGCTCGAGCTCACGCCGGTCGAAGGAGCTGAACAGCGGGAGGCGCGAGAGAATCTCGATGCGAGAGATATCCTGAGGCTCGGGCATTGCGAACTTTCCGAACTCAGCCAATGACGGGGAAGCGCCGTCGACTCGCGAGCTCGTCCATCATGCCCTGCATGGTACCCGTAATCTGGCGATACGCGGCCTCCAGCGCCTCGGGTTTCTCGGCGAGCTCGGGGTTGCGCTCGAAGTAGATCGGCTCGCCGATCTTGTAGACGATTTTCGAGGGCAGCGGCAGGTAGGGAATGAAGCCCGTCCACCACATGCCCCAGGGCAGCCCGAAATTGAGCGGTAGGGTCTGGACGCGCAGCAAACGCTCCAGTCCGGTCCACTGGGCCAGGCGGCGGCTCGAGAAAGCCGTGAAGTACACTTCGTGACCGCCGACATTGACGACCGGGACTATGGGCACACCATAACGGTAGGCGAGCTTGATGAATCCGGTGCGGCCCTGAAAATCGATCTTGTTGCGGTTCCAGAAGCTGCGCTGTGCTTCGGCATCGCCGCCGGGGTAGACCAGAAGCGAGTGTCCGGCTTCGAGCACATTCTCCGCGCTCCGCGTGCACGCGCGCAGAGCACCGAGCTTGATCAGGAGGTTGTTCAGTCCTGGGACACGCAAGGCGATGTCATGGATCAGCGCGTACGCCGGTCGATCGATCCCAATCTCGGTAGCCCAGTTCGCCAGTGTCAGCCACACCTCGGGCAGCAGGGGGCCGCCGCTGTGGACCCCAACGGTGATGAAGTTCTGGTCCGTGGGTATGTGCTCGATGCCTTCACCCTCGGCGCGGAAGTACACGTCTCGCAGGAACTGAAGAAACGGGATCGCGGCGCGGATCGTCTCCACATCACGGGAGGAAGGGTCAGTCGGGTCGAGCTTCTCGGTAAGCAGCTCCAACCACGACAGACTCATGTGACGGCCCTCCCCCAGCAGTTCATCGCCCGCATCTTCAGCTGGCTCGGCGCCCCAGGAAATACATGAGGAGACCGCCGACGAGACCCACGAGACCGCCGATCCCCAGACCGGCTGCAAGCATATAGCGTTGCAGCTCGACGCCGAGCGCCAGAATCTCGCTCTCGTCCATCTCCGACATCACGGCCCAGGTGATGTCCTCGAACTCGAGCGGACCGTAGGCCGAGTACACCGGGATTCCCCGGTAGTCGGGCGTCACGTCCATGCCCGTCTCACCCGCAAGCGCCAGGCGAGCGGTTGCGGTCTCGACTCGGGTCTCGAGCACGGTGGGCTCTTCGGAGAAACGTGAGTCGCTGCGCATCAGAAAATCCCCACCCACCACGTAGGTCTCGCCCGTCTCCCCCATGCCGGCGGTGAACTGCATGATGCGATTGATGCGGCTGCTGGGGAACTGAAAGACCAGCACACCCAGGAAGGCGCCCGCGTCATCGAGCACGGGGGCAGAGATGAAGCTCGCGGGCTCACCGTGACTGGGCTCGTAGGGCGCGAAGTCGAAGAACGCCACGAAGCTCGGAAATGGATTGTCGCGCGCGGCGCGGAAACTGCGACCGAGGTCCGTAGCCTTCCAGCGACCCGTTACCAGGTTGGTAGCGTAGTCCCATTCTTTGAAGGACGTGTAAACGAGATTGCCGTCGGGATCCATGAGAAAGACGTCATAGACCCCGCGATGCAGCAGGAAGCTGCGCAGCCAGTAGTGGTACCGGAAATGGACGTCGCTATACTCCGACCCGTCGTCTGCAAGCTCCAGATTGTCCTTCTCGCCTTCGGGATTAGGATTATCTTTGATGTAGATCCTCTGAAGCGTGGCTTCGGGATCGTCGCCGAGCTTCTTCCATGCGGCCGCAAACTCGATCAACGCCCGGCGCATGATCCGATTCTTGGACCAGAAGCGTACCTCTTCACGAATCGATTCGAGATACTCAGTGAGCTCACTGGTGCGAATCTGCATCAGCGCGACCAGCTTGGCGCTTTCCGCGGCGACGACCTGGTCGGTCGCCCGCAAGCAAACTATGAGACCCGTTACAACCGATGCCAGGACCGTGAGAACGATCGTGAATGCGATCAGGCGAAACGAGACCTTGGAGCTGGGAGCGGACATGGCGACCGATCATAGTACAGTAGTGGCTGCCTGAGCAGCTTTATAGTGATTCCATGATGCCCATACCGCCCATGCATATAGCGCGCCTGCGCTGCGCCCTGTGGAGCGCACTGGTCTGCCTGCTCGCTGTGTGCCCGGGGTCCGCCCGTGCCGAGCGCATCTGGGCCGAGCTCGAACGACCGCGCGAGCTCGAGCGGGTTCGGGAACCGTTCGGACTGGTGGAGGTGCGTGGCTGGGCCGGCACGGGAATGCGAGGAACCCACGATGTGGTCATCGTGATCGATCGCACGGCGAGCACCTTCGCGCCATCCGGCATCGATGTGGACGGCGACGGGGTCGTGGGTGAGATCGTCAAGGTCCCGACCCGCGCCGGCCGCTGGGCGAGCCGGGTGTCCGATCCCGGCGACACGATCGCTCAGGCCCAGCTGGTCGCAGCGCGTCGCCTGATCGAACGGCTGGACTCGAATTCCACACGCATGGGTCTCGTGACCTTCGCTCGCACCGAACGCGTACTCGCCCGCCTCGGGAGCTCCCGGAAATCAATGCTGGGCGTGCTCGACAGCCTGCCGAACCGACCCGAACGCAGCGGCACCTACTTCTATGGAGCGATCATCGCCGCGATCAAGGTATTCGAACTGGCCCCACCTCCAGATGGCGAGATGAGTCACCGTTCGATCATCTTCCTCTCAGACGGGCGGCCGAACGAGCCCCCACCAGGCTCGTTTGCCGCAAAAGCCGCGGTACGTGCATCACAGCACGCCGCGCACGCGAAGATTCGCATCTATGCCTTCGCTCTTGGGACCGAGGTGGCTTCCAATCCCAAGGTTTTCCTGGATATGACCCGTGCCAATGGTGGTGAGCTACTGATCGTCGAGAACCCCGGAGAGATCATCGCATACGTGCCACATATGTCTCTCACCAAGCTTCGTGCCATCGAGATCGAGAACCTCACGGCGGCTCGATCGGCGCGTGCCGTGCGCCTCTTTCCCGATGGAACCTTCGACGGCTTCGCGCCCCTGGTCCCGGGAGTAAACCAGCTGCGCATCACCATCCACGACGAGTCCGGAGGCTCGCGTCACCTGGACCGACAGGTGATCTTCGAGAAGACCTCGAGCAACACGGCGGAGGGGCGTCGCCGGCTCGAGCTGATACTCGAGCAGCTCAAGATCCGCACGCTCGAGACTCAGCTCGCCAAAGAGGCTCGGGAAAAGCGCCAGCGTATCCTGGAGCGTCAGCTCACGATCGAAGTCGAGCGCTAGGCGAATCCTCTCTCGGAATCAAGACTCACCCGATATTGGACGCAAGGTATTCCGAGGGAGGAAGCGAGTCCGTGTGGGAGAGGAGCGCGGGGCGAGAGACACTGGGCTTCGTCGTTTTCGGTGTCGGACTCTTCCTCTTGCTGTCGCTGGTGTCCTATGACATCGCCGACCTCTCACCCTCCCCGATCCGACCCGGCACCCACCACAACCTCGGCGGCCCCGCCGGCGCCTGGGTCGCCCAGCAGATCCTGTCTACGATCGGAATCGTTAGCGCGCTCTGGGCCGGCGCTCTCATGCTCTGGGGTCTGCTGCTCGCGTTCGGTTTCGTGCTCTGGCCCATGCCGCGGCGGCTCGCCGCCTGCGTACTGCTGAGCCTGATCCTCGCGGCCGGGGCTCACCTCGAGCTACCGGAGTCGCTACCCCTGCACGTACCCGCGGGCTATGGCGGCTCTATCGGGGGCAGCATCGGATTGGCCCTGCTGCACACAGTGGGCGAGGTAGGCGCCGTCCTGGTGCTGGCCCTGGCCGCCCTGGTCAGTCTGGTGCTGACGCGGAATTTCACCGTCTCCGACGGTACTGACAAATTAGTGCGGCCGAGATAAATCGTCGTCGAACGAGGAGAGGTCGACTGCACGCCAAGGATAGTGCCGGCCACCGCCTCTACTTGACAATACCCATCCGACGGCCGGCATCGGAGTGGTTCAGCCTCCCCGAATCATTGGGCTTTCTCCCGTTTGCGCCTCCGTTCCTTCGCGATCTCACCTGGCAACTTCGCTTGACAGTCATACACTGGGTAGATCAAATGGGGCATCGTGCCCTCCCGGTTGAGTCCCATGGCCTGGATACAGGCTCAGCGCTTCGCGTTGCTGGCCACGTTGCTACTGAGCTTCGTGGCGCTTCCCGCCCTGAATGCGAATGCGGACGACGACGATAGCGACGACGACCGTGTCGGCATATGCACGAACGAGCTCAACGAGAGCCTCAAGAAAGTCATGGACGCTCAGTTCAAGGGCGTCCTACGCTGTATCGACGACTTCGCCGAGGGCGACCTGCGTCGCATGACCTTGGAGGCATGCATCGCCGGCGATCGAGGGGGCAAGGTTGCCAGAGCAGAGAGAGAGACCTTTCGCAAGGCCAAGAAGCACTGCAAAGAGCTGCCTGCGTTCGGGCCTGCAGACCCGGAGCTGGTCAACCGTATTGGAAGGGATGTGGCCCTTGCGGTGGTTCATGAGATTCTGGGCCCGAATCTGGACCTGTCGATTATCTCCGAAGACGTCGACGACGATTCCGCCGATTGCCAGGAGGACGTAGCGAACAAGGTACGCACGTGCCTGCGGCAGACCCTCCAAGCATTCAACCGCTGCAAGAAGGATGCGCTCAGGGGCAAGCACGGTCCTCCGGTCGGCAGCGCGATGGAGCTACAGGCCGCGTGCCTTGAAGATCCAGTTTCGGGTGGGATCCCGGACCGGAAGGGCAAGATCGCCGAGGCATGCACCGAAGAAATCGCCGAAGAGATCGAAGACGAATGTGAGGATGAGCGGGTCGATCTCCTGGCCACCTTTCCCGGCTGCAACACAGGGGATGCCGGGGAGCTCTCGAGGTACATCGGGATCACGATCAGGTGCAAGGTGGGTCTCGCCCTCAACGAAGTCGACGGACTCGATCTCGATGTCGATCGCTTCGACGATGCGATTGCGAACGGATCCTGCAGCGTGTGCGTCCAAGACGAGCCGTGCGACACCGGCGAGTCAGGAGTCTGCGCGGCAGGGTCGATCAACTGCGCTCATGGTCCAATCAGTCGTCCCACCTGCAGCCCGCTCGAAGCCCCGAGTGTCGAGATCTGTGATGGGCTCGACAACGACTGCGACGCCTCAACGGATGAGGAGCTAGGCTCAACGACCTGCGGCCTCGGGCTGTGCCATCACACCATCGAGAACTGCACCGACGGGGTGCCGAGCCTGTGTGATCCGTTCGAGGGGGCGGCCCCGGAGTTCTGCGACGGCATCGACAACGATTGCAACGGGTCGACGGATGATAGGATTCCGGACGTGATCACCGGTACCGACGTCGGCCTGTGTCAAATCGGAGTCCAGTCATGCCGGGACGGGGGCATGGTCGTTCTCCAGGAGCGGATCGACCCGGAGTCGGAAAGCTGCGACGGTCTCGACAACGATTGCGATGGAGCGTTCGACGAAGGCATCGGAGCCACCACGAGCGGAATCAGCACTGGGATCTGCCAGCCAGCGATTGTCTCCTGCTCAGGGGGGCAGTTCGTCGTTGTCTCTCCAGGGGTCGTCCCCGAACCCGAGTCGTGTGATCTGCTCGACAACGACTGCGACGGAGAGGTCGATGAGGGGATCCCGACGGAGCCCCGGGGCAACAACGCTGGCCAGTGCATTCCGGACATTATCGGCTGTGTCGACGGATCCATGATGGTCGTGCAACCGGGTCAGGGGCCGGTCGCCGAGATCTGTAACGACGGACTGGATCAGGACTGCGACGGCAGCGACTGCATCATCGCAGAGGTCTCCATCCTGAACCCCGCCGCCGCGAGCATGACGGCGGAATCGACGATCAGAGTCGAGGGCGAGGCCCCAGACGGTTCCGTGGTCGAGGTGCTTACGCCCTTGGGGCGCTTCACGGTCGGAGCCAGTGCATTCGCCGTGGAGATTCCACTCCAGCGCAATGCGGTGAACCATCTCTTCCTCACCGCCACGCTCCCTGACGGGCAGAAGACCGCGACGAGAAAGCTCACCGTCGTGCAGGACTCCCAGCCCCCTAGCCTCTTCATCGATTTCCCGGCCGATGGGGCTGAGCTCAGCACCCCAACGGTCGATGTCGCGGGTCGTGTGGGTGACGTGCTCAGCGGCTTCATGGGGCTCGAGGTCGAGGTCAACGGAACGCCTGCAATCGTGGACGTCGGCATCGGCACGAACGGAACGTTCCTTGCCGAAGGCATAGCGCTCGATCCGAACGCACCCACTCGGATCACGGCTCTGGCGACCGATGCACTCGGCAACTCCGCCTCCCAGGAGATCAGCGTGACGTTCGTCCAGGTTCCGGCCGGCGTGCCCGTGATCCTGGTTGTCGCGGGGAACGGCCAGGAAGCCCCTGTGGGCGAGGTGCTCGAGGATCCGATCGTGGTGCAGGTGCTTCGGGGCGACGACTCTCCGTTCGCCGAGAAGATCGTGACCTTCCGCGTCGACCGCAGCGATGGAGGTCTCCTGGAGTCGCCGGGTTCCGGGGAGGGCGAGCTGTCGCTGCAGGTCCGGACCGACCCAAACGGGCTGGCTACGGCCTTCTGGCGACTAGGTTCCGACTCCGGCTGCGGCAACAACCGGGTGTCCGCCTCTTCCACCAGCGTGGCAGGAAGCGCGTTCTTCTGCGCCACAGCGCTCCCCTCCGGTGCGAACCAGATCAACATCGGGACCGGTGCCAACCAACGGGTGGAGTCATTCGCCACGCCCGATCCTCTGGTCGTCTGGGTGAGCGACGGTCGAAATGGCGTTCCCGGCGTTCCGGTTACGTTCCGCGTGATCCAGGGCGACGGCACCTTGAACGACATTGGGCAGGAAGTAACCGTCCCCTCATCCACCACCGGGCATGCAAGTGTCGAGTACACCGCCGGCCCAGGAGGCGGGAACAATATCGTTGAGGCGGACTTCCCGGGCAACCTGTCCGAGCCGGCTTCCTTCATCCTCTTCGTCATCGAGCGGGTCGCAGGCGCTTCCACGAGCTTCTCCGGCTTGGTCGTCGACAACGCAGAGAGAGTCATCGGCGGCGCCCGGGTCACGCTCGAAGTAAACGGGAACGTGCTCCCGCCCACCGATACAGATTCACAGGGCCAGTTCCTCTTCATCGACGTTCCATCGGGATCCGCTCGACTGGCGGTCAACGGCCTCGTGGCAACCCTTCTGGCCGGCGCTCCCATTCCAGCCGGGAGCTTTCCGGCCCTCTCGTATGACACGCTCATCGTCGAGAGCGCGGCCAACGCCCTCCCCACACCGGTGATCCTTCCGCGGCTAAATCCGGCGAACGTGGTGTTGTTCGACAACAGCCAGGACGTGATCCTGACGGTCGAGGAGATCGAAGGGCTCTCCATGCTCGTGCGGGCGGGGTCAATGACCCTGGGGGACGGCACGGTGCCCTCGCCCGGATCACCCGTGGTCCTGGCGCTGAACCAGGTGCACTTCGATGACGTGCCGATGCCGATGCCGGATGGCGCCGCGCCGCCCTTCGCATGGACGCTTCAACCCTCGGGAGCGCACTTCGATCCTCCAGTGGAGATCACCTACCCGAACATGAGCGGTCTCCCCCCGGGCTCGATCGCCTACTTCCTGAGCTTCAATCACGACACCGGTAAGTTCGAGATCGTATCGAGCGGCTCGGTTACCGATGACGGAGCGTTCATCGTCTCCGATCCGGGCAGCGGACTCACGGTTTCCGGCTGGGGATGCAACTGCCCACCCTATTCGGTGACTGGAGAGGCCGAAAACTGCGAAGCGAAGGCAGGAGGGAGCTGCACTCAGGGGTGCGATGACGGGTCCAGCGTAGCGCTGCCCAACGGAACCGTGGTCTCCGAGAGCCCCGCTGGGGACTGCACGGACTCCGTCTGCGTGGACGGGGTCTCGATGCTGCAGACGAATGACTCCGATGCGCCAGACGACAAATGCAAGGTCTGCGAGAACGGTGAGCTCAAAGATGTCGAGCTCGACCCAACCGCGGATAGCTCCACGCTCAGCTTCGGCATGCCCTCCGAGACCGTCGAGAAGGTCAACGATGCTCTGAAGAAGCTCGAGAAGGTGGGGATCATTGCAAGTGTCGATCTGCTCGAGGTGTCCGGTACCCTCACATCGAGGGAATGCTGCGAAGCGACGCTCGGAGTCGGGAAGGACAAGTCGGGATTCGTCACCGGCAACTTCGGCAGCTTCTCCGTGAAGGGAAAGATCTGGCCACCGGGTCCAATACCCACCTTCGGCCCGCTGGAGATCGACGTGTTCGGCCTGGCCTCACTCGAGGCCGAAGCCAAGTTCGTTGGGGGGGTCTTCATCGGCCTGTCCGGGAGCATCAGCGGCAAGATCGGCTACAAGAAAAACGACTGCTCGCTGACCGCGGCGGATCGGGACGGCTGCATGTTCACCAACCTCGGCACCACCATCACACCATCGCTCTCCGTCGAAATCGGCGGGAGCGGCAAGGTGACCTTCGACTGCTTCTTCTGCAGGAAACAAACCATCGCGGTCTCCGGTTCACTCGTCGGTGGCGACTTATCGTGGACGATCGCGATTTCGAGCGTCTCGTTCAACGAGGCGAGCTGCGGTGCCGGTTTGGCCGGCGGAACCTTCCAGCCGGGACCCGGCCAGTTCAAGATATCGGCCAGCTTCTCAGGGAGCTGGGAGAACGAGGGCGGCACCAAGAAGACGTTCAGCCGCACCTTCGATTTCCTCACCTGCGTCATCTCCTCCGATAGGGTTGTTTGTCAATGAGGACCGCGTTCCATAAAAGACCTCTGGCTCCGCGCCTTCAATACGGGCACTGGATCCGCGCCGCGATTGCATTGATCGGGATGGGGTTCCTGGCAATCGCACAGGACGTGAGAGCCGCGTCCGTTCCGATCGTGTTTCACGCCGAGGGGGGCCCGCTGAGAACGTCCGCCTGCCTGGACGTCGTGGAGCTGCGATCCGAGGACGACTTCAGCGGAGAGGGGCACGCCCTCAG
>Ga0255047_10002868_pt1 | contig 11112 bp, 14 predicted proteins | sample JV7_2_1_MG_FD_183640 | JGI IMG/M metagenome (GOLD analysis project Ga0255047, IMG submission 183640) | Seawater microbial communities from Jervis Inlet, British Columbia, Canada - JV7_2_1 | ecosystem: Environmental > Aquatic > Marine > Inlet | place: Canada: British Columbia | collected 2016-10-06 | reverse complement strand
AAAATCAGTTCAGAAGCTAAAGATCCCTGGTGTATGTATAAAGTTGAGGGCGGGCAAGTCATCAATCAATTGTTTAACCCTGATCAAATACCAGAAGGTTGGTATGATTCACCTAAAGCTGCAAAAGCCGGTTTTGATCTAGCAGCGGTTGAAGATACCCGAGGGGGGCCAGATTTAAAGAAGCCACCTAAAGCGAATAGAAAGGGTCTTAACGTATGACAACAGCGCAAGAGTTAATTGATTCATCTGCAAAGATGGCCGGTATATTAGCAGAGGGCCAAAGTCTTGAGGGTGGAGTTAATACAGATGCTCTAAACCGATTAAACCGAATGTTTGCGCGATGGGCTAACAACAAGGTTGATTTTGGATTGGCTACTCTTGCGGCTGGTGACACGGTTTATATTGATGTAGCAGATGAAGAAGCAGTTGAAACTCAGCTCGCTTTAAGACTGATGGTTAAGCATAGAAAGCAAATACCGCCTGGTTTAAGTGAGTCGGGGGATAATATGTTTACCGAATTACAGGCTAAATATACTAAGTTGCCAACGGTGGAATTAGACACGACATTAAGACGAAGTTATCCATTAAATCGAAGGGCATACAATATAAATAATGGCTGATATAGAAATACCCTTAGTTGGGCCTACATATACTAATCGAGCTTTAAGCGTTAGCAATCAGTTAACGCAGAATTACTATGTGGAAGTCAATCAGGGAGGTGATGAGATCGTATCATTGCAACCTTTCTGGGGCCTTAAGAGTTGGGGTACATCTGGAAGCGGTAAGAACAGAGGAATGGGTGAGCTCAGCGGTGTTTTATACACTGTATCGGGTACTGAATTATACAGTGTTGATTCTAATGGGTCAGGCACCTTAATAGGTACGATTGAAGGAACGAATCGCTGTAATTTAGAGCCTGATAATTCAGGTAATTTGATTATCACTACCGGGATTGGAAAGCCATATTCTTACAATGGGACTACGCTGTCTCAAGGTACTGATTCAGATCTCCCTAATGCGGCCACAGTGGCTTATATTAACGAACGGGTTATCTATGATAGCTCTACAGGATTGTCCTTTGCAGACCTCAATACGCCTCTCACGGTTAACTCAGCCAATGTCTTAAATGCTGTTGATGTGGTTGATACTACTCTTGCGGTGATAGCCCATAAACAACAGATATTAACATTTGGTAGTAAGTCGATTGAGCCTAACTATTTTACTGGGTCGGGTAATCCCCCTTATGCTTTAGCCAGGAACGCAGTCCAACGGGCAGGTACTAGCGCAACTTATTCAGTGTCAGGCAATAATGATCATGTTTACTTTCTAGATAAACTTAGACAGCCATCTAGAACGGTAGGACTAGCAGTTCAAACTATTGGTAATCCAGCTATTGGCCAGGCTATTAGAAAGTATGCTGATGTATCGGATTGTTTTACTGTTTGCTTTAGCTTTGATAATCAGAATTTCTGTATGTTCTCTTTCCCAAGTGCTAACGAGTCTTGGCTATTCAATGAAGAGGCTCAACTCTGGACCACTTTGGCTCATGGTACTGGCGGCGATCAACACTTAATGTCAGACCATATCTTTATTTATGGCAAGCATTTAGTTTCTGATAGACGTAATGGAAGTATTTACGAATTAGACTCTGAGACCTATACAGATAATTCATTAGTCATACAAAGGAAAAGACAGACAGCAGCTATTGACTCTAGGGATATTGGATTACCCAAGGGTCGAATTATGACTATGAATTCTCTTACTCTGGAGATTGAGAAAGGGGTTAGTCTGGTTTCAGCAGAAGCTACTATAATTATGGAGTATTCAGATGATCATGGGCATACGTGGTCTAGTGAGCGTTGGCAGACCATTGGCGAGCAAGGCGATTACACAAGAGAGATAGAATGGTTAGGTTTGGGTGATTTCAAGTCTCGAATGTTTCGCTTTACAATGAGTGATCCAGTTAACTGGGTATTGACAAGCATGAAGGCTAATGTGGAGGTGGGTTTTGACTGAAGTAGATCCCGTCAACTTACCCCCAGTTTTAACCGTAGCTGATGCTTTAGATCCAGCTTCTTTAAGGGCTGATATAGAACATATAAAATGGGTCTTATTTCAAACCCGAGAAAGAACTGGAGGTGGCAACGATACCATTAGTGATTTAGAGATGAATAACAACGGTGATAATTCTCTATTTGCTCAGGTTGGCTGGTTAAAGACTAGGGTTGATGAATTAGAGGCGCAATTAACCGGAACTAAGTTAGTTACCCGTAAGTTAGAAGAAATTGAAATGCAGTTAGCTAGGCTTAGGCCTGTACAGGTACAAGAGCCTCAATCAGCGACAAAAGAATTGCCAATGGTATTAAAACGTCTTAGTGATTTAGAGTTACAACAATGAGTGCAGAGTATGCAGCATTATTACAGAGAATTGAGGAACTTGAAAACGATACAAGGTTTTTACCTCATATTGGCGCCCTTAGAAAAGAGTTTGCTGATATGTTAAAAAACTTTAGGTTAGAAGTTGCTAAAGGTAATATTCCAGGGCACACCGCAATTACTAAATTTGGCCGGAACGGAGCTGTTGCAGCATCCACCACTGAGGAAATATGGTCAGTCTCTACTGACAGAACTGTTTTAACAGTAGCTGCAACGATGGAAGCTATTAGTACTGACATTGATGACTCTGACACTGGAGGCACTAACCCTGCAAGCACAGGAGCGAGGATCATTACAATTCAAGGCGTCGATGATAGTTGGAACCGCGCCGAAGAAGATATTACGATGGATGGGACCACAGCAAGTACAGCGACCTCCACAAGTTTTTTTAGAGTTGATCGAGCATTTGTTAAAGCTACAGGGACATACGCAGGCACCAACGAGGGCACTATTACCATACGTGTTTCGAGTGCGGGATCTACTCAGGCACAGATAGAGATAGGAAAAGGTCAGACTGAAATGGCTATGTATACGGTTCCTACTGGCCATAAGGTTTATATAGATCATGTTGAGGTTAACTCGGACGCAACTAGGCTCCCATCATTTGAGCTTTATCAATATACCGGAATAGATGATATAGCAACCCCGTTTGTAGGCGCCAAAAGAAAGATATGGGGTGTAACATCTGTAGCGGCTGGGTCTCACGTAGACAGGGAGGTGGACGAGCGCTACGTAGTAACAGGTCCAGCGGATATTGTATTCGAGTGTACGGCTGCCTCTGGTGGTGCATCGGCTGTTGAGGCAACTTTTGATTTAACTTTAGTACAGGACGGTTATTAATATGGGCATATCATTTGAAGAGGTAAGGGTAGAACAGTTAGCAGTAGCTGATACTACTCAGTATACGGTAGCAGCGGGGACTACGGCTGAAATCACCCAGGGTACTATGTGCAACGAGTCCACATCTACAGAGACATTTAGTTTCCACATACCCAACCCAACGGCTGCGGCCGGCGACACTAATCTGGTTATAGATACCAAAGCGGTGCTACCTGGCCAGACTGATTTGCTACCTGAGCTACTAGGTAAGCGAATGACAGCAGGGACGGTATTTAAAACCACATGTTCTACAGCAAACGCTTTGAATATGCACTTATCTATCATGGTTAGGACTACTACATGATTACATATCAAATAGAGCAATGGAGTGATTTTGTAGGTGATGCTACCCCTATATTTTATGATCACTGGAAAGAGGTTGCACTGTACCAAGATAAAATACCCTTATCTGTTGATGATGAAAAATATAGAGTTATGGAAAATGCAGGGCTTTTACATATTGTGACAGCAAGAGATGACGGGGCTCTAGTGGGTTACTTTCTTTCAATCATGAGTGTTCACCCACATTACAAAGAACATAGCTATGCGGTTAATGACGTGCTCTATGTGGTCCCTGACGGTAGAGGCTCAGACATAGCGGTTGATATGTTTAAGTTTGCAGAGACTGAGCTTAAGAAATTAGATATCAGCGTAATTGTTTTGCATATGAAAGTAAAAAAGACTTTTAAATCCCTAGTTGATTATCTTGGTTATGATCACGCTGAGATGATCTACACAAAGTACATAGGTAAATAATATGGGCATATCGGGAGCAATCATTGGCGGGGCTGTAATTGGCGGGGGTATCCAGGCAGATGCATCTAAAAGCGCGGCTAGGGCTGGGGAGCGTGCATCCGAGGCAGGCGTAGCAGAGCAGCGGGCAGCAAGAGAGGATTTTAATGCTAGGACTGAGCCATTTAGACAGATAGGGGTTGGTGCTGGTGAGCAGCTTCAGAATCTCTTAGGTTTTGGTTTAAACCCACGTAGAGAGAAACTACAGGCGGCACTAGATAATATTCCCGCGGATGCTGATCCATTCCTGGCTGGAGTGGCTAGAACTAAATTACAACGTGAGCTAGATGTCACTCCTACGACTATACAAACCAATCAACTAGCAGATGGGTCTTTTGCACCATCCCAAGACTTTGCCCCATCTACTGTTGAGGATTTCGGGCTAGGTGAATTCGAACCATTTGATCCAAGCACTGAACAGAGGCTAGCTGAAATAAATCCGGTTGCTGACTTTCTCCAAACTGAAGGCTTTAGAAAGATTAGAGAGGCTGGCCCAGGTCGGAATGTAGACAGAGATTTATCAGAGTTTCAAACTGGATTGACTTCAACTTTAGTGCCCCAGTTCGACGCTTTAAATCTAGGCAAGAGACAACAGCAGGCTGGAGAGCGACAACAACAATTTAACGAGCAATTTAACTTACAAGGTCTTAATTTAAGCAAAAGACAGCAAAGGTTTGGCGAACTGTTCAATGTTCTGGGCATTGGATCAAATGCGGCAGCAGGGCAAGGCACAGCCTCACTACAGACAGCGGGTAATATTGGCAACCTGTTAGGAGCTGGAGCGGCTGCTACGGGTGCAGGAGCTATCAATAAATCTAACGCTATTACCGGTGGTATAAGTAATCTAGCTTCTGCGGCAGGGGCATTTGGTAGGCCTCAGAATCCTAACGTTGGATTTCAGCCTACTATTAACCCAGCTCCATTAACTCAGCAGGGCAATCAATTAGGTTTACCAATTAACAACCAATTACCATCAGGTCAGGTGTTCTCATAATGGCTCAATTTGATAAGTTTGACCCAGTAGGGGCCTTCCAGGGCGCTAGACAGAATCGAAACATTCTAGCCCAACAAGGACAGGCAATCGAGGCGGAACGCTCAGCAGCTCCAATTAGGAACGAACTAAGCCAACTTAAACTAGGTCAGGCTAAAGTTGGTGCTGAACGCTCACAAACTCAATTCGATCAACAACAGGCTATCCAAAAGGCTACGATCATTAATCAGTCAGCAAGGGCATTAAAACAGATTGATCCCAGCCAATGGCCGGCGGCTTTTGCTAAATTGGAGCCTAGATTGGAACAGTTTGGAATTCCACGTGGAACATTTGACGCTCAAAAGATAACCCCAGAGGCTTTAGATAGTGTTATTGCTGAGACTCAAGGGTTTTTACAAGACCCCAATAAATTACTATCAGCAAGCCAGCGAGAAAGAGCGCAATTACTTAAAGATATTCAGCCTGCACTAGATGACCAAGGGCGCATTGATCCTAACAAGTTAGATGCTAATTCAAGATCAGCAGCGGCTGCACTAGGTATAGTTGCCAGGGCTGGGACGGTTACAGGTAGAGAGCGAGCGGCCACTGATAAAGATTTAGGCGAGAAGATTATAAGCTTTGAGACTAAATTAAAATCCTCAGTTAGGCAGGCTGAGACTGAAGCGAAGGCAAGAGGCGAGACTGTAACGGCAGTAACTAAAGCCAAGGCTGCTATGCCAAGTATTGCTGAGGTAGTAGGAAAGCTTAAACTGTTATCTGATGATGCTACTTTCACATTAGCAGGTAAGGGCTTTAATCGAATAGCGAAAGAGCTTGGGTTTTCCACATCGGCTGGGACTTCTAGGGCTTCGATGATTTCTATTGTTGATAACCAAGTCTTACCGTTGTTAAGACCTATATTTGGTGCAGCATTTACCAAGGCTGAAGGCGATAGTTTAAAGCAAGCTTTAGTAGATCCTAACTCCACTCCCGATTCAAGAAAGGCACAGTTAGATTCATTCTTAGACCAGATGGTTAGAAACATCGAGGTACAAGAGCGGGAACTACAGGCAGGGCAACAAACAGAAAGCGGTGATGTATCAACTCTATCAGATGAAGAGTTATTTAAATAATGGCTACCACTCAACAGAAATGGCAAGAAATAGCTAATCGAGGCTTACAAGATAACTTCGACCCTCAAACTAGAGCTAAATTTGATGAGGCTGTTAAACGTGGATTAATTCAAACTCAAGCGGCCCAACCGATACACACGGCGCCACCTCCCAGTGATTTACCTGGCTTTGAAGCTCAGCAAGGTGATCAACCTGGATTTGATAAGCCCGCACCAACGTTTGGCGAGAAAGCCCAGGCGATAGGTGAGACCGCTTTAACTATCGGAACAGGGGCAACGTTTGGAGCTCTGGGAGGGATTGCCGGAACATTGGAGCAAGGCGCTGAAGAGTTCAGAACTGGCGAATTTGGTACACCGGCAGCGGCTGAGAGAATATCGGTGGCAGCGAAAGAAAGGGCAACGGGTAATATAATATTGCCTGAGTCTGAATTGGGGCAAGAGTTTGTAAAAGCTACTGGTAAAGCATTAGAGCCTTTAGCTGCATTTCCTCCCGTTGTGACTGGGGTTGGTGGTTTAGCGGGGCCAGCATTGAAAAGTGCCAAGATACAAACCACAAAAGCTATTGATGATGTAGTGGGACTTGTTAAAAAGAGATCAGATGCACGTCGAGCTGATATTGGGGATTTATCAATAGGGGCTGCTGAAGTGCCAGCGGCTCAGGCTAGACGATTACAAGCTGAAGAGCTCCCAGTACCGCCAAAGTTAACCAAGGGTCAGGCTAGTAGAGATTTCGATCAAACTAGGTTTGAAAGGGAAACAGCCAAACTGTCTGAGGTTGGTGCACCATTAAGAGATCGATTTGAGGAACAAAATCTACAGGTACAGCAGAATCTAGACGCCTTTATTGATGAGACTGGAGGCACAAGCTTTGGACGTAGAGAGGTGGGTCAGAGTGTAGAAAAAGCTCTCAGGGGTAGAATAGCTAAGGATAAGGCTAGGATTAGAAAGCTTTATAAAGATGCTGAAAAGTCAGGGGGTATGGATCAAAAAGTTGATGCTGACCCTATAGCTGATTACCTCAATAAGAATAGGGCTGAACGTGAAGAAAGCGGGATTATGCAAAAGGCCCAGAGGCAGATTGAAGCCTTAGAGATTGGGGATGGTAACTTTGCTAATGGGAATCTTACTCTAAGAAATATTACTTTAACTGAAGCGGAAGCGCTTAGACGGTTTATAAATAGAAATATTAAGAGCTCTGATAGCAATGACATTAGAATAGGTTCAGACCTTAAAAGGGTTATCGATGCTGCTACTGAGGGGCAAGGTAATCAAAAGTATAAGGCTGCCAGGAATGCCAGAGCTAAGCTGTCAAAAGATTTTGAGAATGTCTCACTAATGCAGCAATTAACTGGTGTTAAGAAAGGCACAAACGAGAGAATAGTTGCTTTAGAAAACGTTGTAAGTAAATCAGTTATTTCTCCATCGAGCTCTAGAGATTCTCTGCACAGTTTAAGAAAGGTTTTACAAAATAGCGGTGATGATGGTAAGCAGGCTTGGAAGGATATTCAGTCTGGAACATTGCAACATATGCAGGATGAAATGCTAAAGAATGTTGCCACTAACCAAAGAGGGGATAGGGTTGTCTCAGCAGCCAAATTAGACAAGCTTATAGAAAGTCTAGATAGCAGCGGTAAGCTAGAGGTGCTTTATGGTAAGAGAGGCGCCGAACAATTAAGAACGCTTAACGATGTGGCTAAAACTATTCTAACAGCGCCACCAAACGCAGTTAATAACAGTAATACGGCTACTGTATTGGCTGGTTTAATGGATGTAGCTATCTCTGGGACATCTGGAGTGCCAATCCCACTATTAACAGCAGGCAGGTTATTAAGTGGCGCACTAAAAGACAGAAAATTAAAGGCTAGGGTAGCTAGTGCTCTAGGTACTCAATAGTAAAGGAGTCTAAATAAAATGGTCTGGAGTCTTATGAGTGATGTACCCAACCCTCTATTCGATGCGTCCGGGAATCCTGCCAGTGGGTATGTGCTGAAGGCATTTTTACCTGGGACCACTACGAATACCTCGATGGATATCAGTACGGCTGGGGCTTCTAATCAGACAACCATTACCTATAACGCAGAAGGTAAGCTTGAGGTTTCTGGTAATGAGGTTGAGCCTTTTATTGATAGACTGCACAAGTGGGGGGTATTTCAAACTGCCGCTCATGCTACGGCTAATACTCCATTTTACCAAGGCCCGTATGATAATGTCCCGGTAGGCGTAACCACAGCAACTACAGAAAAGATATTTGAAACAGTTGCTTTAATGGTAGCTAGCACCACTTTATCAGTTGGCGACCATGTAAGAACGCTAGGTTATCTAGCAATAGGCGATGGTGGTGGTAATGAATACGATGTAGTTGCAGCGGCTACTGGTACGGTGGATGGGGGCCAATATATAGACCTAGCCACTCATCAGGCATTAGGGTTATTCCCTGGCGGCAGAGTTACGGATAGACAATTTGGTACTACTGGCGACAACTCAGCAGATGACACAACAGAGCTTGCTAATTCTTATGCTTATTGTGATCCAGCCGTATCGGGACCGGGCATATTGTATGTATTAGGTGGCAATCTTAAAACTACAGCTCAATGGACTTTAAACAAACGTGTAAGTATAAAAGCAGCTAAAGGTGTTAGCACCATAAAACCTAGTGGAACGTTTATAGGGATTAAGACAACGTTTGGTAATATTGAGATTGATGGATTATCGATTGATGGAACCAACCTAACTGGTGTTTTGGTGCAAGTTGACTCTGAGTCTGGGGTTAGCTCTAGTGATTCGATCGCTTTTAGAAATATGCGATTAACCGAGGGGTCTACACACGGATTTAATGTTTTGTCTGGTGATAGAGGATTAATTGATAATTGCAATATCTCCAACGTGAAAGGTGATGCAATACGAGCTGATGGAAGGCAGGGAGCTGATTCGTCGGTTTCTGTTAATTCATGGACACTATTAAGCAATAAATGTAACGGCCATGCTAGCGGTACAGGTATCGGATTGAACTTGCTAGATACCTTTGGGGGCAGCGCAACAGATAACTGGAAAGGCGATGGTAGTTTTGAAGGTTTTGTTGGTGGCGGTTGTCAAATAGCATCTGATAAACATAGGTTAGATCTATACCTTGAGGATAATACGGCGGCTGATCTTACATTAACGACTACGGCAGCAGGAAACTGGATTAATTTGCTAGCTGTTGAGACAGTTGCCGATATTGTTAATAACTCAGCATCAAATGATAATGTTATCTGGTCGCCTTTGCAGGGCTTTATTGCTATGCCTTCTATTGGTAATACGCCTCCAGGTACAGCAATAGCGGGCAGTGATGTAAGTATTGCTGGTGGGGCAAATAGCTCAAGCGCATCAGCTGTAACGGCTGGAAAGTTAAACTTATTAGGTGGTGCGGCTGCTGGCACTAATTGCAATGGCGGAGATGTATTCTTAAAAGGCCGGGAAGGCTCGGGATCAGGCAATCAAGGTAGTGTTGATATTAATGGCCCCATAAAGATAACCACAACCACAACTACGACTTGGGACCCAGGGTCTATTGCTGATGGTGATGAAGAAGCTAAAGAGATCACTGTCACAGGGGCATTGCTTGGCGAGTTTGCCCTTGCAAGCTTTAGTCTTGATGTGCAAGATCTAGCGTTATCAGTAAGCGTAACGGCTGCTGATACAGTCACAGCGGTACTAAGTAATAATACTGGAGGTGCAATAGATTTAGGATCTGGCACGCTCAGGGTTAAGACTATGGCGATAGTATAGGGTCTATCTTGACAGAATCATCATTGATATTAACATTATGACTTTTAGCTATGCCTATCAACTGGTGTTTACTGCGTTTCTTAAGCTGAGGTTTTAGCTCTAATATAGTTTTCTTCAGAGCTTTAACCTCATGAATTAGCTGTCTGTTTTCATAATAAGTTCTATCCATTGCCTTTTCTAATTCGTCATACTTAGATTGCTTATAGAGTAACTTTGTAAGCACATCTATCTTAGGCATAGAGGACTTATAATCTAACCGTTCTATAGCTGTTTCAAATAGCTTTTCTATGGCTTCTTGTTCGTTCATTCGCTAGCCTCAATAAAGTACTCTCCATTTCTCTTAACCAGATACCAATCTTTACCACTTAGCCTAATCATCTCGGCTAGTACATGGGGTGGGGGTAAGTCTTTAATATTCATTTCTTCTCCAATATTCGTTTAAGCTCTCGAATCTCACAGTTTTTCTCAATGATAGTTATTTCCAAGTCTACTATTTTAGACGCCAGTGTTTGAGCTGGGCTTTCATCGAGCGTAACCCTGAGAATCCCAGGTTCAGCAGGACAAGGAACTATGTGAGTCGTTATCCTGCTTTTACATTTAATGTTTACCCAGAACTGCAAGGGTTTAATATCCAGAAACTCACTAGAGAACAGCAGCATTACTTCCTCTCAACATCGTTTCTGTTCCAGCGCCTAGCCCGGTCATTGATTTTCTTTTGCCGCTTATTAAACTCCTCTTTCCTATCAATCTCACTCTGTTTTTCAGGCGATACACCATCGTGTCGAGCTGTAACCTTCATATGCTCTATGATCTCAGAGCTAGTCCTCTCCTCGCATTCTGTAATCTTATTATCTGGTTTTCTAGCTAAGAACTCCTGAGTCTGCTTTTTTATCTCAGCGCTTTGTTTGCGATTGATTTCTATGTTTGGGACATTCTTAGTCATTGGTTACTCCTTAACTCCTTTATCCATATTTCAAGCCAATCAATAAGAGCTTTTTTGTTTGATTCTTCAACGTCATCATCCATCAGGAAGGCTGACTTAATAATTTCAAGGGCGTCACCAGTCCATTCACCATAGCACTCACCGTCATCTATAGAAAAATACAAATATGGCTTTTCCCCGTTAAGAATTTGT
>Ga0255047_10002867_pt1 | contig 11115 bp, 23 predicted proteins | sample JV7_2_1_MG_FD_183640 | JGI IMG/M metagenome (GOLD analysis project Ga0255047, IMG submission 183640) | Seawater microbial communities from Jervis Inlet, British Columbia, Canada - JV7_2_1 | ecosystem: Environmental > Aquatic > Marine > Inlet | place: Canada: British Columbia | collected 2016-10-06 | reverse complement strand
TACACGCCATGATGTGGTTCCTTTTGCTTGTTACTTGTTGGCAGTAAGCGTTTTACTTACTATATTTAATATAGTATACATCAGTTATGATGCTAGCTGCGTGAGAACCTCTTTTTATTTGGTTCTCTACAGTGATAGAACGGCGAGGCCTATTATCCCGAAAAAGATAATAGCAGCCAAGCCCAATATGAATAGTGTTGTCTTACTTGCCATCTGGCAGCCCGTCGTTCCAATGTCCTATCACAAGAACACGCTCTGTGACAGTAGCTTCGTACTCAAAGTCAGCTCCCATTACGTCACAGGAGACACCTTTCAGTAAAAGGACACCTTCACTTAAGAGATTAGTAATCTTGATGCGACGAAGATCCTCTGGCACCACTACCATCATGTTACCACTTACATTGCTCATGATGTGTGTAGCCACTGGGTCATTGTGCATTATTTCCTCACATTGAGCGAAGCGTTGTTCTATTTCTGAGCTCACTACAAGTAGTGTCCTAGCGTCACGTAGACAAGTGATGCTACAGCAAACACCTTCCATCAACTCAGCAATTCTACAAGCGGCGTCATATGCTTCTACGTGACGGTCAATATAAAAGTAACAATCATCAATGAGACGGTCAATCTTTGATGCTTTTGCTGCCATCACATCATCTTCATGATCTTCGTTAACAAAATTAATGATGTCTAGTGCTCTAGGATCTGGTAGTTGTAACATGGTGGTTCCTTTTTTGTTTTGCGCTTTATTGCGGCGTTATTAAGTATAAGGATAGTATACACACGATCATATATGAAACAAACTGTTTTACAAACTCTTTTACGATGAATGATGTCTGGTTAATCTGTTAATACTCAATATAAAAGAGTTAATTTTAGCAATTGCATCATATGTGATGGAGTGTATGTTAAAATTAGTAACTAACACACGTATTAAATAATGCATAACAACAACAAAAGGAACCACGCATGACAAATCCAATCCCAGCTCACTTACTCCCAGTGACAACAAGGATAAGTAAAATACTATCACCTGAAGAACTGGAAAAGATTCTTACTGAAAGAATGGAAGAAGGCTTCGCTCGCGTCATGTTTGGAGATGATCAAATTGTAGTCTTTCAACATGACCCAGCAGAGCCTGAAGAGACTAAAGAACTCGCTGTGTCAATAGTCAGAGTCTTAAATGAGATGGATAGACAATACTACATTCACTCATGGGGTAAGAAGTACGCTACACTATTTAAGGTCACAAACAAAGAAGAGGAAGAGTGCTGGGAAAAAGATATGGCCATGTGTACATAAAGAGTTGTAATTATTTAATAATCAGCATTAACCAGCACTTTTATCACTGTTGGTTAGTGTTATATTAAATATAGTAAGTAAAAAGCTTACGTAACAACAACAAAAGGAACCACTATATGAAACCACTATCACCAATTGAAGTTAAAGCATTCCAAACACCAGATGGTGAGCTCTTCCTTGAGCATCATGAAGCCCAAGAGCATATTGGACAGAACGAGGTACTGTTCGCACTGATTGACATACTTGACGAGTATGAAGCCACAGGTGGTTGTTTACTTGACAAAGTAGCACTCGCTCGTTGGGTTAAGCTAAAAAGAGGAACCAAGTATTGGCTTTCTAGTAGAGTACCCGCAAAGCCTGAAGAATAAATAAAGGAGAGTAAAATGGCAACCAGAGGATCATACGGATTCAAGTACAATGAAGAGTTAAAAGTGACTTACAACCACTTTGACAGTTATCTCACAGATTTAGGATGTGACACCATGATGTACGTCCTAAATCATACAATTGATGAAATGAAGGCAGACGCAACAAAACTCCAGTTGGTTAATGAATGTGACACGCCAACACCTGCTCATATTAAATTATGTGAGGAAGCAGGCACAATCAAACTAGGAGTATCACCCTCAGAGGATGATCCAATGACGCGATACCCTATAGAGGGGTACTATTATCTGTTACGAGAAGCTCAACGTAATTTAGGCGCACTGTGCAGAGTAGGTTTAATGACAGATGGCTGCGAGTTCTTCACGGATGATCTCTACTGTGCATACTCCTATGTGATCAACTTAGACACTGGGATGTTTGAGTATTACAAAATGACAAAACTAAGAGGATTAATCCCACTTCACACCATCCATGCGAGCAGCCCTGAAATGATTAAGCATTTCTGCGAAGCCCCAGGTGTGTTCAACATAGGACCCGCAAAAGCCTGAGGAGTAAACAAAAACCACCAATCCACACTCATACCCGTAAAAACTAATCAAACACTGAGATGATAAGAGTCTCAGTAATCTGTAACCAATTAACAGGATGTGTCCAATGTTTATTGACCCTGAAAAACGTAAAGCCAAAGAACGAGCCCAAGAGTTTCTTGGACAGCTAAATGACATCAGTGAAGAGTTGAATAGCATCTTCAAAGATCACTTCCCAGAAGCTACATCGCAGGTCCGCCATTACGGCGTGTTGGACTTTGTAGGTCCTTTGTCCGTGGCTGGGTTCAAACATCCAACACTGGGAAGTATAGTGCATGATCTTGAATGTGAGTTTTATGAAGAAGATGAGGAGCCTGAAGGATGACTATGTTTAGTGTAACCCAAGAACAAAGAGAATTGTTCGAACAAAGTGAAATGGCAGGCGATCCGCTTTGCATGGCAGTCATTGAAGCTACCACTCCCTTTGAAATATGGCAGGCAATGGTCGCATTGGATGACTCAGACCCTGACGCTCTTGGTAAACTTGAAGTCGTCTTAACTGAAATATTGTAGTAAAAACGGAATTAAAACATGATTAATCCTATCATTGACAAAATCAAAACGTTAGAGGCGTTATCATCAGCAATAAAAGATAGCACAGGTCTTGATTTGGGCATCACTGCCTACTCGCAAGAGGAGATCATTATCATGCATGAAGAGCTCGTCGAGGAGCTTGTATATGAGATTCAGGAGCTGGAGACAGCCGTAGAGGAGGCGAACAAGTTGTCCTCCATCAGGCTAGGTAAGATGAACGAGGCCATCGAGGAGGCAGTGCAGCTACTAGAGCACAACACTTTGCTAGAGGAGCGGCTAGAGTTGAGCCGTAAGGAAGTCAACGAAGCAGAGGTTGAGGCACTAGCGTACGGCAATGAATGCTCTACCCACCTCGTTAGGATAGATGAGCTGGAGGATGAGACTACGAAGCTACGACATCAGACCGACAGCATCTTGCGTGCTCATGCCACCATTATAAGGGGATGCCACCCATGACGCAGCCAATAGACAAGATGCGGGAGGCATTCGCTGCCCTTGAAGCACGAGTCACCGCACTAGAAGGTAGAAAGAGGAAGAAAGTAGTATTGTCCTACTGTCATCTATCCTCACAGAAGTAAGAACCTATCAAAAGGATTAAACAGAAATGAATAAGATAAAAGAAATACTAAGTAAGCTACCAGTTGATGCATTGATACTCTTTGTCGTGTTCTTCTTGGTTCCACTAATCATGATGATACTGTTACTAAGTATTGTGAGTTAGATTATGAATTGGACAGTTAAACATATCAAATTGAAAAGAAAGTATAATTGGATTGATGTATGTGCTGTTACTAAGTATGTTACTACTCACATATGTTATCAATCTATTACTAAGTACTTGAGGATTATAAATGAAAACAATAAAAAGAACAGTAACCGTTGAGCTGAACGTGCCAGTAGGGTATCGCGTCATTGGATATAGATGTCCTGATGAGGGTGATCTAATTATGATTAGAACCTTAGTCCTTGATGAAGCAGAAGTCCTGACAGCCAGCCACTCGTATCATTGTAATCGGCGATTTATACTTGAGAAAGAAGAACCTAATTAAAGGAGTGCTTAGTAATGAAAGATGATTGGATACTGGTAGTTGGATGGTTTATGATCGTGATGGGTAGTCATTGTGGTAGGCATCATAAACTTAGTACGGGTGAGCTATTGCTTGACTTCCTGATAGTTATTATTTATAATAACATCATGATGGATTGAATCTGCTTGTGACGATGAGATAAAGAAAAGAAGAAGAATGAGTACTGAAAACGAGAGAAAAAAGTAAGAGAAAGAACGAGGATTAATGCTAACTCACATATATCGAACAATAGTACTCCAGATGTATGGTATCATGTATAAAGAACAACAAAAGAATCAACAATAGCGATAGCGAGGATAGAAGAGAGAGAGTGAGAGAGAGTGAGAGAGTGAGAGAGTGAGGCGAAACCATATCAGCGGATTAGAGACATCTCATCATCTAATCATCAATCACAACTTAGTAATCATAATCACGGAAAATGACACCATACTAAGTATTCCAATCACCTGACAAGAAGAACCAATACTTAGTAACCGCATCATATGATTGGAAAAAGAGATAAAGACTCTCTTTGCCTTACCAGGTGATTGGAATAACCTTGTCAGATGATATGGGAATTCAAAAGCCATGACCTACGTTTCGCATCATATGGCCTGAAACGTGAATCATGATAGACGAATACTCTTCTCATATGAACTGGCCAATCCAGAATCTAATCACCTGGTTAGAGAACTCCTGTCACATGAACTGATTGGTGATTGGGAGATCAGACAATAAGAGTTAAAAAGACACATTGTATCATATGTGATGGAGTGTATAGTAATAGTAGTAACAAACAACATACTAAGTAACAACAAACAATTAACAGGATGTGTCCTATGTTTATTGACCATGAAAAACGTAAAGCCAAAGAACGAGCCCAAAAGCTTCTTGAACAGCTACATGACATCACTGAAGAGTTGAATAGCATCTTCAAAGATCACTTCCCAGAAGCTACATCGCAAGTCCGCCATTACGGCGTGTTGGACATTATCATGCGGGATTGCATGACACAGTCCCAATCCTTAATGAAGTCGTCACTGAAATCAACGAACTATACGGATAAGTAACAACAAAGGAACCACAAAATGTCAATCATTATACCTCCAGTCCTAACTGTGCTGTATATGGGATACCAATTGATTAAACATCACATAGAGATGAAACCTCGTAAGCTGGGAGATAACTAATGCCTACCATCATATTTAAGACCAATGCCGGAACATTTGATAATTGGGATGATGCTCTTGAAGCAGAAAAATCCATCGACCGTGAGATACTGAAAGACCACATGTTCAGCGTAATGAAAATAGATGCAGGCGCAGCAGAAGCGATGATAGAAAAGCTTATCTCCGAGTATGCTCTTGTACCAAGACAAACAAGACAGCCGGAGACATGTCACGTAATAAGAAATCACCAGGTATGGCTAGGCACATAGGTCCTCTTCCTCGCGGTTTCATAGGAGACTACAACTGATGAACATTCCAATGATAACTATGTACACGCTGGTTTTATACCTCTTCCTCGCGGTTTATGCCTATTGTAAACGTCTAACCGCATGGAACCAACGAAATGGCGAGATCCTTAGCTACTGCCAACTAGGATTGGTGACTACAGTGACATTCGCGTTGAATGTATGCCTCCTCCCATTCTTTATACGGATGTTATTGATACTCGTAGCTAAAAGGATAGTGATATGACCCTAGCATGCTAGTAGAGAGTATCCGACTTAAGATTGTTGTTACTAAGGGCAGTAGACCGGGTGGTTCCGCCTACTGTCCGCTTTTGTGGTTGAATATGGGATTTCATATACCCCAACCTACTCTTGTGAACTGACTTTCGAGAAATCCCTAATCAGTTGAATTGAATGAATGATGAGATGAAGACGAGAGATAGAGATTATAAGCGAAATATCTCTCACAGCTAGCCTTGCCTAAATGTTTAGTATTTTCTTAGTAAGAGCTTGTAATACTAAGTATTGAGTGTACGCGCGTGCGCGCTCCTTATACTAAGTAACTACCCTAGGGGGACCATGCGTACTTAGTAATTTACTAGAAAAAAGATAGTATACTAAGTTCTTGCTTACTAAGTATTTACATAACATCAACTAATAAACTTAGTATTTTATTAGTAAAGGGACTTGCACAATACTAAGTATGGGTGTATAGTATTTATGTGCGCGGAACGTTCCGCAAACATAGTAACAACAAAAAACCAAAGGTCCTATCATGACAACCAAGAAAAGCAACAAGAGAGCCGCAAAGAAGTCCACAAAAGCAAACAAAGCAAGCAAGGCGACTACTGCCGCGAAAGCCGCTGTTAAAGCTGAGGTTGTTCCCCCTACACCCTACACCAAGTTATCCCGTAAAGAGTTCTCGCAACTATGGAAAACAGACCTTGAGAAGCTTATTGGTCAAGCTGCAATGAATCGTACCCAATTGGTTGATGCCATGGTTGACACCTACCCCGAGCGACTAACACCTGTTACCGTTGGAACATGCGTAAGCGATGCGCAAAATCAAAAGTACTTTGCTAGCCATGCTAAAATGAGTCAACAAGCTTCTACAGACCGAAGCACCAAGATAGTGTTTTTTGGCGAGACTTTGGAAGCCGCACAAGCCGCACAAGCGTAACACCTAACAAGGGGGGACGCAAGTCCCCCAAAGGAACCTTTTATTATGACTGAGCTTGAGGAGTACAACATGGTCAAACGGCAAATCAGTAGTACGACTGACACGCTTAATCCAGTCGGCGAAGTAACTGGGATCAATCAATTATACCGTATGGGAATAACATACAAGGTGCCATTGTTTGAGGGTACATGGATGGGACAACGGGTACACTGGTTTATTACTAATGGCCGCGCCAAGTTCTATGTAATCCATGCCGATTGATAAAGACTTAGTATTTACTAAGCTTATAAAGTCTTAGTATTTACTTAGTTTATAAAGTCTTAGTATTTACTTAGTTTATAAAGTCTTAGTAATAGTTGACTGAGATATAGAGCGGCTGATGAGAGAACTTAACACAGGAGATGGACTGAGAGACAGACAGGTTGATGAGAGTCATCGACGCGTTGACAAGAGAGAGATGGTAGAACACAGCGAACTCGAAAGACGAAAGAAAAACAAGGTGATCTGTTCTTGTGTCGACAATTTCGAAAAAATCAATAAGGTAATCTGTTCACAATGAGCAGCACCCGAAAACAAAAAGGAAAGTAAGATAGTTGTGTATGACTGGAATACAGTAAAGGGCAGATGCCCAGAGTGTGGAAAAGACGTGTATCATAATGCCGCTGAACTCGTCTGTTGTAGGCTGCAAGCATTATGCTTCGAATGCAGGTATCCAGATGATAAAAAACAGAAAGATAGCTCTGATACAAACCCTGAAGGAGATAAACAATGAATAAAGGATGCGCTTTACTATTATTAATGACTGGATGCCTCTTAGTTGGGGCGGCTATAGCTGTACTGATAATGAACTGCATAGGCAATTAATCGAATCAAGGAGCAATCATGAAACCAGAAGACATCACAGAGGAAGCAATTGCATGGCTGAAGGTTCCTAGTGTGCATCTGTTCAAGAATTGGCACAACTATGCTAAAATTGCAAGGCTTATCGGTCGCGAAAACTTCCAACCATGGCAAGAAGGGGAATGGGGCGAGTCAGACAAGACGGACTTTGATCATGAATCAGGCTACCGCCTACGCCAAGACTATCAGAAGCCCAAGCACATTGGTGCTGGATTCTTCAGTGGACTAGCTTACCGACTCAAGCCCCACATTGCTGGGAGGCTGGTATCTTACTTTACAACAGCAACAGCAACAGCAACAACAACGAACAAGGAACAAGGAGCAAGCATGAAACCAGAAGACATCACAGAAAAGCAGATCGAGCAGCTAAAAGCGGACGATTATGTCAATTTTAGCGATCTCACAGAGCACCTGAGGGAGTGTGCAGCTGCCATAGGTCGGGACAACTTCGAGGTAGCAGTTGAGAACAGATGGCACACGGTCCCCTCTAAACTGAAGGAGTTCCGGCTTGACACCACCTACCGCCTACGCCAAGACTACGAGAAGCCTGTAGTTGTTAAGGTGGAGTTACCTGAGGGGTTTGATGCGATAAAGGTGGAGAGTGACTTGCGTAGTGAATTCCTGTTCTCATTGTTTCACCCAGCAAGTCAACAGATCTTTAAAGATGTCGGCATAGATAACTTCCATGTCCGTATGACAGAAGGCCGTGAATGGAATCAAGCGGGAGGCTCTTTCAACCAACATGCACACTACCGTCTCAAGCCGCACATCACCCTTGAATTCACAGAACCCCACGGATGCCCCTCATGCAGCACGCTACTAGTAAAGATTGACGAGCTAGAGAAGCAACTGAAGTACAAGTGCCAAGACATAAAGAGCCTTCAGAGTGTCCTCAAGAACCGTGACGAGCCAACCACAGACACAATCGAGCTGGACATAGTAGGCGGCAAGGTTGCGGGGATACGCCTAAGAAAGGACAGTACAGAGCTTCAAAGGAGCTCAGAAGAGCCAACCTACATCAAATACAACCATGACGCCGACGATTACCCTAACTGCACCATAGAAGAGTGCAACGTTGAGGACGACTTTTAACCAACTCTAAGTAGCGTGCGGGTAGCATGCTCGCCAGTTCCTCACTGGGTGGGTGGCTGGTATTTACTTTACAGCAACAACAACCAAGGAGAAGGAATGAAAAAGAAGACAAAGTTCGAGCGCGACTTAAAGCGTAACAACCTCACCCGGCAACTATTCGAGAACCACACAGACGTGAAGCGCTCGACTACCTACAACTGGGTGAACGATGGTTGCCCCTGGCCGTTGATGGCGTGTTTAGCCATGGAAGGCCTTGCCGCACGCCTAAAGGACAAGGAGTAGCCATGACAAGGCAAGAAGTAGCCACCCTGCACAATCACCTTGGCTTTGTAGAGAGGCGGACTGATGGCGGGAGTTAATGAATGGCTGATTGCGGAGTTTACCACAGCGGACACGTTGAACAACCTGTGCCATGAACGGATGAATACGGTGGCGGCTTATAGAATGGCAGATAGGGCGGGTAATGCGCCAGTACTGAAGGCGTGTGAGTTGTCAATGAACTTGCTGATTGCAGCCAGAACACCACTAACGAAAGCACAATATAAATACATCATAGAGCGAGCACTCAAGGAGACGTTACAAGATGCGCGATTATTACATGTACCATAACGAACCATTCACAGTGCTCTCAATGTTTGGCACTAGCACCAAGTATCTAGTGTACGAGGATCTAAACAAGGTGCCAGGGGTCAACGGGTGGTTGATTCAAGGCACGTTGTTCCTATTCCGCACTAAGCTAACCAAAACCGTAGAATCAGGGGTATAACATGGCATACAAAGACATGATAGAATTATTAAAGAGCTGTGATAACCCTACAACGGCCAGATGGTTAGTTAAGGAGATTAGTGATCGAAAGCTTTCCACAGCCCTAACAAAGCTTCGTCATGTAATGGGAGTCCCTCATGATAAACTAGCTGATCAATTACGCATGAAGAGCGAAGAGTTATCAGAAGTGGGGAATATGAAGACATGCGACATAGGCGCGGACTTAGTGACCGCATACATTGAGTCCGTTATTGAATTGAGGGCAAAGGAGGACAAGAACGATGAAGTGGATTAAACGTATTAGACACTGGATATGGCGCCACTGGCTGACGGCGTTGTTGTATCTTCACGCAACCGGGCGGATAAAGTGGGATGTGTCAGAGGATACTTTTACTGCCTGCGTGGGTGTGATTATCCTAGTGAATATCTATTGGCTACGGAAGGACATCACGAAAACAATAGAGGCGTGCCTCAAGAAAGAGTATGAAGGGGTAGAGGTGAAATGGGACGAGGAAACCGAAACATGGAAGGAGGTAGAGTGATGGCACAGGATAAAAAAGATAAGACATTTGGCGACTACTTCAAAGAGTTACGCCGCGGTAAGAGACTCACGTTACGCGAGTTTTGCAGGCGTGCGGATGTAGACCCCGGAAACACTAGCAAGATAGAGCGCGGCATTCTACCACCACCGAGATACAAGGTGTTAGCTCGCTATGCACAGGTATTAGGCATTAGTACAGAGTCGGAAGAGTGGACCAATTTAATCCATAGAGCTATAATCACCAAAAAGAAAAACCTTGAAAGCGAAATGGCCAATGAGTGGAAGGAGGTATGATGAATAAGCCGGTAAGTGTGCTACATGTATGTAGGGAGGTGAGTATACGTGCGATCAAGGAGGTGCTAACTTCCCAACGTGACCCACGTATCAACACGCATCTACTCTATAAACAGAGCAGGCAGCCGGAGGTGCAAGGCTATATCCAGTCAACATCGCAGTGGGTAGATCCTGTGCAGCTTGAATTTCACCTTACCACCGGGATGAGGCGTTGTGATGTGATACACGTACACACTACCTTTATCAATGTGATGCTTATCCGGGACGTTGTGACCATTGCTAGAAGACTTCCTGAGGGGAACCGCCCTAGAATAGTATGGGACATGCACGATATGGACTGGGGCGATGATGAAGCGGTTACAAGGCTGATCCCCTACTTTGAAGGCGTGGATAGCGTTATAGTCCCTTCATACGGCTATAAAACGTATGTTGATGGACTAGTTCCCTATGAGGGCAAGTGCACGGTGGTTTATAGCATGGTCCCTAAGATACTTTACCCTCGTTTGAGCTTCCGTGCGCATAGTATCGACTGTGTAGCGCTCGCCACGGGTGTATGCTTGCCTGGAAATGGGCCGATTTACCGTGATTACAAGGAGGTACAAGCGTCACTGAGGGTGCCTATGATGATATTTCAAGGCAATTCTGACCCTGAATTACAGATGCATTATGACAATTTGATGGGAATACGGCGCTACCCGAAGCTTCTAGAGGAGCTTTCACAGTACAAAATGGGGTATGCTGGGGCGGCAAACAGCAGGCACGACATAGATATCTGCGTGACAAACAAGTTTTTTGAGTATATAGCGGCTGATTTACCTATAATCACCTACAAAAGCGATGAAATGCGGCGTTTCATGCTGGAGTACTGGTATGGTTGCGATTTCAAGGCGCTAGACGATGAGGAGGGTTGTATTTACCCTGACCCCCTACCGGATAGGTTTGATTTCACTATGGAGACACAAATCCCCAAACTATTAGAGGTTTACAGTGAAGATTAAAGAAGTAGAGAATGGAT
>Ga0255047_10002866_pt1 | contig 11123 bp, 23 predicted proteins | sample JV7_2_1_MG_FD_183640 | JGI IMG/M metagenome (GOLD analysis project Ga0255047, IMG submission 183640) | Seawater microbial communities from Jervis Inlet, British Columbia, Canada - JV7_2_1 | ecosystem: Environmental > Aquatic > Marine > Inlet | place: Canada: British Columbia | collected 2016-10-06 | reverse complement strand
TCGCCCTTTTCGAGATGCCCGAGATGCCCGAGATGCCCGAGATTATACGCCGCGACCGGCACTAGACGCCCGTATATATCTGATGAGTCCGTATTGATACCGCCGCGACGGGGGGTTAGTATATCGGACAGAAAGGCGGACTCATGGAAAAAGGTAACGCAATTCAGACGACGGCAAAGCGGCTGGAGAGACGGGTACGGATCAACAAAATTGAGAAACTGATGCTCCGCGGGCATAGCAATCCCGCCGAGCTTGCCGCAAAGTTTAACGTTCGGATTGATACGATCTGGCGGGACATGGCTAACGCCGAGGTAAGCTGGCTACGGCAGACCGGGAAGAAGCGAAAGAAGCGGAGATCGAAGCGGATACTCCAAATGGACGCTATGGGGGCGACGGCTATGACGTCGTTCGATCTCAGTAAGGAGGACGAGCTGGAGGTAACGACCCGGGAGATTATCTGTGGGGTCTGCGACGGCGTCCGGAGCGTGTCCCGAGGTCTTCCGACGTCCGCTGAGTTTGAGGACGAGGTTACGTGCCCGGCGTGTCTCGGTAAGGGCACGCAGATCGAGCGGATAACCAAAATCAAAAAGACGCCGGGCGATCCCCGGTTCCTGCGGGTCGCGAAGGATTGCTTCTCCGAGGCGGCTAAGTTGGAGGGGCTGCACAATGATCGGATGCGGGGTAACGCCTCGGTCAGTGTTTTGAATGTCCACCAGGCGATAGACGGGGGGACGCTTTACGACAAGATACCGCCCGGCGCGTTGATCGACGCTAAGCTGGCTCTGGCGAGGGCGATCACACTAGCCGAGGCGGACGGGACCGAGACGCCCGCTATGATAGATGTAACACCCTCGGTTAATATCCCCCGATTGGATATGGCGACGGGGGAGCTTGAGGGCGATTAGAGGTGGGGGGAGAACCTATGTCGAGAAGCAAGATACTGAGCCGCGTACTGGATACGCTGGACGGCGAAATCGCGAGCGCTGAAAAGTTGTTGCGCGAGCTGCGATCCGCCCGAGACGCCGTGGCTGCGATGCCCGAGTTGGCGAAGACATCAGTTAGTGAGTCCGGGGGTTATATCGACGGGTCCGGGCCGTTGGCGTCGGCTATCGCCCGCGTACTATTTGACGCCTACCCGCAGACACTTAATCTCAGCCAAATAATGACTTTGGTTGGTACTAAAATAAATAATGCGTTTGACTACTCGACCGCCGACGTCCAGTGCATCCTGCGGCAGTACCCGAGTAAGTTTATCTCTGAGGCGATTGTGCCTAAAGTCGGCGGGGCACTATATCGTTTAACCACGACTCATAGTGATCTGATGCGGGGGGCGGGGACGACGACGCAGGAGAACAACCCCGAGGAAACCACGGAAGACCCCGCGATTGGTTTGTATGAAGCTATGGTTGATGTATTGTGCGCTGCGTGGCCGACTCCCGTGGCATTGTCCGAAGTCGCAGACGCAGCAGCAAAACGCCCCGGAATGGCCGGTATCTCATTCACGACTGATACTGTGCGTGATATTCTGTTTTATAATCAAAATAAATTCACGAGGACTGAGGACAGATTCGGAAACGTGCGTTATCGACTATCGGACATGTTCGCAAAGGAACTAGACGACCAATGACACGAACCAAGGGTGCTAAGGATATCCGCCAACGGGACCGCCTCGCGACGAAACAGGCCGCGGTGGAGATCGAGGAACAGTGGCGGGCGGGATGCCCGGGATCGTTTGAGGTTTTCTATTCGGGGATTGTGATACGCGGAGCCAACGGCCCCGAAGTCTTCGGTACGATTATCGCCGAGCACCAAAAGGTTTGCTTCGAGGATATCACCCCGGCCCTGCACGCGGTCCGCGACGGCGTCCCCATACCCGTCGCCCCGAGGTTCTGGTGGGAGAGGACGAAGAAGGCGAGCAAGGATGCCGACGTAGCTCTGTGCCTACTATGGCTCGTCGCGTTCCCGGTCCGACCGTTCCTGGCGCAGGTCGGGGCGGGCGACAAGGAGCAGGCGGCCATCGTTAAGTCGCGGATCGAGGATTTGTTGTACTACAATCCGTGGCTGACCGAGTTCGTCGAGATCGTAAAGTTCGAGGTGCGGAACAAAAAGAATCCCCTCGCAAAGATCGTCATCGAGTCCGCGGACGTCCAGGGTGCTCACGGGGCTATTCCCGACTTACTAGTTCTAAACGAACTAACGCATGTCCAGAAATGGGAATTCGTCGAGAACATGATGGCGAACGCGGACGGCGTACCGAACGGCGTCGTCCTCGTCGCGACTAACGCGGGCTACCTCGGGACGAAGCCGGAGGTTTGGCGGAACAATGCGATAGACTCGGACCTTTGGCAGGTACGTGTGTTCGCTCATCCCGCCCCGTGGCACTCCAAGGCGTTCCTCGACGACGCCCGACGCCGCGAACTACCCGCGAGGTATCGACGTCTCTGGCGAGGGATATGGGCGACGGGGAAGGGGGACGCGTTCAAGCCCGCAAATATCCGCCGCTTGTTTTCCTACGACATCGGGCCGATAGACGGACCGGAGCCTGGGTGGATTTATATTGGTGGCCTCGATCTCGGCGTGTCGCACGATCACTCGGGGCTGGTCATCATCGGTATCCACATCGAGACGGGGACTATTAAACTGGCCCGGTTCTGGGCGTGGGAACCCGAGGAGGAGACGGGCGAGGTTGATCTAATCGCGGTCAAGGATACGTGCGGGACGGCGATGGATATGTTCGGACTCGTCGGGCTATACTACGACCCGTCTCAGGCTAAGCTCATGGCTCAGATGTTGATGACGAGCGTTCCGATGTATGAGATGAGCTTTACCCCGAAGAACTGCACGGCAATGGCGGAGGCGACAATCCAGGCGGTCAACAATGGTATCCTACAACTGTTCGACGACGAGACGGGGCGGCTGAGGCGGGACTTCGGCAAATTCAATATAGTGGAGAAGCCTCACGGCGGGGCGAAGCTGGAGGCGACATCGGACGAGTACGGACACGCGGATGTCGGGACGGCACTAATCATCACGCTGCCGATAGCGGTGGCGATGTTAGACGGGGGTATGATCATGGTTCCGGACGAGATTACGAACGCGGATGACGACGATACGGACCTGACCGCGGAGGAGATCGAGGAGATGCCCGCCGAGCTACGCGATATCATGGACGCCGAGGACGAGGACAACGAGGACAATCGCCACGGCCGCGCTAAGGATATCTGGGACTTCTAGCCCGGGGGCTATGATAGGATTGAAAGGCGGAGAACCAATGACCGACGAGACGCAGCAAGTTGAAAGAGACGCCGACGCGATGCTGGTACGGGACCGAGCCGAGTGGGTTGGGCCGCTTTCGTTTGTAGTTGTAGTTTTGGTTAGCGGTATGTTGCTGGTGTGGCTCGCGGTTCTTCAGTCGGCTGACCCGCCGCCGAGTCCGTTAATCACAGAAATCAAACGGCTGCAGACTGAGAACGCGGAACTGCGAAAGCAAATCGACGTACTGAAGGGGGACCGGAAATGAAAGAATTTATTGGCTGCATTCTCGTGATAACTATAGTCCCAGTCGCCGCGTGGTTCGCCGCCGACACAATAACTAGTTGGAGGCAACCGGGGCCGCGGGACGGTAGAACCGCGCTCGACCGAGCAACGCCCCCACCGCCTACGCCGGACCCCCGCGCCCCGATTCGACAATCAAAGTTACCGTTTCCACCGCCCGGACCAAACCCGCGTGATCCGCGATTGAAATCAAAAGTGAAAACGGTAGAACAGCGACTCGACCGCCTAGAGGCCAACGCAAAGGAAATCGACGCGACGATAAAGCGAACCCAACAGCACCAAGCCGCGACGCTCCGAAAGCTGGACGAGATCGAGCGGATTATTTTAGAGTTGATCGAGAGAAAGGAAAAGGAAAAGCCATGTTTGACATCTCCTTCGGTGGCAAGGTAACGCGAGTCTACGACGGCGACACAATCGAGGTCGAGCTGAAGCGGACGATCAAGATACGGCTGCTCGATCTATGGTGCCCCGAGATACGGACGCGGGACGCCGACGAGAAGCGGCGGGGACTACTCGCCCGCGATTTCCTTAAGGGAAAGATCGAGGGGAAGTCGGTCAAGGTCACCGTCCCAATAGACGGGGCCGGGAAGTTCGGGGACTCGATGACGTTCGGTCGGGTGCTCGGGCACGTCACGACGGAGGACGGGGCGGACGTATCGGAAATGATGCGGTTGTACGGCCACGGGACCGCGGAGAAATCAGGCTGAATAATTGTCCGATCCCCCCGCCACCTTTCGATATGCTGGGTAACGCGGGCGTTGACCGAGGGCCGACAAGTGGCTGACCTATCGGAAGCGGCGGCGAAACATCTGGACGATATCGCCGAGCGGTTGGCGACTATTCAAGCCATACTCGATAGCCCGAGGCCCGACGACATTGCGTGGGTGATCGACTTTTTTATGGCGATGGAGGGGATGGCCGACTACTGGGCTGCTGTCTGCCGGGAGATACGCCGTTAATAGTTTTTGGATTTATTCCAGAAATCTTTCCATTTTGTCGATATATCCTTTGACTCGAACGAGGTAGTCCCTATGCTTGGGTCATACAAGGCAACTAACCCAAACCGAGGAGACGAGACAATGAACCTTGCACGAACCAACGGCTACAAAACAGTTGAAAACGCAAAACGTAAACTTGAGTCGGTCATCGGCGACCTGGAGACGGTCGAAATGCACTGGACAATCGCAGTCAACAACGACGGGCGTTTTGTTCCGGTCGTCCACCCCCTCGGCGAACAGCGGATGCGTATCGCCGAATTCGCTCACAAGGGCATCACCACGATCTGCTAACCAAACCCACCCTCGCCCGGGGGCTACTCCCCGGGCCTCTCTTTTCTCTAATTTTTTCTAAGGAATGAAACCATGAACTACCAGACAACACTCGACTCCACAACCGAAACCCTCGCCCGAGCCTTCCCCTTCTCCGTCGATAAGTTCCCCCTTTCCGGACCCGACGGACTTAAGACCGACTACTACGGCCTTTTCCGATCCGACGGCCAGCAGGTAGGCGGGTCGAGCGTTGGCGGGCAGTACACGCCGCATACCCTCGACGACGTCGCCGCGTTGGTCGAGTCTTCCCGTAACATGTTCCCCGGCGACGACAACGCCGAGTTCACGCTTCGCTGCGGCTGGCGGGACGGGCACTGTGTCACGCTATCGCCGAGCGACGACTACCGCCGCGACGTCTTCGACGGGGACTCAGTATTCCCTCGCCTCGTCATCAAGGCGGGCTACGACGGAAACGCCTTCTCGGCATCGCTCGGGATGTACCGCGACGCTTGCCGGAATCTCTTGATGCCCAAGCAAGTGAAAGGGATCAATGCCCGCTTCCGCCATACGGGGAGTCTACGGAATAATCTGGAGTCTCTCAACAAGACCTTCCGAGGCCTTTCGGGCGGCTGGGATGCGATTGTCAACCACGCCCGGAAAATGGAAGAACGTAAAGTAGAGATTGCGGATATCTTGACTCGCGTCTACGGAGAACCGGCGGACGGGGCGGGTGCTCGGGCAAAGACGAGTCACCGACAACGTACCGAGGCCATCGTCAATCGCCTCTTCCACGAACGCGAAACCCTCGGACGCCCGAGCCACGCCCGCGGCTTCGCCTCGGGATGGGAAGTGTTTAACGCCGTCCAAGGATACGAACAGCACGACAAGCGACGCAAAGCGGGGACGGGGCAATTCGACCGGGCCATGATTGCTATCGACTCTAAACCCGTCGCCGCCGCCGAGCGAATCATCCTGCTCCACGCCGCGGCCTAAACGAGACGCCTACACCTACGCCCGGGGGCTAATATCCCCGGGTATTTTTTATTTAAGAAATCTTTCTAGTTTGTCGATATATCCTTTGACTCGAACGAGTCACTCCCTATGCTTAGGCCATACAAGACAACTAACCCAAACCAAAAGGAACGAAACCATGACGATCAAACAACTAGAGGCCGACTTCGCCGCGGCCCTTCAATGCCGGACCCGGTTCATTACAACCCGCCTCGTCGCGCTCGGTCACTTCAACGTCTGCGGTCGCTGCGGCGGCTCGGGCCACTACTCCTACTGCCAGCGATACGGGACGACCTGTTTCGGGTGTAGCGGGTCGGGGAAGTCCGCGGTCAAGCTTACGGCGAAACTGCTGGCGACGGTCGTGGACGAGGTCGCCGCGGGCGGTCTCGACGCCTATCTTGGACGACTCAAGGCGAGGGCCGCGGCGAAGAAAACAACCGCCGAGTTTAGTGCGAAATGGGGAGAACTGCACTCGGTCAAATCTAGCAAGGAGGGCGAGAAGGGTTCTTGGATGAATGCGTCGAGCCGATGCAACGCGGCCAATCATTTTGCGTCGGCCCTTAGCATCGCCCTGCATCGAGTCGTCCGCCTCGCAACGGAACGGACGCACTACGACTACACGGCGAAGAAATATATCGTCACCGAGGACGAGGCCCGAGACCTCGCCGCGATAGACGCCGCCGCAATCGTCCGGGCGCTCGACTATGTGGAGGACGCGATACCCGCCGAGTTGTCCCACGAGACACCAAGCGAATTTCCTAACAAGGAGGACTATCGGAAAGACGTCCTTGACCCAATCCTCAACTCACTGTTCGAGCGTATCGGCGTCGAGTCGAATAGCGACTACCGCGCGAGAGTCCGGCGAGAGAAGGCCGCTGCGAAGGCGTAGGCGGCGGAGACTCCCCCGGGGGCGAATATCCCCGGGCATTTTTTATTTAAGAAATCTTTTGAAATGGACGATAAGTCCTTTGACTCGAACGAGCTAGTCCCTATGCTTGGGACATACGAGAGACAACTAACTAACCCAAACCAAGGAGACGAGACAATGACGAAACGAAACGCCAGCCGAACGACGCGAAAACAATTTGTCAAAAATGTTACCGTCCACTACATCGACAAAAACGGTGAACTACAAATCGCCGAAAACGTGCGGCAGGATGACGTCTGGAAATACTACAAAAAGTTTGAAGTCGAGTTTGTGGACAGCTCGCCGCACGCAAACGTCAACTAGGTAATCGACGAAACAACCCGCCCGGGGACGGCCTCGGGCGGTACTCAACCCGGCCCAAACCAAAGGGAACGAACCAATGACCAAGCCAACGCCTAATCAACTGGCCTGTGCGATTTTGTCAACGCTCGCCGAGACGGACGAGGGAACGCCCGAGTCGAATCTGTATCTGGCCTGCGGGATGGACGCGGCGATGTGGGCCGGGCTTCGCGGCGTCCTGCTACGAACGAGGCTCATATCAATATCAAATCACTTCGTTGAGCTGACGCCGACGGGCCGTAAGCTCGGGGACGAGGTGCTTGCCGCGCTTGCGAACTGAATTCTTTTAAGAATTCTTTCCATTTTGTCGATATATGCTTTGACTCAAACGAGCTAGTCCCTATGATTGGGCCAGACGAGAGACAAACCCAAACCAAAAGGAACAGAGAAATGAAACTCACAAAAGACCAAATCGCAAAACTCAAAGAGTCCGTCACCGAATACGCCCTATCGCTCGGCGGGGCCGTCGCCCGGATCACATACCACAAACAGAACCAGTACGCCCGAGGATTTATCTGCTGCTACTGCGACAACCGGAGCATCGGAGAAATCCGCGTCTACGCGACCGGCGCGCGGTACGCCTTCACCGTCCCCGAGCAGGCGTCACGCCCACAGGAGATCGTCGCCCGGGACCACGAAGGCCCCGCGGTCACTTGGGAAACCCTCTAAGGAACGAGACAATGATACGCAAGCGATTAGTCGCCGACCTAGCCCGACGGATCAAACAAGCGGGCGGCGGATTCAATACAATGATCGTTGACGAGCTACTCGCGGGCCACCCCCACTTGGCGGACGCCTGGGACCGCCTCGCGACGTCGGAACCAAAACGCAAACGACTGCTCGGCGACGTCCGCCGCGCGACGACCGAGACGCTTTAACCCAAACCAAAAGGAACAGAACAATGGTATTTTTTGAAATGAACGGCACACTATACAAAATCGAGAACGACCGCGCTATGCGGTGGGCGGGTCCGCTTTCTTGGCAATCAACAACGGTTGCCGTCCCTTGGCTGCGAGCCAACGGAACCCCTGTTAGCAACTACCTAAACTGGATGCGAAAGCACTCGCTTTAAACCCCGACCCAAACCAAAAGGAACAGAACAATGGCCGATACGTACACCGAAACAGTCCTTCGCTTCCGAGTCTTCCGCCACGACGAGCTGCCCGAGCAACACCAACAGGCGATGCGGGACCGAGGAGAAGACCCGGACGCCCGCTGGTCGCTCGTCGCGTCCTTTGAGTCGGTCGCGGACGCCTGCGCGTGCATGGTAGACGAGACGGGCCGGAAGGCCGACTGGCAGCGGTTCAAAGTTGTAGACGCCGGGAAGACGCAGGAGATCGAGAGACGCGCAGACCTTCTTTAGTCGCGGTCGCCCGGGCTAACTACCCGGGTATTTTTCTTTTAAGAAATCTTTCCATTTTGTCGATATATGCTTTGACTCGAACGAGCTACTCCGTATGCTTGGGTCATACGAAGGACAAAACAAAAAGGAACGAATCATGAAACTCACTATCAAAAAAGTCAGCAAAGCGAACGCCTACGCTTGGGCCGGTATTGGGATCAAGAGCATTGGCGAGGCCGCCCGCTATACCGCGATCAAGGACGGCGAGGTAATCGCCACTATCTCTCGCGTCGAGGGCGGCGGATACATGGAACCTACCCGGTGGGAAGCTCGGGCGACCAAGCCAATGCTCGACTCCTTCGGTCGGCTATCGTCGAACGTTATCGTCGCCTCGGGGCCGACCCTGAAGGCCGTTAAATCTCAACTCCACAAACAGAACAGCTAACCAAAGGAAACGAAACAATGCTCTACACGATCCGAGTCACCCAACAATTTATCTGCAACGAACGCGTCACCGGCTACCTCGCCCAAGATCTCACCCTACTCGACGACATCGACGGGGCGGGGACCTTTGAGTTAGGGCACGTCGCCGAGCTAATAGAATCGCTTGACTACGTCGGCTGCCAACTTATTGACTGCCAGATCGCCGTCGCCTAACCCCCAAACCCAAACCAAGGGCCGTCGCCCGGGGGCTGATATCCCCGGGCATTTTTTATTTAAGAAATCTTTTGAAATGGACGATATATGCTTTGACTCAAACGAGCTAGTCCCTATGCTTAGGCCATACAAGAGACCACAACCCAAACCAAAAGGAACGAAACAATGAGCTACAACTTAAAAACGGAATGCGGACAGGAAATAAACTCCCTCGGCGACTTGCTCGACTTTTTCTGCGGGGCCGGATTTTCACGAGAGTTCGTCCTTGACGACGTCGAGGCCGAATATAACAAACATATCGCGTACGGACACGGCTGTTACACCGCCTACGAAAACACGCTTAAGTGGGCCGGGATATCCTTCACAACCTGCTAGTCGCCGCGACCTCGCCGATCTAACCCAAACCAAGGAACGAAACAATGACAATCGCAGACACAACACTCACCCAACTCGGCGGAGGGCTACGGCTCAGCGTAATGATCGGGGCCAGGAATTTCATGAGCGACGACGACGGGCGGACGCTCTGCTTCAAATTCAAATCTTGCCGGAAGGCATCCTACGTCCGGATTACTCTCAACGGCTTGGACTTGTACGATATCGAATTCATCAAACCCGCCCGCTTCAAGGCGACGCGAGGCCGCCACAACCAGCTCGGGCTTGCCTACGCCGAGAACAAAACGACGGGCGAGTTCGAGAACGTCGCCGCCGACCAGATGCGGGACGTCTTCGAATCTTTCACCGGATTGGTCTTGTCGCTATAATCTAGTAAGGACCGCCCGGGTATCCTCTCGGGCGGTCGCCTACCCAAACCAAAGGAATGGGATCATGAAACACTACACAACCACCGGCGACTGCAACACACAGGAAGACCTGCGGGCCAACTGGAGACGTAACAAAAACTACCGCCGTAAGGTCGCCGACCGGGCCGGGAAGAAACGGTTCCGGTCTCGACTTAAACGCGATCTCGCCAAACTTATCAACCGAATCCAAACGGAGCGAACCAATGCAAACTCTTGAAGTCTCATGGAAGGACGGTAAGGCAATCGCGGTAGACGACGCGGGCAAGGTCGCCGCCCGGATATTCTGCGAGGAACCGATAACAGCGAAGACGGATTCGTGGGAGATCGCCTACCGGATAACGGACGAGACGGGCGACACTATCGCGAACGTTGATCACGACCACGATACAATTTACATTTCGGTGGGCTAGTCGTCGGCCTATAATAGAATCGCAAAGCGTTGTATTAAGCCCTTGGAGCGATCCGGCGGAGACCGAGTTACTTAGACTTGATCGACGCCGGGGAAATCGGGCAGCGTAATTCGTAGCCGGAGGACGAGCCATGAAGAACTAACCTAATCACAACTGAGCTTGGCCGGGTCATTGTAACAGGGGGCCTGGCTACTAGTGGCCCGCCCGGGGAAGTGAATTGACTCGGGCGGGTTGCTTGTGTTACTAAACGTGATATTGTAGGATTATTTATGGTTTGATAGAGTACCCGACGAGAACCGGGATATCTCCGCATGAAAAATCCGAACCATCCGATATGGTCGTTGCTGCACTTGGTCGTCGTCTTGGCATTCGTCACGCTTTTCTCGTGGTTGAATGCCTCTAATTTCGACGGGACCGAGGTGCAGATGCTCATAGAGTCGGCCGTTGCGATAGGCGGCTGGGAGTTTGTTCGTAAAAAAATGCAGGGAGACAAGAAATGAGAACCGCGTTAATTTTACTGATGACGCCGCTAATGGCGTCCGCCGCCGTCCGCGACTCCGTCGTTTGGTCCGGGTCCTGCTCGGGTGTAATCGTCCGGGGCAATTTGATGTTGACCGCGGAGCACTGTGGGCATCGGACCGGGACGTTATTCGTAAACGGACGACAGACCGAGTACGCCACTATTCATGAACCGGCAAAAAACCTCATAGACGAGTGCTCGATTCTACGGCTCCGCGGCACGTTCCCGTCGGTCGCCGTCGCCGAGTCCCCGCCCAGGGTAGGTGACCGCGTCTACTCGTGGGGCTATCCGTC
>Ga0255047_10002864_pt1 | contig 11133 bp, 12 predicted proteins | sample JV7_2_1_MG_FD_183640 | JGI IMG/M metagenome (GOLD analysis project Ga0255047, IMG submission 183640) | Seawater microbial communities from Jervis Inlet, British Columbia, Canada - JV7_2_1 | ecosystem: Environmental > Aquatic > Marine > Inlet | place: Canada: British Columbia | collected 2016-10-06 | reverse complement strand
GAACCCGATCCCGCGTGACGCGAAGATCGAGAGCGTGGCGATCACCGACGACGGCGACATCGTGATCGAGTTCGACCGCGAGGTCGGCGGGATGCCCGTGATCACCGTGGTGGCTGACGCATGAAGCGCCGCACGTTCCTACGCCATCTGATCTCAGGCTGGGTCGCGCTCTGGGCGTTCCTCACGCTCGACGTGCGGATCTTGTTCGGACGAGCTCCGTTCCACGAGGTCTTGGCGTCGCACCCTCCTGGCAAGAACATCCTGTGGATGGAGCGTGCGGGTCAGGTCTGTCCCGAGGTCGGCGATGTGTGGGAAGGCTGGCTGATCACCGAGCGCACGCGTCTGCCGGCACGGCCCCACGAGTTCGGCGAGCCGCTGATGTTCGCCCGAGAAGGTCCGCGCTGGCTGCTGCACGCGAAGTGGGCACCGGATGGGCCACTCAGCCAAGTGCGAAGATGCGCGGACTGCGGGAAAAGGGATCGTGATGTCAACCTCGGATTCGAGCGGTGCCGACCGTGCTTCGACTCGGAGACGAAGCGCATTGTTGAAGTGTGGGGCACAGCAGACGTCTACATGAGCCCCGTCGCATGAAGCTGCCCTGGGTGTCCCGGCTCGCGTACGAGATGGCGCTCGAGCGGCTGACTCGAGCGGAAGAGCGCATCGACAGCTTGCTCGAGCACACCAGGCGTATGGACCGTATCGACAGAGGCGCAGCCGAGCTCGCGCCGGTACCGAAGCCGCGACGCGAGCCCATGCCTGGCTGGTTCAGGGAGAAATACGTCGACTGCTGGGAAGCGCACGAGACCAAGACCAGGCGCGAGGAACAGGTGGTCGCGCTCCACAAGAGAGGGTTAACATGGGAGAAGATCGGGGATCAGATCGATCAGATCGAGACGATGACGAAGAGCCAGAGTGCGGAGAATGCGGCAAACCTCTGAGGCAGATCGGGGTGGCGAAAGGCCGCTTCGACGAGAGGGAGGTGGAGCGATTCGGTCGGATGGTCGAACGACGGATAAAGGTGAGCCGATGGATAGGGGAGTGCGAGTTGGGACACCGGCAGCAGGTAGTCACGGAGACGGAAGTCGCGAAGACGCGCAAGCGGCGAAGGGGGTTCTACTTCAGCTGACGGCCCGCGAACTCGAGGTCGTGGCCCTGCTCGATGGCCGCACCTATAGCCAGGTCGGCGTCGAGCTCGAGATCACCGCATCGACGGTGCGCTGCTACGTGAACCGCATCGCGAGCCGCATCGACTCGGACCTGCCTGCGAAGAAAGCCGTTACACGCCTGTGTACACACCTGTAGACGCGCACTCCGAGATCTCGTTTTAGTATCGGGCGTACCTTGCAAGGGAACGCCTTCTGCACGATCTCGCAGTCAACCCAGCGGAGTCGCGCCTCATTGGCTCATCGTCAGGCATCGGGCTAGGCCCGAAACAAGCCGACGACATAGCGAAAGAGGTCGCTGAAGCCCACCACCTCGGTAAGCGTCGCCGCCGCCAGCGCGACCTGACCGCCGAGAAGTATCTCGTGCATGTCGATGGCGAAGGCGACATGCAGTGGTCGGACATCATCAACGGCACCGCGGTCGAGATGCCGGCGAACATGGGTGGTGGCCTCAGGCTGCAGAACAACATGCTGCGCCCGATGGTCGAGAACATGGTCGCCTACCACACGGCCCAGGACTTCGAAGTCATCTGCCGCGGTACCGGCGACAGGGAAGCCCGCGACCGTGCCCGCATCGACAACCTGTGGGCGAACAACCTGATCCGCAGCCAGAGCCTGAACGCTGTCGTCGCCGACTCGATCTTCTTTGCTGCGTCGTACGGCCACTGCCCGGTCCACGCGTCATGGCGCACCGACACGACCGCCGATCACTACGAGCCGCTGTTCGAATACGAGCAAGGCGAGGCGATGCCGCAACGCGGGTTCGTCGATCTCAGATGCGGCGATCCGTGGGGCACGATCTACAACGACGGCGCGAAACGGCATTCGATCCAGTGGGCGTCGTACGAGATGATTTTCCCGCTCGAGTACGTGAAGCGCAAATTCGGGCACATCCCGGGCATCGAGAACCTCGAGGGTCGCAAGGATCTGCCGAGCGCGTCACGCTACCAGCGCACGTCACGCCGCTGGCAGAACCTCGGCGGCTCGTACCACGGCACCTCGACGCTGTTCGGTGAGTGGGGCGGCGAGGAGCTCGTCGCGCTCGTCTGCCGAGAGGTCGCGCCTGGCGTGCTCGAGGACTTCCCGCAGGGTCAGTACCGCATCGTCGCATTGAGCGGTGCAGCCGAGACCGACGACACGTGGTCGACCGGCTACGGCGGCGTGCCGTTCTTCCTACACGAAGGACCGCTGCCCGCTCGCAGGTTCAGCTTCGTGAACTTCTACGCTGGCCTGCGCGGTGACGACGTGCTCGGCAAGCCGTACGTCGCGGATCTCGACGATCTACAGGTCAGGCTGAACCAGTTGATCACGATGGAAGTCGAGTTCATCAGGCGCTTCGCTCGGCCCCCGCTCGTTATCCAGGCAGGTAGCCTGATCGACGACACGATCACGACCGAAGACGACGCGATCCTCGAGATCATGGACGCCTCGTCGGTGAAGCCCGCGTTCCTGTACCCGCCCGCGCAGGGCACCGGCATCTTCCAAGACGCGATCGAGCGTTGCGAGCAGGCGATGTTCAGGATCGGTGGCTGGCAGGCAGCGAGCCGCGGCGAAGGCCGCGCCGGCGATCCAGCCGCGAAGGTCGTCGCGCTACAGAAAGCAGACGACACCGTGTTCGGTCCCGTGAACAGGCTGATCAAGAAATCGGTCGTCGAACTGCTGCAGACCGCGCACGCGATCGAGAAAGAGAACCAGACCGTGCCGGGTGTGATCGACACGGTAGGCGACGACTCGAGCTACCTCGCTGAGCCGTACATCGACGCCGAACGCATGAGCGACAAGCCGCCTCAGTTCGAGGTCGTGAGCGGGATGGGCGCGACGCCGGACGCTAGAGCGAAGCAACTCGTCGAACTCAGTCAGGTCGTCGTGCCGCCTGGCGCGTTGATCAGCGCAGACGATCTCAAGAAGCGGTTCCCCGATCCGACCCTGTTCTCGACCGCACGCAACTCGAACGCGATCAGAGAGCAGCGCGTCGAAGCGACCATCTACGCGATCCAAGAGCTCGCCGAAGACCTGAACCAAGAGTTCGGCGACCAGGCGCTCGAGTTGGTGTTCCTAGCGCACGAACAGTTGATGGTCGAGTTCCCGATCCGAGCCGACGATCTGCCCGTGCTGCACATCGACGGCTTGAGCCAACTCACCCAGAACGAATCCGAAGATCCGCTGACGCGTCATCTCGCGACGTTGCGTCAGGCGGCGTACATGGAACTCCTCCAGCCGTCACCGGGCGCTGCACCCCCGGAACAGGGCAAGCCAGAACGCGGCAAGCCAGAACGCGGCAAGCCGGCTGGACGAGGAGCAAGACCGCAGTCGCTCCCATCTGGTGGGGAGCCATCCACATCGGAGTCTATGGCTGACGCACCGAACGAGGTTCGTCGCCTGACCCGAGAAGCCGAAGGAGCATCCTGATGACGGAAGCCGCGACAGTAGAAAGCGCGCCTGCCGTACCAACCGCAGCTGACGCTGCGATAGCAGACTCGTCTACGCCGACCAGGGCACCGACCTCTACATCTGCGGTCGATCTTCTGGCGCGCGTAGCACGTAATGAGGTGCTGTCGCCTGAGATCCCAACAGGTCTCGAGACAGTACCAGCAGATGCGCCGCTCGAGGGTGACGTTGTCCCTCTCGAGACGCTCGCACCCGACGCGCCGGCACAGCCTACAGCCGACGCACAAGGCAACCTCCATAGTCCCGAAGACGGAAAGTTCGTGCCTAAGGGGGGAGACACCGCTGAAGCTGCGCCCGCGGCTGAAGCGACCGAAGTAGCCGAGGTCAGTGATCTGCCCGACGGCTATGTCTCGGTTCCCGTCCCAGAAGGTCATCCTCTCAGGGACAGGGGCGTCACGGAGTTGACCGGCCAGGAAGGTCAGGCCGGGTATCTCAGGCACGCGTTGAACGCCACAGGCGAGAACGCTGAGATGCGGACCCACATGAGTCGCCTCGTGAGGGAGCGCAACGACGCGCTCCGTAGCGTCGCCGAGCTCGAAGCTGTGAACCTGCACCTACAGGAAGGTGGAGGCCAGCAGGTGCTGAGCCCCGACGACATGCACGTCTACAACGACTTGAAGACGGCGTACCCTGACACCGACCACGCGGAAGTGTTCATGCGTGGCAAGATGCAGGAGCAGGGCGGCGACTACGACACGATCCGTCGTGAAGCGGGCGAGGCACACCAGCAGCAGATCTGGAGACGGGAGGCCGAGAGCTTCCGCGACACCGCGGTCAAGGACGCGGGCAAGTCTTTCCCCCACTGGAGTGAGGGCGAGGTGCGTTCGCAGATCGCGGCGTTCGGAGCGTTTGTCGGAGGCGAAGCAGAGCGTGGTGTAGAAGTCCCGCTCTCGCCCAGAGCGTGGTATCGCTTCGCCGACGCGATGTATCGTGCCGTCCCAGCCGTGCGAGCCGAGTTGAATCTCGCCTCGACGACAGCAGCCGAATCAGCAGCCAATGGTGCCGCTGCAGCAAGAGAAGCCGACCGGGTCGCTCGTGCTACCACATCACAGCGCATCAACCCGCTGAGCACGAACGCGCCGGTCGAAACGACCCCTGGCCCGACCCCCGACGAAGAGAAGAAGCCGCAGAGCTTCCAGGAGATGTACAGGAATCTCTCTGATCGGGCGAAAGGCCTCGTGAGAGGATAAACCAACCATGGCAGCTGTTTCCCAGGTTGCACAGCTAGAAAGGACCACCAGTAACATCTCGACGTTGGTGCACGAGAACTACATCAACGAAGTCAAGCCTTGGCTCGAGATGATTGACCCGGTGGCCGCGCTGTTCACCCAAATCGGACCCGGTGGCTATTCGCTGATCGGCGAGAAACTGCAGTTCGCTGCAGAGACCTCGTACAGCGGTGGCTTCATGGGTACCGACGGCTATCTGCCGGACCACGAGCAGGTGAACCCACAGGAGTTGAACACCACTCCTGCACGGCTCTACATCCGGCGTGCCGTCGACAACTTCCTGCGTGCCCTAGCGGTACGCCCTGGCTCGTACGAAGACTTCTTCGCACGGCTGCAGAAGCAGATGCTCGACGCTGTGAAGCGCGGCACTGCCCGCCACATCCACGGCGCGACCGCGGCTACCGTCGCGACGTTCGTGTCCCGTACCTCGGCAACGGTCCTCGTGATCGACGCCGGTTACGGCCACGCGTCTTGCGCGCCCGCGATGTTCATCGAAGTCGGCATGACGATGGCGCTGCTGGACGTGTCCAACTCGTACGCGACGATCGGTGCGGCGGAAGTTTCTGCACTCACCTACAACACGAGCTCGACGACCGCGACGATCACGTTCAGTACAGATATCGACACGTCCAGTACGGGCGCTGACGGTGACGTACTCGTGTTCGCTACCTCGAGCACGTCGACCGATTCGCATTACGTGACGGAGCGTTCAAACGCTCCGCTCGGTCTGATGGACATCATGGACCCCGACGCAGCCGCGACGACCCTCTTGGGTCTCAGCGAGTCCACGTATGTACGGTGGGCTCCGCAGGTGCGCGCATCAAGCGACTGGGGCCATGTCGAGTTGATGGAGTTCGTGGAGGAGATCTCCGCGAAATCGAACTCTGAGGTCAACGCGCAGTCCCACGTGATCACGATGCAGAACGGTGTTCGCATCGAGCTCGCGAAGGATCTGTTGCCGTACCAGCAGCAGTCGAACCTGGGCCGTACGCTCCAGGGTGGCTGGCAGACGGTACGCGTCGGCGAGTTCGACGTGGTCGCTTCACACTACCACCTGCAGGACGTGGTCTACTGCCTGTGCCCCGAGGATCTGCACGTCGTCGATCTCGACGGTGAGCCTTCGGTATGGGCCGGTGACGGTTCGCAGTTCAGCCGCATCGCGAACTACGACGGAGCCGAGTGGTTCATCCGTCACTACGTCCAGCGCTTCGCGTCTCGTCGCAACAACATGGGTTCACTGACGGGCGTATCGAACCCGAACGCCGAACGCTACAACGCCCACCCCAACAGCTAAGGAGGGCGACATGTTTTCTAACGATACCAGAGAGCGTCTAGCGATCGCTCTCTCGAGCAATGATGCCCGTGATGAGATCGCGAGCATCCTCGGCTTCCACACGTTCGGCACGGTCTACTACGTGGACCCGACGAACGGGAACAACAACTTCGACGGGAAGTCGATGGAGGCAGCGTTCGAGACGCTTGAGCACGCGTACTCGAAGGTGACGACGAACAAGCACGACGTGATCGTGCTGGACGCGAATTCAGGTCACGCACTCGCGGACGAGCTCGCCATCACCAAGAACCGCCTCCACATCGTCGGACTCGGCTTCCGTGGAGGAGCGCCGATCGGGCAACGCAGCCGGATAACGACAGCGGCACCGTCGACTGGCTCAGCGATCAGCGCGATCAAGATCACAGGCACGGGCGTGACGTTGAACAACCTGAAGATCACGTCTTCGGACACGCTCTCGACGAGCCTTTACTGCGTTGCGGACGGAGGCGAGTTCACGATCCTCCGTAACTGCTGGCTCGAAAAGAACACCGATCTCGACCAGACGGGTGCGGCTGAGTTGCTGTGTAACGGCGACTCGTCGGCCTACATCGGTTGCACGATCGGCAACATGATCTACGAGCCTTCTGTGGCTCGCCAGAACGTGTTGTTCACGCGCGAAACGATTTCGGGCAAGGTCGCCCGGAGCGTGACGTTCAAAGACTGTCTGTTCTTGACGTTCGCAGCAGCGACGACCGTGGCCTTGATGCGTACGGCGAACGCGACCGACATCGAGCGGTTCTGTCTTGTCGAGACGTGCAAATTCCTGTCGAAGCCGAGCGGCTCGACGGTCGCGGACGCGATCGTGATCGCTGCGGCGCTCACCGATGGCTCGATCCACCTCGATCGGTGCTACATCGACGGCAACATCACGAACATCGCCACCGCTTCAAGTGGTGTGTTCAGTAACCTGCCGAACTCCGCCAGTCTGGGTGGTAAGGCGACCGAGGTTACCTGATGCAGCCTGAAGTACGGCTCGTGGCGCAGGGGACGGGAGATGTCCTCGGATATCTTCCGCTCTCTGCGCCATCGCTCGCCAAAAACGACGAGATCGTGTGGGTCGAGAACGGTTCGACGACGACCTACAAGATCAAGAAGGTGCAGTACTACGCCGAGCAGACCGCGATCAGCAACCCGGAAGGGGGCATCCGTCACGCCGTCTACGGGCGCACTGACTACATCGTGCAGGAAGCCTGATGATCGCGACCCTCAACGACCAGCCGGACTTCGCGCACCGCGATCCGCACGCGATCCCGCACGAACTTCGTGACGAGGTCGAGATGTGGGCGCGCGAGAACAGGGGCACGCACGGCGTGATCGTGTGGAACCCGATTCTCGGGTGCGCCGAGGTCCGGCTGGAGTTGAGGGATTCAGACCCGCGCATGGCTGCATGGCGTGGCGGGTCACTCAAGAACAAGCCGTGCGAGACAGTTTTCCTGCATCGCCAAGAAGAGGAGGGCGTGCACTGGAAAGGCATCCCGCTCGACGAACTCGGTGTCGAGTTCGTGAGGAAGTGGCTCGACGCCGGCAACATGTGGTCAGGTCGGGGCCGACATAAGTCGCTCGACTCTGCTTGCAAAGCAGCTGACCAGCACAACACCGATCTCGACAATTGGATGGCCGAGGAAGCGGTGGAAAACGCGCGCCTGAACGCGCGCGACAACAAGCGGCAGGTACTAGACCTGCCCCTCGTAGCAGTACCTGCAAACTTGGAGTGAGATGATGGCTAGGGCTCTGCACAACAGACAGCGAATCCCGATCTGGCCGACGAAGCCCAGTGACGCAGTACACACTGGTGAGGTCCTTCACCGTGACGGCAGGGAGTATTCGGTATACCTGCAGTTGAAGCCGTTCGCGGATCGATCTCAGCAGGTCTTGATGATGGACAGGAACGATGAGCCGGTGCTCTACCCGACAGGTGACGGTCGGATGCGGCAACCGAAACATCGCGTGGTACACACACCTCGTCAGTTCTATGTCGACGCCGAAGGCGTGCCGGGTAAGCCGGTGCCTGAGGACGAACTCGGCAGACCGCTGCCCGTCGAGGGCAGGGACACGGTCGAGAACGACGACGCGTACCGCGAGTTCATCATCGAAGATCTCGGTAACGGCACTGACCAGCACAACTACTACTTCCGCGAAGACCCAGCGGTCCAGGCGCGGAAGCTGCGTGCTACACAGCGCGAAGATCAGATGAACAAACTGCTCGACGCGATGGTCGATGGCGGTATCGATGCCGACACACTCACCCGAGCGCTTGCAGACGTGGCGGCGAACAACGCCGCCGACGCCGTTGACGAAGCGTCGGAGCCGCCTGCAGAGGTGGCTGCACCTGAGACCGACTCCCGGGACCTCCTGGGCGCGGCTCGAGCGCTCTCCCAGCGGCTGGAAGTGACCAGCGAACCGCAGGCGGACGCAGAACCCTCTCCGGAGGAGATGCAGCCCGCCTGACAGACTAGGTAGGCGTGAGTGGCAACGTCACTCGACAACAGAGTTGAACTCAAAAACGAGTTCTACCGGATCACGGGCACTTCGTCGTCCGACACGGCTCTCGGTGAGATCGAGACCGTGGCGGCTGACGAGTTGAACCACCTGATCTTCCAGGGGATGCGCGAAGCACAGTCGTGGTACATCGATACCGCCGGCGGTGGCATCCTGTGGGAGAAAGTCGCGACCGCGATCACGTCGTGGTCAGGCGATGACGCAACAGACGGTGGCCGCTACAAAGCGCTCGAGACCGATTTCGGGAGGCTGGACGGCGACCGCGAGAACTCCGCGCTGCGTACGGTCGATGGCGAACGCTGGGGCCGGCAGATCGATCACGAGACCCGCTATCTGCGCGGCGACAACTTCTACCTGAAAGGCTCGAATCTCTGGATCACCAGAGGCGCTGTACCGCCCGCGAGTCTCGTCTACGACTACATCCATGAGATCGCCGAGCTCACGGACGATTCGACCGCGCCAGACTTTCCTGAACGCGACCGCCGCCTCATCTGCCTCGAGGCAGCGAACATCTTCATCAAGCGCCCAGCCTGTCCGCTCGACGCGGAAGGCAAGCAGGAGATCAGGGCCGACCTGAAGGAGACGCGCCGCGCGATCTACACCAGGGCACGGCGCACACGCGAGCCGCGCAGGATGCGGAGCTCGGGAGCGATCGGCAACCGATTCTTCGGGACAGGCCGATGACCTATTCACTGAGTGAACTTCTGAAGGAGACTCAGCCATGCTGATGAGAGCCAGATATAAGACGACCCTGCCGACCTACACCGACGGGATCGCAGACGAACTCCAGATGGACTCGAGCGGGCGGCTGCTAGTAGCAGTCAGCGGTGCCGGCGACATCACCGACGACTCCGCGTTCACGCCAGGCACGTCCGAAGTAAGCGTGATCGGCGCGTTCGCCGACATGACCACGCCCGATTCAGTAGACGAGGGCGATGCCGGTGCGTTGAGGATGACGCTGGACCGGAAGTTGTTGGTTGCGCTGTATGGGGAAGTCTCTGCGGGAGGGGACACGTCTATAAAGATGGGCACGGGCAACGCAGCACCAGCGCAGACGGTGGCCCGCGTCTACACAACTGCGTTGGGAGCCCTGAGGGATTCATCGGCCGCGCTGATTCGTCCAATTTTGACGCAGAGTAGTACTGCCGACGCCAGCGATGGTACAGTGTTCTCTGGCTCGGGGTTGATGGGCTTCAACGGCACCACATGGGACCGGCTCCGTTCCGAGGGCAACGACCGGGATGATATCGCGGTCGGCACGCTCGGCAATCTTCAGACAATCAATTTCAATCATGCCTACGACCAAAGTGCGGGTAATTGGAATAGGGTTCGCGACGCTGCGGGCGTTGGTGACGGGGGAACAGGCCCCGGAACGCTTTCCGTAGCTCCACTAGCTTTCAACGGCACGACGTATGATCGGCTGCGGACTGAGGGGAATGACCGGGAAAGTGTCGCAGCAACCACGCTCGGCCTTTTGCAGAACGTCAATTACCCGATGGTTTGGGACAACACGGCCAGTGACTATAACCGAGCCCAATCTGCTGCCGCCGATGGTCTAAGTGGTACCACCCTGTACGGTGCCGGGAACGTGGTCTACGACCGTGCGGCGGGTGATTGGAACCGTGCAGACGCGGCGGCTGACGATGGGCTGAGTGGGGATAACATTCCTGCCGTTGGGCTTATGGGTTTCGACGGGACGGATTTCGACCGCCTTCGTGCTGTATCTGATGCCTCAGATGCGTTAGGAGCGGGTGGTGGGAATAGGACATTGGCAACGGTGTCTAAAAATACGTTGTTCAATGGTTCCTCGTTTGACCGTGCCCGAGGCAACGAAGAAGGCACCGCACTAGCGAGTGCTGTGAGGACTGCGACGACGTTGAGCGCGGCCCTCACGAACTACAACGCCTCTGCGGCCATCTTCATGGTGGAGGTGACTGTCAACCCGGGCAGTGCGGAGACACTTAAGTTCCGCGTGCTCCACAACGACCCCGTATCTGGGGACGATGTAATCCTCTACGAAACGGCCACGAGCACCTTTTCGGGGACCGTCGGCTACGCTGTCCTGCATTTTGGTCCCGGTGCCGTTACAGCGGGCTATGGGCAAGCTGGTTGGGATGAGGAAGTGCAGTTGAGTCTTCCTCGGGATTACAAGATCCAGGTGGTCCACTCTGCATCAGGTTCGTGGACCTACTCAGTAAGTTACGCACTCATCGTCTAAAGGAGACTCGACAAATGAAAACGCAGATCAGATCGTCCGCTGCGATGGCGGATTTCGATGTCTCCTCAGACTTCGTTGAGTTCGACATCTTGGAGACTGAGCAGTACCCGAACCCAGACTACGATCCCGAGACTGAAGGCTCGGTCGCGATGCTCGAGCGGGACAAGGTCGTCGAGACGATGACGTTCAAGCCGAACAGCGGCAGCATCACGGGCGAGACGAAGGCGAAGTTCAGGAAGCGCG
>Ga0255047_10002860_pt1 | contig 11142 bp, 19 predicted proteins | sample JV7_2_1_MG_FD_183640 | JGI IMG/M metagenome (GOLD analysis project Ga0255047, IMG submission 183640) | Seawater microbial communities from Jervis Inlet, British Columbia, Canada - JV7_2_1 | ecosystem: Environmental > Aquatic > Marine > Inlet | place: Canada: British Columbia | collected 2016-10-06 | reverse complement strand
TCTTCCCATATGGGGAAGCAACCCCATAGCAAATCCCTAGGGTTAACGGATCGGATGGGTTAGGGTATTCCAGACCATATGGTTTCTTCAGTGTCAATGCATAAACTCATATGGTTTCTTCAGTGTCGATGCAATAACCTATATGGTTTCTTCAGTGTTAGTGCAACAATACCATATGATATGGCAGTGTCTATGACATTAGTTACCATATGCAAATGCTATGCCAAAAGGCTCATGATCCTATAGTATTCCGATTTCTTTCTCCCCCAAAAAACTTTGCCTTCACCCTCTTTTTCTCTTGACTTCTGATCCCATTGAGAGCATAAATGGTATTCCATCCCCTGCCACTCAAGGCCGGGGCCACTTGCTATAAGAAAGAGGTGAATCAATGCCGGATCCAATCAATATCAAGAACCTTTCTCCGGAGGAGCGAGAGCAAGCTTTGCAGCTTTTTCTCGATAAGAAGGAGAAGGAGAGCGGCAAGGATGCCAAAAGGCAGGCGAAGATTATCGACCCTGCCAACTGGGTCTTTAAGCTGAATACGAATGCTGCGGGTGTTTGTTACCTCCAAGCATATAACCATGCGTGCCATGGCAACACAAAAGGCTACACCTTTCGGGGGAAGACTCTCCCACTGGTGACCGGATCCATAACGGGTCCGGGCGTCTACCCCGAATCCCAGTCGCCATATTGGATGGATGAACTCAAGGCTTGGGAGAAGAAGGTGGGTGCAAAGCTGACCAAGTAAAAAAAACCATATAAGGCAGGGAGCCTATAGGGAGAGCCCCTATAGGTTCCCAGTCTTTTGGGAAAGGAAAGCCATATAGGAGAGCTATATCCTTTATATTCCAGTGTATGATCCTAGCATAGTTGAGTTGAGCTGAGTTGAGTTGAGTTGAGCTGAGCTGAGTTAAGACATTATACATATAACATACAACACTATACTAGATGAGTTAAGCTAAGGGAAAGGGTTAAGGATAAGAACTAAGCTGGGTTTCATAATGGGATTGCCATTATGGGATTTGACAACTGGTTTTGGTGTGCTATCGTCCACTTGGGACCGAGCCACAAACCACATAAACCATTAAACATTAAACATTAAGGATGACAGGAGTTAACATGAAGCTAACTGCTCTTGAGGATGTACTTGATGACTCGACAGGTCATGTAGTTATAGGTAAGGATGAACCCTTCACCATGAATACTGTTGATGAACTGAGATCCAGGGGTGACCACATAATAGGAGATCCCTTTAAGGATGTTGCAGTAAGCCTTAATATGTACGACAAATGGAGATATTGCAGGAAATGTTGGGAGATCAAGGTAGTGTTCAATGATGTATCTAACAAATGTTCCAACCATAGCTCTGCTTACATAGAACAGTTTCTTACTAATGAAAAGGGGACACAAGATGAAGGTTAAGTCCATTGATCCAGAGTCACCTAGTTACTTCAAGGATCTAGCCAAGAGGATACTTGGTAAGGCTTATGTTGAGGATGAGTTCTGTCAACAATGCTGGGAGATAAGGGCTTTAACTGGCTCCTTTAGAAACTGTCCCATACACACTGTTAACCTTATACCTGTAGACCTTGAGCCTGAAATGGAGGATTGGTAACAATGATTAACAACCTGCCGAATCATTGGGTAAAGACTGAACTCAGTGAGTATTATGCTGAGTGTTCTGATTGTTATTCTCTAAGTAAAGAGAACAACGAAGAGGTTAAATGCTCTAGGCATGAGCCTGAAGAAGAAGAGGGTGATGTTATCTTTGATCTTATATTGAGTAACCGATAGAGGAGAACCATGATAGTAAAGACAAGAGACATGGATCCAATACCACCTAATAGCGATCCCTTTCATCATGATCTATACAACATGGGTACCAAGATAGGTAAGGACTTGATGATGATGCACTGCAATCATCCTCATAATGAAATGTCATACTTCATACTTGTAGATACAGTGAGTGGAGAGAGGGTTAGGGTTGACATATACAGACAGAAAGTACAGTATAAAGAGGCATCACGTACTGACTTCGCTGACATAATGAGACTCGCAAAGGAAGGGGTAAGATGATAAGGAAAGGACAAGTGATTATGTCAGAGGATTATGGTCTAGGTGTATTCGCTCATGATGATAACCCTGGTGATGTAGTGTCAATTGATATAGTAATACAGGATGGAAATAACAGAGACCATATAAGGGTTGAGGTATTCGAGGATACCATCAGTGAGGTATCTAAGCATACTGCTAGTGAGTATCTCATTGACATGAGAGAGCGTGATGCTGCACATATAGAATTCCATGCTGATCCAGCTCCTAGTCTTAACATACATACAGACCATCATAATGAATAACCGGAGGTCGCCTTGAAAGCTAAGGATATTGAGTGTAAATATGGATCTCATGTACATGAATTCACATGGTGGGAGAGCGATGGAAGAGGTATACCTCTAGCTAAGGTATGTGATTCATGTGTTAAAGATGTACTGAGTAGGTATAGGCCAGAGATACTGGGATACTATACACAAGCAGATGTTGATGAACCAATTGAACCTATTGATTAACCGGAGGTCACATGAAGGATCTAATTAAGGGCATGGAAGATGTACTATCTAACGTCAAGGCAGATAAGATTAAGGATATAGTTGACCTTATAGACCGGAGGTTTAAGGTACAGGACGATAAGATAACGATTTGTCTTGACTCTCTCAATGTAGCAATGGACTCAGTGTCCTCTATATACAAGGCAATTGAGATGCAGACCACTCACATAAATAACGTAGAGGAGAAGCTTCACTCACTAGGAACCATAGTATCTAGTGTTATAGATGGATGCTCCGAGATGGATGCCAGACATACTCAAGACATTTGTAGCTTGAATAATAAACTAAACAACTAATGAATCAAGGAGAAGTATAATGCCTGTGTATAAGGTTGGATGGAGTTGTAGGTATGTTGGTACCACAGAGGTTGAGGCTGATTCCCTTATGGATGCAGTTGAAAGCTTTATCCCTGACCCTCTCAATCAGACAAGTGAAAATGTATATAAGGTAAGGTCGGTCAGGATCATAGATCCCCAGCCAGTTACTAGGGATAACATAGACTCATTTAATGAGGACAATTCTATTCGTAGGGAAGCTGCTCTAAAGTATAATGGTTACATAGATTTTGAAGAAATAGAGCCAGCAACTCCTGACACCGAGGATATCAATGGTAACTATCGTGAGGTTGATGATGTGGTAGACCCAAGTAAGTGGACCATTAAAGAAAGGAAGTCTACTCCTTATTATCCTTGAACGATACGTCAATAGCTTTTATCTCTATAGCAGGAGGGCTAGTCTTAGATAAAATCTCTTCTATTTCTTTAAGGATCTCATTGGTAGAGTCTGGCATATTAACTTCTGTATGCTTTACATCTATGTAAAGACCAACAGTCTTGCCTAGTAACTCTAACGCCTTAAGTCTTGAGCTTGGGGTAGTATCGAAACCCCTTTGAGACTCCTCCATAAGCCTATTTTCTACATAGTTCCGTGTATTTAAGGAGTTAACTTGACGCTTAGATTCTTGTAGCTTAACCTGACTGTCTAAATATGCCTTGATATGGGGCTTTTTCTTAAGCTTATAGGCCTCACTACTCATAGCTTGGCGTGACATATTAGTGTCAGGGTAAGCATCAGCATAAGCATCAGCATTAGACTTGAACCTAGTGTCCATCACATTATGTATAAACCTACGTTGTGCCTCATTTAATTCTCTATTTACACCAGTCTTTTTAACTGGTTTCTTATCATCTTTAACATCAATTTTAATGAGATCTGAAGGAGACTTTAATGTAAAATCTTCACCATTTTTAGCTGCCAAAATGAGTACCCCAGGGGTAGTTAATATGTACCAGTATAGCGTCATATAGGGTACTAATCTACAGAGTAGGAGAAACGAAATGACTGAGAGAAAATGTAAGATAGTTTTGAATAAGGGATACGGAGGCTATGCCCTCAGTAATAATTTCATGGACTATATGCATTGTAAGACTAACTCCAATACCAGTGATCCAGATGCTAGATGGTACTGGGACTATAATCATTTTGGTGCAGTAGATGATTTTGCTGATTGCAGTTCAGTTATGATGAGGAGTCATAGGTTTCTTATTGAATGCATTGAAAGTTATGGTGAAAAGAAAGCATCTGGACTCCATGCTGACCTGAAAATTATCACAATACCAGCAAGGATACTAATGGTATCTTATATAACTGATCATGATGGATACGAAACTATACATGAAGAACATTTCAAAGCATAAGGTAAGTAATATTATGAAAACCAGAATCAAAAAAGAAATAGATGACTTCAATGGATACATTGTGGAATGCAATGGGACCAGCGGAACGTGGTTTATTGTTGCGATCTGTTATGATTATAACTTTGCAAGAAAGGTTGGCAAGTTATATAAAGAAACCTACACTAATAAAACTTCAAAGCATAGGAGATAGCATGAAGAAATCTATTTACAGACTAAGCCATGACGTAAAGCCACAGCCTAACCTAAGGGGTGAAGGTAATGGTAAGAGTAAACTTACTGAGGCAGAGGTCAAGGTTATAATTGCTAGATATAATAAGGGAGGTGTAACTCAGGCATACCTAGCTAAACATTTTAACGTAAGTCAACAGGCAATCTCAAGGATCATAAGGAACCAAGCATGGAAGAGATAAGCAGACATAGTACACCCGGTAAAATTAAGTTTGTAAACAAATGTGATTGCCATACTAATAAACATAAACATAAGTTTGATGAACAGCTAGTATGTAGTAACTGTATGGTTACATGGTCACAATTCCAACTGGTACCCGCCGTTTGCACTCGTCCGGCGAGTGTGCTAGGCTCGTCGAGCGACCACCCCAGCGGATCACAGAAACCTTAAAGGTTATATAAAACAATGACTTACGGACCCTTAGCTCAATGGTTAGAGCACCCGGCTCATAACTGGATGGTTCTCAGTTCAAATCTGAGAGGGTCCACCACTTTAGTAGTTAAGGAGTATGTTGTATGATATGGAAGTATAAGGTAGTCAAGGATGGTGACTTGTATTATGTTGCACAAGTATTTTATCTAGATGAAAACAATAGTGATCAACAAGAAATGGGTGTTGAACACTATAAGGTAATAGGTAAGGAATATGATGATAACCTTATCATGGCAGTCAATGATGCACCTGATTTAAGCATAGACTCTACTACTATAATATATGACAAGGAAGGAGAAGATAAAGAATCAGTAAGAGCGTTGGTCAACTTGCTTTATGAAATGATAGATGATATAAAGCAAACAGAAGCAATAACAATAGAAGAAATAAACTCTACTCTAAGTGAAAGTTCATTCATAAACTAAAAAGGAAACAAAATGACAACTCGAAACAAGGCTGATAATACATTCGTATGGGAAGAGATCCCCGATAGGACTGACTCAAGGAACCATTGGCATACACAGACACAGGATGCACTGAGAAGTTCACCCGGTAAGTCTGCACGCATTAAGCAGTATTCCTCTGCTTCCAGTGCCTTGACTTCAGCTTCTAATATCAGGAAGAAGTGGAGCGCTGACTTTACTGTTGTCACTCGTGGCAATTGTGTCTACGCAACCTTTAATGACACTCTCGACAACCATGAGCGGTTCTAAGCAGTAAGATAAGGGGGGAGGGTAGAGATATTCTCCCCCCTTGATTGTTCTTATATTAAAACTAATAAAACAAGAGGAACAAATGAATAATAAAATAGTATTTCCTGAAGGTAAGAGCATCAACGATTTTAACACTACTCAACAGACAGTACTAGCGTGCCTTAAGACTCAACTGTATGGCATGGCACCTATAGTTCCATTCGTTAAGGGTCCACCGGCTACTGGTAAAACAGATATGATTAAACAGATTGCTATGATGTTTGATTGGGATTATGATGAGATTATATTGTCAAGATACTCTGCTGTAGAACTTCAAGGATTGTTTGTTCCTAATCATGGTACTAAGATGCTGGAACATTACCCTCTAAAGAGAATCACAGGAGGTGATTCAAAGAAACCTAAGCTTCTATTGTTTGATGAAATAACTAATGCTGAACCAGATGTACATGCTGCTGTACAGAGTGCCTTTCAATCCAGGGTGATAGAGGGGTGTAAGATTGGTGATAACATCATGTTCGTGGCAGCAGGCAATGGATCAGAGGATGGTTGTAATTCTATAGATCTTAGTAGGGCAATGCTTGAGGGTAGACTACTTACTATCAATCACTATCCTGATAGTAAGGAATGGATAAACAACTTCGCTATACCTAACGAGATCAACCCATACATCGTTAGCTATATCGAATGGCAGAAAGAATCTCTATACAAGTTTGATGCTAGCAGTATGGATGATGCTCAGCCTACATGCCGTGGGTGGGATAAGCTTAATGCTGGACATAAGATACTGATGATGGAAGAACCTTCAACCAGTTACATGAGACTAATTAAGAACAACAAAGTTGCTGATAATATGGGTAGTGGTTCAGTAGGTACGGCTGAGTATGAGAAGTATAAAGCCTTTGTCAGTTTGGCTGATAAGCTACCAAGCTTTGCATCTATAACCTCTGCACCTGATGGTGCTAAGCTTCCCGATGGTATGGGTGAGCAGTTTGGAGTCATTGCTAATATAACTTCAGAGCTTCGTTATCTTTACAGGGAAGGGAAAACGGTAGAAGATTATGAGGTAGTGAATATATGTAAGTATCTTAAGAGGATGCCTTCAGAGTTTATTGGTATGGCAGTACACGCTATAGCTAAGGTATCTGATCAAGTGCGTGACAGTGCAAGTTTCACAGAGCTTATCACTGAATACACCGGAACACCCAACAAATACTAAACAAAATAATAGGAGAACGAATGTTTAATCCAGATAGTTATGTAGTCTTTACAGTTGAATCTAAAGTACCCGGCAATAACATGAGCATTAAGCAAGAGAAGATGGATCTTGCAGATAGAACTAATGCTGAAATCAAGTGTATCAATGTCACTAAAGAGAAGTGGGCAAGACATCCATCATATAAGGATGCAGTGGCAACCATCAGTAAGTATAGGGGTTTGATATATGATAAGTCTTCCCCTTGGGGTAAGGGTTCAGGTGAACGCATTGCTACCAAAGAGATGTGGCTCAATGAGATAGAGCCTCTAGTCATGGAGGCTGAGGCCGCCATAGGTAGTAAGGTGGTGACTTTTGTACGTGATTATGAGGAGGTACTCAAGTATGCTGAGGCTAACCTTGGAACTCTATATGATAGAGGGGATTACCCTGATAGGGATGAGCTTAAGTCTAATTTCTATATGATAGTGGGTGCAGCTACAGCGCCAGACCCAAGTGCCTCTGTAACCTTTGGATCCCTAGAGGTAGAGCGTAGGTTCAAAGAGAGGATGGAGCAGAAGCTTCAAAGAAATCTTGATATAATTGTAGATGAAATAAATGAGAAGGTTGCTACCGTTGTAGGTAGGGTGGCTGAGAGGCTTGAGTCATATACCATTGAGGAGGATGGTAAAGTAAGGAACATGTTCAGGGATAGCCTTATCAGTAACGTCGAAGATCTTTCAAAGGTTATTGGTTACATGAATATAAATAATAACCCTAAGATTGAGGCTATGAGATATGAGATGGTGACTCGACTCACTAGGTATCATCCCTCAGAATTGCGAGAGGATGAAGATAAGCGAGAGCTTATAGCAACAGATGCTAAGCATATACTTTCAGGTTTGTCAGGCATGATGAGATCATAGGAGAAAATATAAATGCTAGATATTTCTGCTAGAATGAGCAGTAAGACACTTGAGTGTGTCTATTCAAAGGACTTTCCTTTGAATGAGATATATCTTTATAGAGAATACTTTGATGTGATAAGAAAGGCTAGATCTAATATCATACAACAGGAACCATTCGCTGGTACCGTATCAATGGCAATGGACTATATCATTTCTGATGTATACAAAGGGAAGGAGATTAAAACTGCTGCTACTGATGGTGAAGTTATAGTCTTTGCTCCTCAACATCTGAAGGAATCTATATTCATTGAGACACAGGCTACAGTTGAACATGAAACTTGGCACGTTGGATTGCTTCACCCATTCAGAGTAGGAAAAAGAAAGCATAAGCTTGCAAACGTAGCAGCAGATTATTCTGTTAATGGTATCATGCTTGATAGGTATCCCCAGATAGTGGAATGGGGATGGCTATGGGATGAGAAGCTTTCAAGGATGAGCTTTGAAGCAGTATATGATATACTCAATAAGGATAAAGAAAAACCTCCTGAAGATGGAGATGGAGATGGGGGACAAGGTAAGAGCGATAAGCCTACACCGGGAGATTCTCCACCGAATGAGCAAGACCCTAAAGACTGGGAGAATGCTCAACAGGGGCAATTCATTGAAGCCTCAGGGCCTAAAGGTGAGGCTCTAAAGCCTGAAGAGATGAAGGAAAAGATGGAGGCTCACAAAGAGTTTCTTAATAACACTAGAGCAGTGTCAGTAGCTTGCGGATATGAGGGTGCAGGTGAAGCTGATAGACATATAACTAAGATCACTACACCTAAGATAAATTGGAAGGTAGATATCTCAAGGTTTGTAGGTAAGAAGGGTAAGCGCGACGGTACTAATCCATTGAAATTTTGTAGGCAGAGACTAAGGAATAATATATACTATCCTTCACCAAAAAAGAAACAAGAAATTAATTTGGGTATAGGTTTGGATGTTAGTTCCAGCATGGATGTTGACAGTTTGAATCTACTGATTGCAGCGATGGAGGATATAAGGAAGGGAAATAATATTAAGAACATAGAGATAGTTCCCTTCACCACGACAGTAAACAAAAAGAATATTGTTAATGTTCTTAAGGGTGAGAAGATGCCTAAGAAGTTTAGTGGGTGGGGTGGTACTAGGTTTAGGCCAGTGTTTGAATATTTTAACAAGAAGAAGAAGTCACCTGACATGGTGATAATCTTTACCGATCTAGGTAGTAAAGATTATGGTGACAAGCCTAAGTATCCTGTTATGTGGGCCTCTTCCTACCCCGCCGTGGCTTATCCTACATATACCAATGTCCCACCGTTTGGTAGGGTCGTTGAAATAGAGCCGTAAATAATAAAAGGGGGGCCACCTGTACACTGGGTGGTCCCCCTTTTATATTTAATATTTTGTTCTACATTTTTTATTATAAAGCAATAGGAATAATTATCTATTCATGCCTGATAACCTACCGAAATCATTAGTGATTCCACCACTAACTAAACAAGAGATCATATATATATTAAAGAGATATAGAGATGGAGGTATAGGTATAGAAAGGTTGGCTAAGGAATTCAGTGTTCCTAAGAAAGTTATTATAGACCTAGTGAGTGATAAGAAATGGCAGCTCTAAAAATATTCATCAACCTTATCTTCAACATCACTCCAACTACTTCCAGAACCTAAGCTACCTTGATGCCCTGATAGTGGGTCACTATATGATCCTGTTGCCAGATCAAAATCTATTATGTTACTACCTGTCTTCCCGAAGTGCGGAAATCTACTCTTCCAATTAGTCATAAGAGATTGACCATCTTCAACTCTTGATATTGTTATCCCAATGTCTGCAATATTATAAAAGTCTGCACTGCCACTAACATCATAACCGGTTGGAACGCATGCTCTACCAACCTCTTGTATCATTTTCCTTGGATGAGCTATAAGATATACTGTGATACTATACTCAAGGGCCAATGACTTTAATTTCTTTAGGATGTATCTTATGTTAGTTAAGCTAGCCTCTTCACTGTGTCCACCACTACGAGTGATCATGTTATATGGGTCAACCACTAAGCCAGTGATACCCTTCCTCAGTATAGATGCTATTGCTCCCTCACATATAGTATCTATGTCAGTGTCATTAGTCTCAATGATAACAATGTGATCGTCTATCCATCCAATAGATTCTTTAACCTCTTCAGGACTCATACCATTGGATCCTCTAAAGGCTTTCTCTTTGTACGTGGCACATAGATTTGATACTAGCATGGTAGGTGGCATCTCGGCAGACCATACAGCAAACTTCTGGTCATCTCTTGAGCCAAGCTTAATGAGCAGCCAGCTTAACCATGTAGATTTACCTGATCCCGGTATACCTGTAACAACAACGAATGAGCCGGGACATGCGTTAAACAATTCATCTACTGGCTTAACTCCTGTACCTGTACCAATTACTGGGCCTTCATTGTGGTACTTAAGTACGTGTCCTTCGTACTCTAGTACTGATCTTAATCCCTGTATCGGCCAGGGTATAGCACTGTCCAGCATATCCTTAACAACATCTTTACCATACTTTACTAGTACTTCGTTGGCGTCCTTAGTACCCTCTGGATACTTTAATCTCCAACACTTATGTCTACCTATCCTTCGGGTTATCTCTTCAGCTAATGAGTCACCCGGCTTATCGTTGTCTGACGCTATGATTATCTTTTCTGCTTTAGCTAGTGCATCCTTAGCATCCCATAGGTATGAATACTTTCTTGAGTTATCATTGGTTGATACTGAACTGGGTGCCCCATTAGGTACTGATACTACAGTCCATCCATTATCTTCAGTGAACCCTGCTTCCCTGAAGGATAGACAATCAATCTCTCCTTCTGTAATAATTATATTCCCAGACTTAAAATTCTCTATCCCCCATAGAGATCTAGCTGCACCATCTTGAGTGAATCCTTTGAAGTCTAAACATCTCCACTTGACAGCCTCACTACCATCAAGGTTAACGTATCTAAATCCAATAGCTTCTTGGCTGGAGCCACCACCATTTTTGTCGAAGAAATATTTCTTACCTGAAACTATATGTTTACCTTCAGAGGTTCCATTAATTTTCCTTGAGTCTAAATAATCTCTCTGTTTCTTACCAACCTTCATGCTGTAACTGATACTATCTGGTATAGTTGATTGGGTTTCTAATGGCACTGTTGGCATCCCTGATGTTGACATATAATCTATACTTCCTGACTCTTCACAATGGTGGCAAAAAAATAACCCAATGTTATCCTTGATAGTTATTGATAATGTTTTTTCTTTACTCTTCTTCCTCTCATGAGAACAATAAGGACAAGTGT
>Ga0255047_10002859_pt1 | contig 11142 bp, 10 predicted proteins | sample JV7_2_1_MG_FD_183640 | JGI IMG/M metagenome (GOLD analysis project Ga0255047, IMG submission 183640) | Seawater microbial communities from Jervis Inlet, British Columbia, Canada - JV7_2_1 | ecosystem: Environmental > Aquatic > Marine > Inlet | place: Canada: British Columbia | collected 2016-10-06 | reverse complement strand
TTGTGTTCTATCTGCCTGTTTTCCGCTATTGATTCTTGAAGTCCTGTACTGGATGTCTTGTCAAGATATTCATTGGGTTTCATTTTAATTACCTTGTCGCCCTCATGTCCATAGTATTTTGTAGGTACTATGTCTCCCTTGGCTGCTATCTTTTGTAGTCTTCCTTTGAGTTTGGCAAATGAAGTAAGCATTTTATGGTCTTGTTTTGGTATCATAATACCATTGTTTATGTTTGTTCTTAATCCAGGATTTTTTTTATGGGATAATATATGATGTGCTTCTACTCCAAGTATTTCTTTACCTATAGGAGATTTGACACCTGTTATTTTATTGATTTGTTTTTGGTCTTTTGGTTGAACATTGATTTGTGATAATGGTAGTTTGTTTTTCCTTCCTTGGCCCTCTGCTTCATTTTTCTCAACCAAATCTCTAAATTTGGATTGTTCTCCTACACTTCTATATCTTTTCTGTGGTTTTGTTTTGGTATATGTTATAGGTTTATCAGAAATATCTTTATGTGGAACTAGAACAAACTCACCACTGTTTACATCTATTACTTTGTTGTTTAATTTAGTTATTCCTTTTTGATTCCTAGCATGAATACCAAGACCTTTAATTGTACTATACGTTTTGTTTGTATCATGTCCTGCGTTGCTTACTTCAATACCGTCTTTATGATGTCTTGCCACTATGTGACCGTTTAATTTTAACTCGTTTCCAGTGGATTCAAACTTTTTGCTCTTGCTGGTATATTTTTGCTTGCCTTTGAATGCATCTATTGCATCCCAGTCTGGGCCAAACGAACTTGTGAATCTAACTGCCATCTTTTGCATTTTTCCTTGCAAAGCCTTGCGTCTGTTGTTCTGCTTAATCTTTAGGTTGATGTTTCTGATTGACTCTATGTGTTCAGGTGAGGCCCTATTGCGATGTCTGTGTGGGTTGGTCATAGGTGATGGTCTCCGTTTCTAATATGGTCTGGTAGAATGGTGGCCTTTTGTTCTGCAAAGACTAATTCATCATGCTTACCGTCTAATATCTTTCTTCTGTTTGATTCCCCATGCTCTCTGCTGAATGCTCCCCAGTTTGCCTGCCCTGCTGTTTCTGTGTATAGTGCCTTTCCTGCCTCTGGAGAATATTGCTGTCTATGAGTTAAGAATGCCTGGTGCTCCCCTTCTGGAGAAAAGTCTGCCAGGTCTCCCAGGACATGTCCGTTTACATCGTGCACTATTCTAAATAGGTCATTGTTTGGCATTGAATGTTCTCCATCGAATCTCCCTGATGCTCCTAACATAGGATGGTCTCCCCCTGTCTCCTGGCCGAATCCCTGTTCGCTAGGGAAATATGAAAGGTGGTTGTTGTTCAGAATGTCATCGTGCATCTCCTGTGCCGTTGCATATCCTCCTTCTCCCTCCTTTAGCTTGGTTATCTTTAGGCCGTTGTTAATCATCTCGTCATACTGCTCTGCTGTCTCTTTGTTTAGGGCGTTATATGCAGATATAACCCCTGGGTCGTTTGGAGAATGCTCTGCTGCGTCATAGGCATCTGCAATTTCAGCTCCCTGTGTTGGGTCTATCTTTACCTTGTGGAATGTTTGTATTCCCTTGTTTACTGGTTGTAATGCTAATCTTGCTCTGGCCAGTTTTACTCTGAGGCTCATAGGAATTTGTTTTCCCTCAATGCTTTGGTCAAGTCTCTGTAACCCTCTCCTACAGTTCCGTTTGTATCCTTGCCTACAACGAATGCAAGTTCTTCCCCTCCTTTCTCCACGTCTTGCATTGTTCTTAGCTGTGTTCTGTTAACCTTTGAATGTATGCCAAATGAAACCCTTCCTCCCCTTCTAGTCATTCTTCTCTGTACCCTTGGCAATCCATGCTCCGTACTGAATCTAGTTACAGGCCCATCGTTTGCTTTGTCTTCCGGTGTGAATTCTTTGTCTTTAAAGATTGACTTGATTGTTTCAGTATGGTCTTCTCCACCACCTATGTAGTCACCTGTTGATGAAAGAAATGATGATTGATGTTCTCTTTTATTTGGTGGTAATGGGCTGCTATGTATTCCTCTTAATACGCCTTCTATATCATCATGTGCAAACTCGGATGCAAGGCTGGCCTTTCTTACCTCTGGGTGTTTCTTTTTTATTATCTTTACTTTTTTAGAATCTTGATAGGTCATGTTCTCTTCTCCCAATGTTGCTAATTTAAGTTTTAGTTTACCTAATTTATTCTTTGATAGATGATTTCTTAATCCCTTCAAAGAATTAAAACCACCGTTCATACCATTAATCTGATAACTATGAGAATGACCATCATGTGGATTATCTTTTTCGTGTTGATGTAATGCTTTGATTTGTGATGTTGTTGGAGTATTATAAATAACATTTGTTGTTTGACCACCTCGTCTTTTTGTAGCATCAGTATGACCTATTCTAATATCACCAGATTCTTTAAAATATTTCTCATATTCATATTCATCATCTGCCAAATCAGCGTCACCAAACATATAATCTGCATGTGTATTATATGGGCCAACATGTTTTCCTTCTGGAGTAAGAAAATATGCACCATCATTATTTAATTCTATTCTTGATGATTCTATTCTTGCAAGTCTTGCTTTTAGTTTTGCAAATGATGTCAACTGTTTATGCTCCTTCTTTGGTATCATTATTCCGTTGTTTGGGTTGCTTCTTAGACCAGGGTTTTTCTTGTAGGATAGAATGTGATGTGCGTCTACTCCAAGTATCTCTTTACCTACTGGTGACTTTACTCCTGTTATCTTGTTGATTCTTTTTTGGTCGTTTGGTTGAATGTTGATTTGTGACAGTGGTAGTTTGCCTTTTCTTCCCTGTACGTTTGCCTCGTTTTGTTCTACCTGTTGTCTAAACTTTGATTGTTCTGTTACGCTTCTGGTTCGTTTACCCGGTGTCTTTGTATATTTTATTGGTTTATCTGAAATGTCTTTGTGTTTGGCAAGTACCCATTCACCACTGTTTACGTCTATTTCCTTGTTGTTTAACTTGGTTACTCCTTTTTGATTCCTTGCGTGTATGCCTAGGCCTTTAATGGTACTATACGTTAGGGGTGTATCATGTCCTGCGTTGGATACTTCTATACCTTCTTTATGATGTCTGGCCACTGTATGACCTCTTAGTTTTAGAGTATCTCCAGTTGACTCGAACTTTTTACTCTTGTATTTTTTCTTTGACTTGAATGCGTCAAGTGCGTCAAAGTCTGGCCCAAATGAACCACCTGAAAAGTTATTTGCTATTTTTTGGTTTTTTTTTAAGTTGGCTACTCTTCCCTTGAGTTTCTTGGTGCATATCACCTTGCCCTCAAGCTTGGCCGACTTGAACTGCACCTGACACTCGTTGCCTGTGCCTATGCACGTACCTTTAAGTAAGGCTATTCTTGCACCGTATGCTGGGTTCTCGTTAAGTGCTGCCAAGTGTAGGGCCTCCCATTTGCTGATTTGGCCTTCGTTCTCTTTTGCATCTAACTGATAGATAGCTGGTGAGCAGAATGGCGGTAGGGTGCGACTTGCAAACTTTGGTAACATTTCAATGTTGGCAAACCAGTCACCGTTGTTATCTTCAAACACATCCACTATACTTCCCACTCTGAATTTATCTTGATGTCGTAAGATGGCAGATATATCGTTAGTTGGGAGATATGGATGTTCATACTCTTCACCATACTCGCTTGCTCCATGCCATGATTTAGCGGTAACTACTAGGGGTCTTCCGATGAACTTCTTCATGTTCTCCTTGGCCGTATGTGCGGCAATACCCCATCCGTTTCCGTTGGTTTCCTTGGCGTTAAGAAGCCAGTATTTAGCGAACTTTCCTGATTGGGAGTTGAGGCTTGCACCTCTGAATCCTCCAAGTCTATGGCCCTTGAATACGATGGAATGCTTGTGGTCTTGTGCTATGTATGATGGTGCAAGGTTTTTATCCTGTCCTGCCGCATCTGCGGCCTCTTGCATTATCTCATCCGGTATTGATGTTTTCTTTTTTAACTTGTTTACTTTAGCTTTAGCTGTGATAATTCTTGCTCTGTCTGCGTCTGTTGGTGTCTTTGGCCTGACCTTCTTGCCTGAAGTGGATGCCTCTGACTTGTCAAGGGCATCATCCCTTATTTTGCCAGGGTCTCTGTCATCTTTTCCGAATGGAACTTTTTTGGCCAGTGGGTCTTTGAGTTTGTCTGCAAAGTCTCGTTTTTGATAGTCGGTTAGTTTTCCAGCCAGTTTCAATTTAAGCAACTTTGCCTTTAGTTGTGCTTCTTTATCTGTCATCTATATTACCTCAAATGAGCTCTTGTTGCTCTGGAATACCCCACCTGCCGTTAGAGTTATTTTGGCCCTGTACTTCCATAGACCGGTTTTGTCTATTACCAGAGCACCTGTACTGTTAATGAATCTCAATAGGCCGTCTGTACCAGGTGAGTTTAGGATAGTTCCAGTGACTGTGGTTTCAGTGCCATCCGGGTCAGTAAAGACCATTTGCAAGACACTACCAGTAGACAAGTCAAATACCGTATTTGTACCATCTGTGCCTGTTTTCTCCACTAATAATTGAAAATCCGTATATGTGTCATTTATATGTACTTTTCCTGCTACCATGTTCTAAAGTAACACTTTATTTTATATAAGGATTATACCTGGACAGTTCCTCTTTTGATTTTCAATATACTGCTTGTTATTCTAAGTATTTTTCTTATAACTACCGTTCCTCTTAGCGACAATAGCACCAGTTTGAATCCAGTTACGCTGTCAGATAGTGATATTGCAGATTCAGTAATTCCTCTAAGTGGACTATATGTTCTAAGTACAGAGTCTGTTAGAGATATGGCTGCCGCTGCGATTGACCTGGATACTACAGAAAATCTGTCCACTGTGTCAGACTGTGATACACTTTCAGCTATGTTTCTTGATACCACTCCGAACCTGTCTACTGCGTCAGACATTGATATTGACTCGGTTAAACTTCTGGCTGCACCTAGTTTTCTTACCACGCTGTCAGATAATGTGATAGATACCCCTGTGATGCTTCTGAACGTAGCTCCTATGGTGCTTACTGTATCTGATGATGTCACAGTCTGAGATATGGTTCTAAACATAGTTCCCAGTCTTGTAACCGAATCAGATGTTGATATTGACTCGGTTATTGCTCTAACTGACCCATACAACCTTGACACGCTGTCAGATAGTGATACGGCTGGCTCTGTTATTGTTTTTCTATTTATGTCACTTCTTGCCAATGCATCTGTAATTTCGTTGGTTTTTTGTACGATGTCAAATATTGCCGCATCAAATACGGCTGGGTCAAACATCTGGCCCTTGTCATACAGTCTCCTGTGGTTTGTCGGGGTGACATATGACACGCTGTCAGACGTTCCAAAGCCTGTTCCTGGCACTACATCAAATATTGCACTGTCAAATATGGCCTCGTCAAATAATTGTCTGGTTGCGACTATTGCACGATTCAATGCTTTAGATGACGACAGGCTGTCTGTTAGTGTAAAACTGTCACTTATTGACCTGAGTAATGCTGTCAATGTAGTAACACTGTCTGATACTGACAGTGACTCATTTATGGCTCTTTGTGATGTTAGCTGTCTTGCTACTGCATCCGTAGGAGTTATTACACCACCTGCGTTCGTATCAAATATGGCAGCATCGAATATGGCCTCGTCAAATACCTGTGCCTGTTCTGTTATGGTTACATACTGTCTGTTTGCAGTATCAAATACCGTATTGTCGAATACGGCTGGGTCAAACAGTATAGCCATACTTATATACCAATACTAAGATATATTAACTATTTGAAGATGCTTCCACATTTTACGCATACAGCACCTATATTATAACTACCTTTATTAATTATCAAGTATTATAGTTAATATGGATATAAAATGGCATATAATAGATGAAAGATTTGAACTTGTCATGAAAAAACCTGAATTATTACTGAATCCTGTCAGAGAAGAATATAATGGTTTTAAGGTTAAAAAATGTCCAGGTATAAACGATATGTGGTCAAACACATTTGTAATAAAGTCACCATTTGATTTTTCTATATCATTTAATGAAGAATTTAAAAGAGTTATGATTGATGAGGAAAAAACAAGCATAAATGTAGATGAGTTTTCTAATATTATATCCAATAATCCAAGACTATATACAAAATTTCCTGTGGTTCAAATATTATTACAACAAGTATTCTCATCTAATAAACAATGTAAAATGTCAATAATTCCACCAATATTTCACTTACATAATAATGAAGCCTGGAAACATATTAGATTTTCATCTGGGATTATAGATATTCATAATTGGCATAGACTTCTAAATTGGAGCTTTGAATGGATTGATATTTCAAAGAAAATAACCTTTAAAAAAGATGAACCATTATGTTATGTTATTTTTAATAGTACTAAACTTAATGATACATTTAATATTAAACCAACTGAATTTTCAGGGGAAATAAAAAAATCATATAATAGATGTTTAGGTGCAAGACAAATACTGCCAACAAACACCATAGAGCTTATTAATTACAATAAAAAATTTAAATCTGATAGTCAATGTCCATTTTCAAAAACAATATCAAAAATGAGATTTTGGAAAAAATATTGTAAATAATTATAATGCAGTTGTTCTGATAACAACATAACCTGTTGAACCTGTTTGTGTGCTGTACTTATGCCATTCACCACCATATTCACCACTACCTTGATAGCCACCACCAATTCCAGAATTTGCTGATACAGCAATATATGAAGCTCCTGAATACCCATATCCAGAACCAGTTCCTCCTTTTCCAAAATTACTACCACCTAATATACCAAATGTGACAGATGTTCCTGCTCCACCTACACCTGCGTTGCCACCTCCAGCTGCACCTGTTCCACCATTTCCACTACTGCCTCCACCTCCACCTCCAGAAGCATAACAACTTCCACCATTATAACCACCTTTATTAATTGAAGCTGTTACACCACTTTTTAATGTAGTTCCTCCACTTCCACCCCCACCACCTGCATTTCCACTACCTGAACCACCACTACCTCCACTATTTAGTCCTGTTGCACCTGTTCCATTTTCAACACCTGCGTTGCCACCACCACCTGCGATATTTCCATCAAATGAAGAACTAGAACCAACAGCTCCAACATCAACAGTAAGTGTTCCTTCTGTTGGAGTAAATGCGTTTGTAACTAATACAGCTCCTCCACCCCCACCACCTGCTGAACCTGTTCCTGTTTTAGAGCCACCCCCACCAACTAAAAACACTTCAACTTCTAAATTAACTGACGACCATGAGCCATCACCTGTATATTTATAATAATCATATCCACTATATGTTGTCTTAGAACTACCTGAATAAGATAATACTTCGGGTGAAGCTCCACCACCACTACTTGTAACACCAAAATGAATCCCTGTATGTGGTGCTTTTAATTCTTTATATTTATTTATATGATTATCTAATTTTTCCATTATTATTCAATAGCTCCAATTACTTGCCATGTGTCAGTTGCAATTTTAATAGCTGTTGCAGAGTTGTGTTGGGCTGTAATTGAAGGAGCTGTTGCTGTGCCACCACTACTAGCGATTGTAACACCTGAACCTTGTGCAAAAGTAGTTAATCCTGCACCAATATTAATGAAAGTAAGGCTACTACCAACAGGATAAGCAACACTAGAATTAGGTGGAATTGTTAATGTTATTGCTGAACCGTTGTTTAATGTTACAATTTTACCTGCGTCAGCTAATACAGGTGTGTAAGTTGTGCCAGTCTGTGCATTTATTGAAAATGTTAAAGTTGGGTCTGGGATAGTCATACCACTTTGTAATGTTCCTGCTGTTACTTGTGCTGCTGGTAATGCAGTACAATTAGTCAATGCACCACTTGCTGGTGTACCCAAAACTGGTGTGACAAATGTAGGGCTGGTTGCAAATACTAAACTTCCTGAACCTGTCTCGTCTGAACATAGTGTTGCGATTTCTGCTGATGTTGAAGATGTTATTCCTGTTATTGGCAATCCAGTACAATTTGTTAATGTTCCTGATGCAGGTATTCCAAGTGCTGGTGTGACCAATGTTGGTGATGTTCCAAATACCAATAATCCTGAACCTGTCTCGTCTGATATTTTTCCTGCTAGCTCTGCTGATGTTGATGCAGCAAAGTCACTTATTTTATTTGTTGTCAATGCTGTTGCCGAGTTATAGGCCTGAACGTCAGAGCCTATTGCCACACCCAATGCAGTTCTGGCTGCACTAGTAGTTGTTGAACCTGTACCACCTGTTGCAACTGCCACTGTTCCTGTTACGTTGCTTGCAGTTCCGGTTGTGCTTTGATTTAATGTTGGGAATGTACAGTTTGTTAATGTTCCTGATGCTGGTGTTCCCAATACTGGGGTTACAAGTGTTGGTGAAGTTGATAATACAGTATTGCCTGTTCCTGTACTTGTTGTTACACCTGTTCCGCCTCTTGCCACTGACAGAGTTCCTGTAGTTCCTGCAACTATTGGCAGGCCAGTTATGTTAGTGGCCACTCCTGATGCTGGAGTTCCAAGTGCAGGTGTTACTAAAGTTGGGCTTGTTCCGAATACTAGAGCTCCGCTTCCTGTCTCGTCTGATATTGCTGTGGCCAGTTCTGCTGAAGTTCCTGTTAAAGTGTTATTTGTCAAGTCTATTGACTTGTTGGTGAATGTTGTCGTGCTTCCTGCTGTCACACTTGAAATACTGTTCTCTATGATTTGATAAAATGTCGTACTTCTTCTTTGCAAGACCAATGGCACTGTTTCTGACAGGGTAACGCTTGCGGCACTTGTTGTTATTATTGCTGATTTGCCTGCTCCCGGTGATTGGTTATGTCTGACAGTGATGGTGTCACCTGCATCTGCAAAGAGATATAATATGTCATTTTCCATTGTATCTGAATAAGTAATAAAGTCTAAGTTATCTGTAGTACCTGCTTCTGCTGCTACAACTGTTGCTGTATCTATTGGAGTGATTGCTCCACTTGAAATGGTTTTTGTACTTGATGTGAATCCAAGCATACCACCTGCATCTTTGTCATCATTCCATGCGTTTACGGAAACCTGGTCTCCAGAATCTGACCCTGTGGCCACGACATTATTTCTACCATAACCTTTGCCAGATGTTCTTGCCATATATTAAGTATACCTGTTTTGATATATAAAGATTAAATTAATGATATAAAATATTGAAAAATACGTAATATCTATCCTAGTGTTAATGTCCATGTGACCTGGAGGGTATCAGCGGATTGTAGTGTAACTGATGTAAAGGTGTTGATGTGGGCCATTGTTCCTGATGATGCAGCGTTGAATAATGCCGCTTTTATAACTGCTGTGTGAGTTGCTGATGATGTGAAGGTGTGTTGAAGGGTTGTGCTGTTTGTACCAGATGAGTGTGTTTTGGTTGTTGCGTCTGCTCTTTCCAGACCGCCTGTTGTGATTTCACTTGTCAATGTTGTGTCTGTTGCTGCCGGGGTTGCTGTGTCTGTTGTTAGTGCGATATATCCTGCTCCTCTGTCTCCTGCTGCCGTATTGGTATATACTTGAGCATGCATCCAATCTCGGCCAGAGTTGGTTAAGAGATTGTGTTTATCCTTACAAATTATTTCTTCTGTATCAGTTCCTGCGTTTTTTATAATTGTTACATAGCCATGAATGTTCATGTTATCTTCCATACCTTTAACTTTAGTCATGTTACTATTTAAAGTTGCGTTACCGTTAATTGATTCTATCATAATGATTCCTTGCACTCCTCACAGACACATGGTATTGTACCTGCTTTTTTCTTACCTGTAAATGAAAATTCGGTTGAGAATCCACATAGAGAGCATGGTGACACTCCTGTTGTTGTATGTGATTCTTTCTCGTTATGTCCATCCCATTTTGAAATATCGTCTGTTTCAAACTTATGAATGAAGCATTTAAATGTCATTATATAACTAATACAGTATTATAATATATAAGCATTATAATCTCAATTTCATTCTGGCCACAGCCATTTTTACTATGGTATACCAGTTCCATCTTCTCCACATTCTTACTCCATATTTCTCCCTTATCCTGGATATGTCATATGATGACAGCTCCAGCTTGCCGGAATAGTAGGCATCCATGACATCCTTGCTGTCCTTGTGTGCATCGTGTCTTAATCCTAGAGAATGGCCCAATTCATGTATTAGAACATGTATTATATTATAGGTTTTTAGTTGATTGGTATCATGTGCGTTCTCTACCCATCCTTCCTCCTTGGCCTTTTTACCTGATACTGGTTTACCGTTTGTACTCCATATATAATCATCATTAAATATAACTTGACCACTTACATCCCCTTGGCCTGGGAAATATGCATATGCCAGAACGCTGGGTCTGTCTCTAAAATAATGGTCTTCCACACTGCTCTTAAATGATATGGTTATATTTGATAGAGGAAATACCCTGTTATTCCAGTTGGATTTAAACTTCACTGGTATCTCTAAATCCCAGGTTGTCATGGCCAGGTTAAGGGCACGCTTTACTTTGTTTAATGGTACTGTTCTACACCCAGATATTATATCATAGTACATAACATCTAAATCCCATTTGTGTCTCCACTCCTCCTGCTCATCCTCTATAAACTCAATTTTGTTTAGACCGGAACGGTAGGTACACTTGTTCATATAATAAAAAGAGTAGTTAAGTTATTTAAGGCTTAAACTAGGGCCTATTTGTTCAATCTAGACAATGTAAAGTCAGAACCAAATCCGGCCAACAAACCTAGAATAACAGTTTGTACCGGGCCACCTAGAACTGACACGTCAAAGATTGACACTGTTGCTAGTGATGCAACGATTGCTGCTATTGCTGCACCTGATGCTTTCTTGAAATTGAATGATTCATCGGATTGTGATACTCCTCTGATTACATTCAGTCCTGCACCAGCTAATGCTGCAATTACTAACAGAATTGGTATGTCGACCATGGTAATACTCATCATTTAAAGGCATATAAGTCTTGCCCACAGAGGGTTAGTATTGAGTCAGGGCAATACTCGCGGTACGTTAACTGGAAACCAAAGCTCACGTAAACGTATTTTCATCACATATTAATCATTAGCACTGGTATG
>Ga0255047_10002858_pt1 | contig 11144 bp, 15 predicted proteins | sample JV7_2_1_MG_FD_183640 | JGI IMG/M metagenome (GOLD analysis project Ga0255047, IMG submission 183640) | Seawater microbial communities from Jervis Inlet, British Columbia, Canada - JV7_2_1 | ecosystem: Environmental > Aquatic > Marine > Inlet | place: Canada: British Columbia | collected 2016-10-06 | reverse complement strand
CCATCTGCAGCAGCTCCTCCACCTGTTGGGTCTGTTGCATCTGCTGGTAATTCAAATACGTCTGTTCCATCTCCATCAAATCTATTTAATCCAGCATCACTCCATATAGCATAAGTTCCTCCTCCTGCTATATAAATCCCATAGTTATTTGTGGCGGCTGTTTGTGCTTCGACATATAACCCATAAGCAGTTCCAAGAGTTCCTCCAGCATTTGTATGATTTCTCGCTAAAAATCCATAAGCCCTTGTTATTGTCCCACCAGTTCCAGTACTTATATCTTCCGCCACAAAATCAGCGGCATCAGTATAAGTTCCATCTTGGTCACCACCAGCGATAATAACTTCTGATGATACCCCAACACCTAAATCAACAGTACCACTTGCTTGATGTCTTGCGCCATATCTTCCACCAATTAATCCTCCAGGATTAGTATTATTTAACGCTCCAGTAATGGTTGAATTAGTATAAGCAAAAGCATTCAATCCATATTTAGCTCCTGATGTTGCTCCAGTATCGGATGCTAATTCAACAACAAATAACCCAGCTCTATGAACACTTTGATTTCTACTTGTTATAACATTTGAAACTAAACTATCTCTTCTATTTACTGTGATATTAACATCTGCACTAATTGAAGGTCCAAATAAACTTGCTGTCCAATCAGTTTGGTTTGTAACTCCCGCTGCTACTCTAATTGGAGCTACGAATTTAGCTTGAGTAACATCTGCTTCTGCTGAAGCTCCACCTGCCAAAGTAGTTGTAACTAATAACTGTCCATTATTCGTATCCCATTGCATGGTACAATCACTATCAGTTCCAAAGGTTGCATCTAAATCATCATTAAGTTTAATACCATTGGAAGTCCAAGTATAAACCCCGGTTAAAGATTCTGTTGCAGTCTTATCTAATAAGTTAACTGCTAATACTCCATCATAAGAAGTGGCTGTTATTGCTCCTATATTTAAAGTTCCTGTAGATGTTAAATTATCATCTGCGAAGTCTATATCTCCACCAGCTGCACTTAGCTTAATGTCTCCAGTATTACAAGTCAAGAATGCATCATTTCCATCATGGAAGATTTCAAAGTCCTGTTGAGCTCCTTGAAATATCTTATGGCTATCCCCCATATAAAGAGCGTTAATTACATTAGTTGTTTTTCCTAAAGCTAATTGTGCTGTTGTGCTTGGAAATAACTCCCAGCCAGTTCCAACAACTGTTAATTCATTACTATCCACATTAATACCAAAAGTTCCAGCAGTTGGACTTGAAGCTTTTTCAAAAGTTAATGCTGCAGAAGGAGTTACATTATCATAACAGATATTTATAGTTTCAATTTCTGTATCTCGACCAATTCTAATAACACATCCATCTCCACCGATATTAGAAAATCCTTGAGTATTGGTAAAATCTCTTGCTCCAGTAGTTAAAGGAACTTCAGCTAAGTCCATATCTTCGTTAGCCATAGTTAAAGTTCTTGTTTGTCCAGACCCTATACTAGAAGAATCAAAATCCCATATCTTTGTAATATCTGCAACATTAAAGATTTCAAATTGATTATCAGCAAAAGAAGTAGTTACTCCGGCAGAACCACCACTTGCAGTTGTTGGAGTCAATCCTCTTAAGTCTGTTGTAGATCCAACAACCCAAGTTCCCCCACCAGTTTTCATTTGAATAGTTATTCTAGATACTAAGAAACCTGTTGAGCTTTCTTTATTATAATTCCTAGGTAAAGTAAAATCATCATGGCCATCTACATCATTTTCAGCTGAAGATTGAGCATTATAAAATCCGCTTGGAAGATTAATCATCATAGGTGCAAATTCTCCAGTCTTATTAGCAACACCCCAAGTAACTAAATTAAACCATTTATTATTCCCAATAGTATTTCCTCCACTATCAGCCACAATATCATATAAATTAGTTATACCATGAAAAGCATCACCAAACCAATTCTTAATCAAAACTGTATCTCCAGTAGAAGTATCAAACGCCGAAACTGTATGTTTATGCATTTGATAGATAATTCCACTAGTACATTTCAATTCAACATTTCCAGCTGTTGGAGTAAGATATCCATCAGTTCCATTTCCATCAATACCACTAAAATAATAAGCCCCATCTCTTCTGCTTCTTTCAGCCATGTGTGCTAAATGCCCCATACCATCTGTTCCTTTCAGATGATCATTCCAGTTTTGATTAATATAAGTTCCATCACTCTGAACATAAGTTGCTGAAGGAGTTAAGAAATAACTAACTTTAATATGTTCTTCATTAGGCCATGCAGTACTATTCGTTAATGCTTTGGTTGAGATTGGAACATAAACATAATTAGCAGTTGGACTTACATCACTACCTGGAGTCATAGTAACTGTTGAACCAGCAGCTAATAAGAAATCCCCAGTACTAAACTGCATAGTCAATGGTTGTGTAGCATCTTCTCCATTAGTTAAAGTAACGGTAACTACTGTACCATTAGAAGTCGCTAATGCATTAAAACTTTCTTTAAATGTACCATTAACTAAATCCCTAGAAACAAACTTTCTCTCTCCTGTATTTATGAGAGAAACCATTATATCACATTAATCCTATATGCGCTATCTGCAAACCATATAACTCTTATGGTATCTATATCCAACCCCTGTAAATTCATTATATCTCCTTTCAACAAAGTATGCGATCCACCATAAGTAGTTCCATCATCACTAAACAATACTGCTAAACTTCCAGGTCCATCACAAGAGAAATAACCATCTTGTCCATTTCTACCCATTCCTGCATTAACATCATGGGTAACAGGATTATCTCCTGACACAAATGACATATCTTCAAAAGCAAGAGATCTACCTAATGTCCTCTGTACCACATGAAGGGATGATCCTGTAATATCTGCCCATTTCGTTGCATCCTTACTATGTATTTGTCCCATTATTTCTCTACTTCTTCAAGTGCCTTAACTTCTTTAAGGGCACTCTGTATCCTCTTTAGTTTCTGCTCAAGTTCTCTATACTGTTCTTTAAGCAGCCTATTTCTCCTCACTTCCTCTTTATACTCGTTTTCTAATTCCATCAAAGCATTTCTCACTTTATCAAATCCCATTGTATTCCTCCTTATCTTATTTCATAAGCTATACTTGCTGTTGCTTTTCCACCATCAGCTGCTACATAAAGATCTGAACCTGTACCAAAATACATATCTGAATCTCCACAATGTAATGCTGAACTTGTTTGTCCTGATCCACAATAACCTCTCAATAAAACTCTAGAGCCAGTACCATATTCATAAACAAATGCTGTTGCTGCTGCTGAACTCATTATGTTCAAATCTACTGATTTTACTGTTAATAATTGAGGTGCTGTAGCTGTCACTAATGCTGCACTAGCACTACCTGCTACTGATGTTTCTGCAAATTTAATTGGTTTTCCCATTTCCTATCCTCCTGTGATTATAAAAAAGGGGCTTCATGCCCCTATGGGTTCTAAGCTTTTTGTCCACAAGCTATGTAAGTAAATCCAGCTCCACTTCCAGCATTGACTATATTAAAGCCAGCACTAGTTATAGATCCTAATCCACCAACCATACTTCCAACTGTTGCTTGAGCTACACCATCCCATACTAAACTGTGGGAAACTACGGGTGCCATTTGGAAAGCAGTTGTAAATGCTATTCCGTTATCTGAACCAGAGGTTACTGATCCAACTCCAGCCTCAATAGAATATTGGGTTGTTCCTGTGTTATAACTTACGACTGCAGCTCCTTCTACTCTTAAAGCACCTTCATCTGTAGTATCTACAAAATCGGTTTCTGGTAGAGTTCTAGTTGCTCCCATTCCATCTCTTGTTCCTTTTGCTGTCATTTTCTAACCCCCTTATGTAGTTGTTATCTTTGATATGGAGTTTACTCTCAAACTATCAGTAACAAATCTCATTGTTGCGACTGCTTGTTTTCCGTCCCTTACCAAATCATTCCATTGGTTTATAGTTACAGCTCTCTTTTCTGCTGTTACGAATGCATGTGCTCTATCGATAATATATGCGTATTTCTTGTTTTGGTTTGAAGAAACCCAAACATTCATTCCGTATATTCTACCAATTAAAGACTTAGTTGGATTCATAACTCCAGACTTATCTGCTTCTACAAATGTATCTATGTTCCTTATGTCGTTAGCGATTTCTGTTCCAATCAAAAAGTCGGTTGGATTATAGTCGTTATCTTCTAAGTCTTGCATAGATTCGGTTATATTAGCTATACTTAAAGTAGCTCCACCTACGGTTGTTGCTCCAGCATCTGCATCTACTTGTGCTATAATTAAGCTATCAATCTTTTTAGCCATCTTATAACCTGCTGTATCTACATTTTGTGCTAGTAAAGCGAACTTACCATCTTCTATCATTTCTTGAGTAATTGGAATTCTTACACCATATTTAACTGGTTTAAGGTTCTTATCCTCATATTCTACGACAGAAATTGGTATATCTGCTCCTTCTGCAACATCAAATACTTCTAGGCTTGATTCTCCTTCTTTAACTATTGCTATGTCTACACTAGATCCTGGAATATCTCCTGGTCCTAAAGCGATTGCTGACAATGGTCTCCAAACTAAGTTCTTTCTAACAGCCATAATTAATCTGTTATAAAGAGCTTTTGGAATAGTCAACCCTCCACTAGTAGTTGTCTTTGTGTCTCCTTGTTCTGCATTATCTGTGGTTAATATTGATTTTGCCATCTTCTTATACCTCTAACTTCAGCAATACATATTTAGCTGCTGCTGATGCTCCTGTTACTGCTCTTCCTATTGCCCAATCATATGCACTACCTGCTCCTGCATTATCTATTACACCTTGATCGTCCAACATTACAGGCAATCCTGCTGTTACGGTTCCTGTTGATAGTGCTAAATAAAATCCTTCAGTACCAACACTTAAAGTGTCTCCTGAAGATGCATCATTTAAAGCTATACCAACACACCTCATTTCATCTGTATCTTGTGCTACTCTAATAACTGCTACGCTTCCTGTAGTAAATGCAGTCCCAACGTCAGCAGATAAGAACATATCATCTGTTGCTGTTTGATAAGGTGCAACAAAGTCTCCAGCTACTACTGATCCAGTAGCCATAACACATGACAGATTTCTTCCTTCATCTGAAACCATTCCTGTTATTTCGTTTGCCATTCTTATTCCTCCTTACTCCTCTTTTGTTGTGTTACCCATCTAACATCTTTATCAATCCAATCTGTATTCATACTTTCTTGATAATCATTCCAACCATCTTCAGTCATTGTAATAGTTCCACCTTCTTTTTCGATAATGGATACTTTGTCTTTTTCTTCAACTACTGGTTCTGGTTCCTCTGGAGTTTCTACTGCTCCCTTACTTTCAACTTCTACTTCTGGTTCTGCTGCTGGTTCTTCTGCAACAGGTTCAGGAGTTTCTGCTTCTTCTTCCTTAATTGTTTTATCTTCTGCGATATTTACCATTTCCTTCAATGCCTCCTCGTCATATTTTAGAAATTCATCTACGTCTCTACCTGTCAGCTTTGCCATTTGCTCAGCCAAGGGTCTAGCCTTTTCTTTGTCTAACTTCTCTTGTGTCTCCACAAGATTTTCTACTAAATCTTCAACTTCTTTTGTAATCTCTTTAGTCATGTTCTATCCTCCTGTAACTTTAGCACCTGGCACACCGCCAAGTCCAACAAATGAAACTTCTTTCACTTGTAGATTTTGTACTTCATCTACGAAATTATCTCCTTCTCTAACTCGTTTGATATCTCCTTTGCCGCCTATACTAACAGCATCAATCAAACCTTTCTCAATCATTTCAAGCATATCTGGATGTTTAGCTGTATTAAATATTTTGGCTGTTGCCTTTAGCTTTAATCCGTCCATACCGCTTTCCTTAATAATGCCAACTGCGTTATTGGCTTCATAAGAGTGATCCACAAACATCTTTAACCCACTAAGGTTTTGTTTTGATATTTCTTCTTTCTTGTATCTTCTACCATTACCACTTACTCCAGATTGTAAAGCTGTGAATTGGATTTCCTTAAATCCTTTTTCCTGTCCTTCGCTTACATTAAAACTCTCTGTAAAAGTGATATCCTGATTCTCCAGTATCTTTACTTCTTGTTGCTTCTCTTCTTTCTCAGGACTCTTCTCTGAGCTTTTCATAACTGAAGAAGTACATACTGCAAACATTCTGCTTTTATCTAGCTTAGAACCTGCAGCTTTCATTTTATCTACACAATTTCTTACTTTCTGTGTTTGTTCTGGTGTTAATTCTGCCATCTACCAATTCCTCCATTTCTTAGGTTTTATGCTTCTTTTATGCCTTTCAGCTAAGGCTTTGATATTCTTCTTGTTAATTGCTCTATCATCGTAACGATCTTCTCTGGTACTCCATATATTCCTATTCCAATTCTTTTCTGTCATAGCACTCAACTTGAAAACATTTCTAGTCTGTTTCTCTTTAGTCAAAGCATTAGGTAAGATATAATCATCCATATCATAATGTTTGATACTATGCCTTCGGTTGCTGTACGGACTTTTGAACACTACCATTCTTATCTGCCTCCCTCTCTACTTTCTTTGGGTTTCTCTTTTCTTTCCCTGATTGTACCCTGTCTAATGGAGGCACTGGAGCTCCTGTTGGTTTAGCTCCCATTGGTGCTCCAAAAGGCATTGGTTGAATATCTGGTAACTTCTCTCTGAATTCTGGAGGAAGTAAGTCATTTGCCTTTTGTTTTGAGAGTACTCCTGCACTAACTAAGCTTGTAATAACATCAAACTCAGCTTGTTTCTGCTTTTCTTCTGGATCTCCCCAAACTAATATTGGTACTTCTTCTTCTTTGCTTTTACCCAAATGAACTCTAAATAAATCTTGTTCTGATGTCTTCTTGATATTTCTTTGCATCATTCTTGTTCTTCTATCAAAACTTGCTTGTTGAACTTCTGCTGTTGCTCTATTAGTTCCTTCTCCTCTACCTAACAAAGCTAAAGGTACTTGTAACCCTGTAACTACTTGATGTTCGATATATGTTAAAGGACCAGATAAATCCATAGATCTTCTACCACTATCCAAAACATTCATGTCCACAGTATGCTCAGTAACAAATTCAGTATCAACATATATGTCCTGTAAGTCTGCTCCCAAAGAATCTATATCTGCTTGTTGTGCTGGTCTTTCATCTGAACCAACTTTAGCATGAATCAGGGGGGCAGCATATCTTGCGATAATCTCGTCTAAGTTATCTTCTACACCTAGTTTAACTTCCAAGATATGCAATAATGGTTGAAGTAAAGAATTTCCATAAGCAGAGTCTCCTATTGGGTTCCATTTGAAATGTATAATCTCTTCAAACTTAAAAGTTACAAATTCTTCTGGATTTAACTCATTAACTTGAATATAAGCTCTATCTTTATCAAACTTACCAAATTCGTCTCTATTGACGTACATAGTCAACGGATCTAGCATTTTAAGTCCAATTATTCCTTTTCCATTCTTTATTATCTCTACAAATGCATTTCCATAGATTAACATTTGTTTTGCTACGTTATGGTAGAACTGAACAAGATTTTCTTGTTGTACGAACTTCTCTATCACTTCAACATCTTTCTTGTTCTCTCCATCAATGTAGAAATGCTGAACAGCTTGATCTGCTGTAATATCAATCGCAGCAGAAACAATAGGGATATTCCTATATGCCAACTTATATTTCTTCCATTTTTCAAGATCTTTAGGTTCACCTTTAAGCATCTTCTGTAGTTGCTTAGTAAAAGGGTCCGTTTGCTTGACTTTCCCTTTTCCTGAGTTCTTTATATCTGGGTCTAATGATTCTTTGATAAACATGCTACCTCTCTTAACCACAGGAGAAACCCTCTGGCTAGATGCTACATTTTGTCCTTTTCTCTTGACAGTTGCTAAACGAGGTCTACTAACTTCCTCTTTACGTTGTACAAGAGATTTAAACGATTCGAGAATTTTATTTTTAGCCATTTCACTTCTTATTAGAAACCCGCACTATATAAACCTTTATGAAACACCTATAACTTTAAATATATCTTAATCTTACCAATATTGTCTTTTAATAGACATGGATTGATAAACTGGGGATGGATTATCCATTCCCAACATTACTTCTAAATGCTCTTGGTCTAGCAGCATATACAAACCTTGTAGCAGCATAAACTGCTAAAGCAAGTGAAATAACTGCATCATCATGAGCTCCAATACCTCTAAATGTCGGTAAGCCACCTCTAGTGAGTTCAACACCAAAATTCATAAGCTCATCTATTAAGACATCAGCATATCTTCTTGTAGTATTGTCTGGATCAACCATTGGAGATGGTCTTGGAATAAATATCTTGTTATTCTCAAATTGGTTAATCAAATTAGTGATCAAATCATTCTTAGATTGATTACTAAACTTAAATCCTTTAGCTGGGAAATTTAATCCTCTTATTTGTTGTAAGAAAGTCTGTCCAAAACTAGATTCGTCTAATAGAGCCATAATTGGTTTATATTTCACTAATAAATCTACGAAGTACTGTTTCTGTGCTTCATAAGGTAATCCTTTGAACCTTTGAATTTTAACAACTGTTAATTGATCATTTTTGTTTCTTTCAATAACTGTGAATACGGTATAGTCACTTCCTGCTGCTCCTGACATAGCAAAATCAGCTCCTACATAATAAACAGAGTCATTATCCCTCTCATCTGGAAAACAAACTTGTAGAAAGCTCTTTTCTAGCAAACCATATGGGAATATCTGATTATCTTGTCCTAAAGGCTCACAAAGGTACTCTCTAGCGAAAGCAAGTCTACCATGTTCCTTCTTGATCCTCTGAAGCATTTTAATTGGGAAGAACTTTGGCCACAAGGCCTTTCCGTTAGTTATTGATTTATAACGTTTCGATACATAGGCTTCATTATCAAATAGTTTGTGTAGTAAATCAACTTTAGAACTAGGTGTTCCAATAGCTATGATAGAACCTCTCTTTTGATTGACGGTTGGAGTGATAGCATATGTGTAAATCTCGTGATCCTCAAATGTACCAACCTCATCACAACAAACAACATCTACATGAAATCCCCTTACAGAGTCTGAGTAAGGTTTAGTCAATATACGACTTCCGTTAGTGAGCTCTATTTCTGTCTTGCTCCATGAAGTGTCCATACCTGTTGGTACTGAGTTCTCAAGCAAAGGGTGACCTTTAATATGCATTTTGATCCTACGAAGGACATCTGTGGATTGGGGTAGAGAATTAGAGATGATTAAACCTTGAAATTTGGGTTGAGTGAATGCTCTCCAGAGCATATAACCGATAATGAGCACTTCTGTCTTTCCATGACCTCTAGGAGCCATAATACATACACGTTTATTCTTTGTAACGAATTTGATCCATTCTTTGTGATATTTAGCGATGTGAAGTTTTAATACTTTTTCAAGAAAGTAGATTGGGTCCTCTTTGATCTTAGAGATACTTATTTCTTTTTCTTTTTTTCCTGTTGTTTTTTCCATTGTGTTTCTAGCTCTTTAGCCATGTCAATCTTTTCGGTTTGTCCTGGTGGTTTCTCTTTACGAGTAAACCTCATCTCCTTCATCCATGAACGAAGTTGATTCTCCCATTGAGAAATCCAGTTAAGCATTGGGTGTGCGATTATTTGTTCTCGGCCTTCAGAAGTAAAGCGAGATAGGGTTTGGCCTTCTTTAGCGACAAGAGCCTCAGCTCTACGAAGCTTAACATAGTTCTTGAGAACTCTTTCTAAGCCTATAAGCTCATCTACTGTTCGTAGATTGTATGTTTCCACCAGGAGTTTGTAGAGGTCGTCGAAGAACTGTTTTTCATGTTCGTCTCCGATGTTTCGACTATAAACATCTGGGTTTTTGAAGTCTGTTTCGATTTTCTTCTCTCTTGATATTCAGCAACTCTCTTTTCAGCATGCTCTTTACAATATGAAGCATTCAATCCTCTATTGTGTATCTCAGAACCACACAATGTACAAGAAGGATATTTACGACGCATTAAGCTATTTCCTCCTTTCCAATGCAAAGTAGCAAAAGCTTAACCAAAATCATCATAGGAATGATAAGCTCTACTCATATAAAAAGATGTATATGTTACAGACTACACTAAAAGTAACTTCTAAAAACTATGGTTACATTATTTTGGTATCTGTCCTTTATAATTTATAAACTTTATGTAGTTACCGAATAGTGATATATACTACTATGTAATAACAATACATAAGTTTATATATTTATCTTACTTCTAATATTATGTAATGATCTTAAGTAATAAGATCTAATACTAGTTATGATCTAGAGTTATTATATATAGTCATTACATATAATGTAATAGTGCTATTACTATAATATCATATAGTGAGTGATATATATTTATGATATATCACTTAAGGATATCAAACAACAACAACATAAGCGTTGATATATACCACTAGGGATATATTAACAACAGAATAAACAATTAAAGAGGTGTTATAAATGAACTACAACAATAAAAGAGTTTATAGTGATACTATAAGCTTAATATGGTGTGAGGTAATAAGAAAATGGAAACAAAATGTCCTTATTGTAAGATGAAACAAAACAAAAGTAGTTTAGTAAGTAAATATGTTTGTATTCATTGTGGTAAGGAGTGGGTTAAAAAATGAATATGATTCAGTAGAAGAAACCATTTTAATTAATGATTATTTATTCTTTAATAATGGTGAAATGGCGAATATAACCCATTATACAGAAACCAATAAAACAACATTTACTTTTATGGATAATGTTGTTACTTTAAAATAAAAACACTCAAGTTAATATACTTTTAGGTATTAAAAGAATATGGAGGTATTCAACAATGAAAACAGATTTAAACGAATTGAAGTTAAATAATAAAGGTTGGTTTACTAAAGGCAATAAAGCTTTCTTTGGAGATATAAATTATCGTGTCTTACATAGTGAGAATAAACCTTATTTAGTAAGACTTACTAATGCTTGGACAGATATGTTTGATGGAGTTAAGAAACCACATTATAAAATTAATGAGATTAACAACGATTTAAGCATAGGACATTTATTTGATAATGAGTTTAAAACCATTGAAGAGGTTAAGAGGTTTTTAAAATGAACTACGAGCA
>Ga0255047_10002857_pt1 | contig 11144 bp, 15 predicted proteins | sample JV7_2_1_MG_FD_183640 | JGI IMG/M metagenome (GOLD analysis project Ga0255047, IMG submission 183640) | Seawater microbial communities from Jervis Inlet, British Columbia, Canada - JV7_2_1 | ecosystem: Environmental > Aquatic > Marine > Inlet | place: Canada: British Columbia | collected 2016-10-06 | reverse complement strand
TCGTTTAATTCCTGCATAGTATGGCCACAAAGATTGCGATTGAAGTAGATGTAAAAACCAAAGGTGCGACATCAGAGATTGACGAACTGAAGCAGCAGATGGAAGACCTGCAAGCCACAACCAAGGATCTGAAAAGCAAAATGGAAGGTGGATTTAAATCTGCTGAAAAAGGCGCAGAATCTGCAAGTAAAGGAATGAAAGGTTTCGGCAGTTCAATTGGAACTGTGCTGAAATCACTTGGCTTAATTGCAATTGCTGCTGAAGTGTTCAACTTTCTGAAAGATTTGCTGCTGAAGAATCAAAAAGTGGCTGATGCATTGGGCGTTGTCTTTAAAACAATTGAAGTTTTATTCAATCAATTGTTCAAGGCTGTTGAACCATTGGGCAAGGCAATGATGGATGCATTTGAGAATCCACAACAGGCGTTGGAAGACCTTTGGTCAGCAATCAAAACCAACTTTCTAAACAGAATCAAAGGAATTGCAGTTGCTGCTGAAGGTGTCGGCAAGGTCATTGAAGGTGCATTCAGTTTGGATTGGGATGCAGTTGGTGAAGGAATGCAGCAGTATGGCCAGGCATTGGTGCAGGTGGCATCTGGATTGGATGTTGAACAACAGAACGCATTTGTCAATGGTGTCGTTGATGCCGGAAGTGCTGCGTTTGATACAGCAACCAGAATACAAGAATTGACCAATGAAGTGAAATTGGCAGAAGCACAGCAACAATTGCTGTTGTTCCAATATCAGCGCGAAGCTGAACTTCAAAGGCAGATTCGTGATGATGTAAGCAAAACAATTGCAGAACGACAAGAAGCCAACATCAGACTTGGTGGCATTCTGGATGAACAGGCCACAGAAGAAAAGAAGCTGTTTGATAAAAGAAAAGAATTGGCTGTTCTGGAATTGTCAATCAATGAAGAAAGCGTTGATGCACAGATTGAAGTTATCAATTCAGAAAAGGAATTGGCAGATTTGCGTGAACGAATCACAGGCCAAAGGTCCGAGCAATTGACCAATGCCAATTCATTGATTGCTGAAAATGTGGCATTGCTGAAGGAACAGAAGAAGGCCGCAGAAGAAGAAGCACAGGCAGAAGCAGATGCAGCATATGCAATTGCAGAAGCAAAGATTGCAGCAGAAAATTTATTGGAAGCATATTTGGCAGAACGACAATCTATGTCTGCTGAACAAATGATTCAGAAAGAAATTGATGATGCAATTGCGATTGAAGCAGTCAAGCGTCAAGCTGCTAATGCAGCAGCATCTGCACAGATGGCAGACATGGAAACATTTGCCGAAATTGAACAAGCGTTTCTGGATGAATCATTGAGAATTGAAAATGAAATCAGAGCAAAGCATGGTGAACAGGAAATTGCATTGGCAGAAAAGATTGCAAATGATAAGAAAACAATACAGGACAAATCAAACACAGATGCAATAAAGGCTGAAGTTGATCTGAAGAATGCAAAGATTGGAGCAGCACAGGCAACGGCATCAGCATTGGGCCAGATTGCAGGTTTCTTGGAGCAGCAGGGCGAAGCAGGTGTGGCAGCAGCCAAAGGTTTTGCAATCGCAGAATTGGCGATCAACACAGCCATTGCAATATCATCAGCAATAGCAGGTGCAACCGGAGCAGCAGCAACACCGCCAACACCTGCAACACCATTCTTGCAAGTGGCATACATTGCATCAATGGTTGGTTCTGTTGTGGCTGCTGTCGCACAAGCACAAAACATTCTTGGTGGCGTTCCTGGACCAAGTGGCGGCAATATTACAGGCGGAGTAAGCGCACCTGCTGCACCAAGTGTTTCAACATTAGCCACAAGCACAACTGAAATCACCAATGCAGAAGCTGCACAGATGGCACCTGTGCAAGCCTTTGTCGTGGAATCACAACTTTCTGGAAGCCAAGAAAACGTACAGCAAATACAAAACCAAGCCACATTTGGCACAAGCGGATAACATGGAAAAACCTAAGAAAATACCATTGGTCTATTTGACCATTGATGATGATGATGAAAGTGGCGTGGATTTCGTCAGTTTAGTCGATGAACCTGCAATAGAACGTGATTTTATGGCGTTCAGTAAAATCAAGGAACCATACAAGTTCAAAATTGAAAGCCAAGAAAAACGCATCATAACAGGTCCGTTCATGATATCTAATTTGCCAATCTACAGGCGCATTGATGACAAGGAATGGTATGTTGTTTTCACATCAGATGTGATTCGCAAAATCGTTTACAAGTTCATGAAGAATGGATTGACAAAGGCAGTAAATGAAATGCATGAAACACCTGTGGATGATGTGTTCATTTTTGAATCGTGGATTGTTGACGATGTCAAAGGTGTGCCAGAAGGATTCAAGGATGTTCCACAAGGCAGTTGGTTTGGTTCAATGCGAATTGAAAACGATGAAGTGTGGCAGAAAATCAAGGAAGACGATGGCTATATGCTGAAAGGTTTTTCTGTTGAAGGCATCTTCAGAGAAGACAAGGAAATGACGATGGACCAAGAAGTAATTGATGCAGTAATTGATGCCATCCAAAAGTAAGTGGCACACATTAGAAATATTTCTATTTAAGAAAAAGGAACAACTATGAACATTTCAGAATTGGTTGGTGATAAATTGCCAGAAATCAAGAATCTACTCTTCGGAGCAGAATCAACAGAAGCAACAGAAGAAGCAGTTGAAGCTGCATTCTTAGATAGTAAGTTGGTGGATGGAACAATAGTTCGAATTGACCCTGCTGTTGAAGTTGGTGCCGTTGTAAAAGTAATTGACGAAGCAGCCAATGAAATTGATGCGCCAGATGGTGACCATGAACTTGAAGATGGCACAATCATCAGAACAGAAGGCGCAGTCATTGTTGAAGTGATGGCACCAGAAGCTGAAGAAGAAGATTCTGAAGAAGAAGTTGAAGCAGAAGAAAAGGAAAAGGAAGAAATGGCATCAGAAGATGTGGATGTGAAGATGTCAGCCATTGCTGCTGATGTTCTTGCTGCACACAACTTTGCATCTGTTGAAGCAGTTGAAGCAATCAACACCAGATTTGATGACATGGAAAAAGCCATTGGAATGATTACTGACATCGTGGAAAAGATGGCCGCAAAGCCATCTGTTGAACCAACGAAGAAGGTGAACAATCCATTCGCAAAGGCAGACAGTTCAGATGAAATGGTGGAGCGCATGAGAAAGGTATTAAATCGTAAATAAGAAATTTTAACCAATAAAAAATTAAACAATGGCTTTTGATTTAGCAGGACTAACGGATTACGTAAACGAAAATTCGTTTCCAATTTTAGCGAAATCGGTGACAGCAGGAAGAACTGCATCGATGATGGAAAAACAACTTGGAATCCAAGGTGAGACTAAGATGTCAATTTTAAATACAGATGTAAATTTCCAAGATAATTCTGGATGTACATTTGTTAATGATGGTGATGTGACAATCACACAGCGCACAATCAATCCAGGACAAATCAAGATTAACCTTGAATTGTGTCCAAATGACTTGAAGGCAAAGTGGCTATCACAGCAACTTCCTGCAGGCGCACATCAAGAAGCAATTCCATTTGAAGAATTCTTCGTGAACAACTTAATTGCAAAAGTACAGGAGCAGGTTGAGCTTGCAATCTGGCAATCAGATTCTTCTTTGGTATCTGGAAACTTACAGTTTTTTGATGGCCTAAGAGTACAAACAGCAGCAGGCACAGTTGATGCAAACAGCGCAACAATTGGTTTTGGTGCAGGATTGGCAAGCATGAACATTGATGACATGGTTGAAGCAGTACAAAGATTGTACACGGCCGCACCATCTTCTATCATTGACAAGGATGATGCAAAACTATTCCTTGGCTATGACCGATTCAGACTATTAGTTGGCGCATTGCTTGCGGGAAATGGAGCAACTACAGCAGGACAGCTTGCATCATACCAAACGGATTACGACCCACTAAGATTTGTATTCCCAGGAACAGGAATTGAAGTTGTTGCAGTTAATGGATTGACAGGATTCCAAAATGGTTACTTGATGCGTACCAGCAATATGTACCTTGGCACATCGTTAGATGAAGATTTTTCTAACGTCGAAATGTGGTACAGTAAAGACCAGAGAAAGCTGCGCTTTGTTATGGAATTCACTTTAGGTGCAAACGTGGCCTATTTGGATGAAGTAGCACAGATTCGTATATAACAGATTTGATTCAAAGGTGATGGCAGTAATGCCATCACCATCACTAAAAAAAACAATTAGCAAATGAGCTGTCCCTTAACATCCAACTATGCATTGCCTTGTCGTGACAGTATAGGTGGAATTAAAAAATTGTATATCGCAACATTAGCTGATTACGAAGCATTGGTTGAAACAGTTAGCGGTGGCGATATTACTGAGTTTAGCTCACCATCATTGGTGTTTCAATCTTACGAACAACTGAAGGAAACTTCAAGCGTTACTGAAACCATCACAGCATCCATCCAGAATGGAACTGTTTACATGGCACCAGAAGTAAGTGTTGTTCTTCCAAAATTGGCCACAGCTACACGTGACGAAATCAAGCTATTGGCGCAGAATCGTGTTGTGATTATGTACACGACTAACGATGAAACACCAAATACATTTGTAGTTGGAAGGTCCAATGGTCTTGAAATCACAGCAGGCACAGCAGCAACAGGCCAATCTTTTGGTGACGCACAAGGCTATAATTTGACATTCTCTGGCATGGAACCTGCAATGTCTTTGAAACTTACACCAACAAGCGGAACTGTTCAAGCAATGATTGATGCTGTGACAGAACCATAAGACTTTTCTTTTCTCTCTCTCTGTTGTGAAAGGTGTGGCGTTACTGCTGCACCTTTCTGCATTTTGGCACAATCTGAACTATTTGCTATTTAAAAGAAAGCACGCAAAGCAATGAGTAGCACAATAGTTCCAAGTACGGCCACAATCACCGTTTCAGAAGGTTTACAGTTGGGTGGCGTTGACCGTTCTGGCGCGCATACACGGACCATCAACAATGTCGCAGAAGCTGACAGGCGAGTGATGACAGTATCATCATCTGGAGAGATGGACTTAATTGAATTAAACAGCAACAATGGCCAAGGCAAGTTTGTGCGTTCATCAATTCGTTACATCAGAATAACTAATTTGGATGACACCAATTTCATCCGTGTGCGATTCAAGAAATCTGGCGCAGAAACTGCTGATGTGAAAGTTGATGCAGGTGCCACATTTATGCTGTCCACAGGAAGCATGGATGCAGACACAGGTGCAGGTGCATTCAGCGCATTTGTTGACATCAATGAAATCAGCTCACAAGCTGACACAGCAGATGTGGATGTGGAATATGTTGTGTTTGCAGTTTGATAAACATCGACCGAAATAGCAGCAATGATGTTGTTGTGACATTAACCGAGTATGGCACAGCAACCTATTACTTGTTTGAACTGCGAAGTGATACAACAGAAGGTGTGCAATATTGCGTGGCACAGGACACATCTGCGTTTCCAAATAGATTTAATCAGTTTGCTATCACAGAAGTTGGTCCAGGAATACCAACACCAACAGCAGGTGAAGTGCAGTTAGGGAATGATGGCCAATGGCAGTACTTCATTTATGCAAATACTTCAGCATCAAATTTAGACCCAACAGGATTGGCATTATTAGAACAAGGCATTGTGAAAGTGACAGGAACACCTGCAGCAACACAAGTGTACACAGGTGGCAACCAAACATATACTGTTTATGGCGAATAATTTCAGCATATTAAATTTTGAAGCAAACGTGGTGCCTGTGTTCAAGGAAGCTCGTGGCAAAGATTGGATTCTATATGGCGCAGAAGGCGAGTATAAGAATAGATATCCAGACTTTCTGTTGGAATTATACAGAAATTCAGCCAAGCATCATGCGATTATAAACAGTAAGCGTGATTATGTGTGTGGCCGTGGATGGTCCGTTGACACATCTGGAATGACAACCATCCAGAAAGCACGAATGGACCAATTCGTGAAGCATCCAAATGCCTATGAATCATTGGATGACATCTTGGTGAAGGTTGCACATGACTTGGAACTATATGGTGGCTATGCATTAGAAATTATCTATGACAGCATAGGCGAAAAAGTAGCAGCAACCTATCATGCAGACTTTTCCAAATATCGTGTTTCAGAAGATGGTTCCTGTTACTATTATTCAGACGATTGGAGCAAGCACAATCCAGAAGTTGAAAAGATTGAAACATTCAATTGGAAGGAACCAGGCGGCAAACAGTTGCTGTATGTGAAATCATACCAACCGAACTGCCAATATTATCCACTACCATCATACCTTGGTGCCATCAACTACATTGACCTTGATAGAAAAGTAAGTGACTATTTCAACAAAGGAATCAGCAATGGCTTTATGGCCGGAACACTTTTAAATTTCAATTCTGGCATCCCGACCGAAGAAGAGCAACAAGAAATTGAACGAATGGTGAAGGCCAAGTTCACAGGCACAGACAATGCAAACAGCATTCTTCTGAACTTTTCTGATTCCAGAGAAAGGTCAGCAGACATTCAGCAATTGAACAGCAATGATTTTGATAAAAGATTTGATTTGCTGAACAAAACAATACAACAGGAACTTTATGCAGGCCATCAGATTTCAGACCCTGCATTATTTGGAATAAAAGAAGAAGGAATCTTCAGCAGCAGAAACCAATTGGTTGACAGCTTTGAATTGTTCCAGAATACATATGTCAATGCACACCAACAATTCATTGAACGAACATTCAATGATTTGGCAGCATTGCAAGGTTTGGAAGGTAGGCTGACCATCAGCGACACAGCACCAATCAGCGTTCAATTCAGCGAAAGCACAATAGTGTCTGTAATGACACAGGATGAAATTCGTGAACGTGTTGGTCTGCCAAAATTGGAAGAAGAACAAAAAGTTGAAATTGAAGCATCAGCACACATTTGCTGCAAGGCATCCGACAGCAATGATGATGATGACAAAGAAGCATTGGCCTATCTGAAGGAAACAGGCAGTTTTGATTTTGATGTTGTTGGTGATAGACGATTTAACTTTGAAAACTTTGAAACGGCACACATCCGTGAAAGTGAATGTTTGAAATATTGGTTTGCTGAATTAGGACCAATTGAATCCGCTATCCTGGACATCTTGGTGAAGGAACCATCAACACCATTTTTGGCAATTGCAAGAAGTTTGCAAATAAGCAATGATAGAATGATGGCTGCAATTCAAGCATTAAATGAAGCAAATGCCATCAACATCATCATCAAAGAAATTGCAGGCAGCACACAACGTGTTGTAGATGTGACTGAAGAAGGCAAGCGAATCATCAAGGATGTCAAACCTGTTGAAGAAGAATTTGGCATTGGTTACGTTTATGACCTAAGACCAGAAAATAAAGCGAACAATGAACCATTGCTGATTGCAAGGTCACGTGATTTCTGCATTCAGCTAATAGAGCAAAGCAGACCATCAAATTGGGAATCAGATGATGTCCAAGAAATTGGTGCAGGTTACACGGGCAAAGTATGGACCTTGGAAGAAATCCAAAGGCTAACTATGCAAACAGGCAGGAATGTCTGGAATCGTGGCGGTGGATGGTGGGGAAAATCAATCCATTGCAGACACGAATGGCGGCAAGTTTTGATAACTAAGAAAGCGAAGTAATGGCAACACCTGTACTTTTTATATCAGAATCGTATCTGAAGGACAGCACATTGCTGCACGAAAATATTGATTTCAAATATTTGCGGCCAATCATCATCATGTGCCAAGACATCAATGTGCAGCCTAAACTTGGCTCCACATTGTATGATGAAATCAAAGCACAAATAGTTGCGAGCAGTTTAACGACTGCGAACCAAACATTGTTGGATGATTACATTCAACCATGTCTGCGATATTGGATTGAATCAGAAGCACCAACTGCCATCAGTTACAAATTTCTGAACAAAGGATTGATGCAGCAATCATCAGAGAATGCAAGCACATCATCATTGGATGAAATAAACTTCATCAGTCAGAAATATCGTGACAAAGCTGAATGGTATACAGAAAGATTGGTCAGATTCCTTTGTGAAAATGCATCAGACTATCCTGCGTATCAATCACCTGGCTCTGGCCTTGATGTAATTAGACCAGATAAAGATGTCTACAGCACAGGTATATTTTTGGGCAACAGGTACAGGTCCAGAAGTTTGCAAGACAAATACAGGGATGGATATATTGACTATTGATGGCGAAAGGAATCAACAAAAAGAACATTGAAAAATTAGAAGCATTTGTACACGCTGAACGAAATATTCGAAATAATCGAAACACAGGCCAACAGCCACCTACAGGTAAGGCAGTACGGCCAAGGTGATGTTTGGGAATTGCAGCCGGAAGAACTTGACTATGTTGTTCTTTGGGCCATAGAAGAAAGCGCAAGTGTTTCTGAAAGGACATTGACATACAACATCAGATTGATATGCATGGACAGAGTACTGCCAGGTGAAGAAAATGAACACGAAGTGATGTCTGACACGATTTCTATATTGATGGATTTCGTTGCATATTTCAGACAATTGCACACGGAACAATTAAGCATCCAAACAAGTGTTTCATTTGAACCATTCACAGAAAGATTTACGGATAAAGTAAGTGGCCATTCATGTGTTCTGGCAATCACACAGCCATATGCATATGACAGGTGCCAAATACCAACAAGCTAAAAAAATAAAGTAATGCAATACCAACAAAAAGCAATCGCATCCAAAGGTTCCAAAGTTTTGACCGGAACAGGAGCACATCCATCATTGAATGGCTATGCAATAATTGTGCAAGAAGATACAGTTTTCACAGCGTTTGAAGTTGATGGCGTTGGCGCATTGGCCGACTATGGGCTATCTGGAACAACCTGCAAAGCAGGTGGATATATAACTGTTCCAGAATCGTCAAGCATCACATCATTGACAATGTCATCTGGAAGCTGCATTGTATATAAAGGATGAACGGAGTCATCAACATAGCAAGAAGGCAAGCATCATCTGGCGGTGGCGGTGCACCTGCGAATCCCGATTTCGTGTCTACATGGGATACTACGCAAGCGGGTTCAGCAAGTGATACTATTGTGCTGCCAATGACAGCAGGGCCAACAGTTCATTGGGGAGATGGAAGTTCAGATACAACCAACACACACACATACGCTTCGGGCGGTGTTTACACAGTTACCATCGAAGGTGCGGTAAATACATTTAGATTCAACAATAGTGGTGACAGAAGAAAGATAACTGATGTAAGCAATTGGGGAAGTTTTGATGTTTCAAATACTTCAATATTTCGTGGATGCAGTAACCTTGATGTGTCAGCAACAGATGCGCCTACAGTTACAACAACAGATTTAAGTAATACGTTTAAATCTTGTACTTCTTTAAGCAATCCAAATCTTTCAAGTTGGGATGTTAGCGGTGTGCTAAAACTTGGTGCTTCTTATCAACAAGGTATATTCACATCTTGTACTTCGCTTGTCAACCCAGATTTGTCTGGTTGGGACACATCAAATGTGACCCATATGTATGCTGTTTTTTATAATTGTAGCAATTTTAATTCGCCATCAATTAGCAATTGGGATGTTAGTTCAGTATTATATTTCGGGAACAATGCAGATTGGGCTACATTTGGACTTTGCACATCATTTAATCAACCATTGAATTGGTCTATTAACACGGTTGGTTCTGTAAATATGAGTTATATGTTTTATGGATGCACTGCGTTCAATCAGTATTTAGATTGGGATGTTAGTCATGTAACTTCGATGAAGGCTATGTTTAGAAGCTGCACATCCTTTGATCAAAATATTGGCTCGTGGAATACTGGTGCAGTTACGACTATGACCGAAATGTTTCAGTCAGCCACTAACTTTAATAACGGTGGTTCACCTGATATTGATGATTGGGATGTTAGTTCGGTTACAATTTTTGGTGGTGCTTACAATGCTGCTATGTTCTTAGGCGCAACATCATTTAATCAGCCAATAGGAAGTTGGGACACATCAGCAATGACACAAGCAATTGCTATGTTTTCGGGGGCATCGTCATTTAACCAACCAATCGGTACTTGGAACACATTTAACTTGTTATATGCTGGTGGAACTTCTCAAACTAATTGGGGAATGTTTTATAATGCAACTGCATTTGACCAAGATATAAGTGCGTGGGATGTAAATCAAATTACAAGACTTAGTTCCTTTATGAGTGGCGTTACCTTATCGACTGCAAATTATGATGCACTATTGATAGCGTGGGATGCACAAGGTGCTATGTCATTTAGCGGAACTGCTCATTTTGGAAGCAGTCAATACACAAGTGGAGGAGCTGCAGAAACTGCACGTACAAGTTTGATAGCAAAATGGGGCGGCATCATTGATGGTGGAGCAGCTTAAAAAATAAAAGATGAACGAAATTAAATACCCATCAGTACGAACCTATTACATCTGTTTTGATGATGATAGGACAGAAGTTAAAAGCTACGGATGGGTCGAACCAAACCAAGTGTTTGAAACGATTTGGATATTCGATGAATTTACTGACGAAGCACAATGGATTGCGGAGTTGTTACAATGGGGAATAGTTCCAGAAATTGATGAACAAGGAAATTTAGTTTTATAATGGAAATCCTAATTGAAGCATTTACGCAGTATGGCATCGCAGGTGTGTTTTTGGGTGTGCTTATTTTCTACCTAAACAAGTTAACAGATATACACAGAGATGAACGCAAGGATTGGCAGGATGCCAATGATAGACACGTGGACAAATTTAGTGATGTGATAGCCGACAACACCAAAGCATTGGTTGAAATGCGTGGCGAAATTAAAGGCAATAAATGCAAGATGTAGGTGAATGGTGTGCATTGCGGCCAATCAAATGTCAATGCATAAATGGAAAGTGTGATGGAAAAACAGAAGAAACAGCCAAGAAAAATCGCAGCAAAACAGGCCGCAGAAATCATTAAGAAGTTTGAAGGCTTTGAATCTGCACCATATTTGTGTCCTGCGAATGTGCCAACAATTGGCTATGGCACAACCATCTATTCAGATGGCACCAAGGTGTCAATGGATGATGATGCAATTGATGAAGCAAAGGCAGAAGAAGAA
>Ga0255047_10002856_pt1 | contig 11145 bp, 15 predicted proteins | sample JV7_2_1_MG_FD_183640 | JGI IMG/M metagenome (GOLD analysis project Ga0255047, IMG submission 183640) | Seawater microbial communities from Jervis Inlet, British Columbia, Canada - JV7_2_1 | ecosystem: Environmental > Aquatic > Marine > Inlet | place: Canada: British Columbia | collected 2016-10-06 | reverse complement strand
GGGTCCCCTCCCGTGGAAATTTGGCCTCCACAAAATATTTGGCTGGTACGGGCCTTGCTTGTGATAGGGGGAACGGGTATTTGAGTGGGGGTAGGGGGTGTTTCGGGCGGGTCGGGCGGCCCCGGGTTTGGGGTGCGACATTTGTCGCACCACGCAAGTATCCTAGCGCCAATAACTTAGCGGAGCTGCCCCGGCAACCCGCCGAGAGCCCGCGACACCACACGGAGGCCGCATGTTGACCGTTGACGGCAAGGACGCGCACTACCTGCTGATGGCTACGCAGGGGCTCAACCGTGCGCAACGCGAGGCGCGGCCTCTGGTGGAGCAGGCCAACGCGCTGATCGCTCCGGCGGCGGCGGCGTGGCAGGCGGCGGTGGCCTACGTGGCGCCCGAGGGGCTCCTGGAGGAGTCAGGCGGGGTCGACGGCGTGCGGGTGAGCTTCACCGGCACGGTGGGCGTCGACCTGGCGGCCACGCTTGGCCCGGCGGCGGCGCTCGCGGAGGCGCCACCCGTGCCCGCCCTCGCGCCGCCCGCCGTCCCGGAGCTGGAGCCCGCCTGGGCCGCAGAGTAGGGGTTGGCCCTCCAGGATCTCAACGCGACCGCGGAGCGGCTCGGGCAGAACCGGCGGACGCTCCAGCGGTGGATCAAGGCGGGCTGCCCGCACGAGCGGAGGGGCAAGGGCGCCCGGGGCAAGCTGTGGTTCGACTACGAGGCGGTAGTGGCCTGGATGCAGGCGGTCGGGCGCACGGGGCAGCGGGGGCCGCCCACGGTGTCATCGCGGCTCCTGACGGCGGCGGCGGCGAGCGGGTCAGCGGCGGCCCCCGCCGGGAAGCCCGCGACCGCCGCGGACAAGCTGACCCCGGCCCAGATCGCAGCCATGACGCTGCGCGTCAACCTGCAGATCAAGCAGCTCGACCGGGACAAGCGCGCGAGGATCGAGGCGGTGGAGACCGGCGACCTGCACGACGTCGCCGAGTGCCAACGGGCGACGCTGCGTAAGGTGCACGCCGTCAAGGCCGTGCATCAGGCGTTGCCGGGCAAGCTGTCCCAGCGGATCGCCGGGTTATTCGGGCAGGGCCTCGACGCTGGCGAGTTGTACGACCGCGTCTACGGCCTGCTTGAGCGGGAGCTTGACGCGGTGCAGGAGGAGTTTGCGCGTGGCTGACTACGGTCGGACGATCCCCGTAGGCGCGATCGTCGTCCAGGAGGAGGGCGACGGCACCCCGATGGTCGTGGTGGCGTGCGGCTCGGCCTGGGCTCGGTGCGCGTGGTTCAGCCGGAGCGAGATCAGCGGCGCCAAGCGGGCGCACGAGCGCATGCACGCCATCCGGCGGCTGCTCGTGTTGCTGGACGCGCCCGCGTGAGGCTCGGGCCTTGCACCTGCGCGAAGCGCGACGGCGCTCACCTGGGCGGGGTGCTCTCCGACGTTGCGGTGGCGTGGGTGTTCGTGTCGATCGCCGCCGGGGTCGTGCGCGTGACCGGGCGGCGGCGATGAGCCCGCGATGGCGTTGGCTCGTTCTTAGCGACTTCATGGGCGGGGCCCTGTTCGCGATTGCGTTCCAGGGGCTGACCCAGGTGGAGGCGGGCGCGGGGTCGCTGGTCGTGGTGCCGCTGGCGTTGGTCGTGATGCTGTGGGTGCTGGCGTCGCTCGTCGTGCAGGCCGCCCACGCCCGGCGCGCGACCGGCCGGCGGCGGAGGCGGCGGCGTTGAGCGCGGCGGCCTCCCCATGGACCGACCGCGAGCGCCGGGCCTGGGGTCCGCGGCCGCGCCTCGACGGGGCCGAGTGGGCGGCGGCCAACCGCGTCCTGTCGTTCCGCGAGAGCCCGCAACACCCGGGGAAGTGGCAGCACCTCGCCTCGTGGATGGTCGGGCTGCTCCAGTTGCTCACCGATCCGACCGTGGACGAGATCGCGATCCTAAAGTGTGCGCAAACGGGCGTCAGCGAGCTGGTGCGCAACGCCGTCGGCCAGTGGGCCGACCTCGATCCCGGCCCCGTGCAATGGGTGATGACGATTCGCCCGGCGGCCGAGAAGGGCATGCGCAAGTTGCAGTGGATGTTCGACTCCTCGCCCGCGCTCCGGCCCCTGGTCAGCGAGCGGTCCCATGACACGACGCTCCTGGCAATGGCGCTGACGAACGGCATGGAGGTAGCGATTGGGTGGAGCGGCTCGCTCCAGTCGCTCAGCTCCGACCCGCAACGGCGGGTGATCCTGGACGAGGCTGCGAAGTACAAGGCGGGCCGCCTTGACTACGCCCGCGAGCGGCTCAAGACGTTTGGGCGTCGCGCGCTGTTGGTCGTCCTGTCGTCGCCGGAGCACGAGGCGGACGAAATCTGCGTCCTCCATGATCAGATCCCGTGCAAGTTGGCGTACCGCGTCCCCTGCCCCGACTGCGGGACGTTGCAGGCGTTGGAGTGGCCGAACGCCCGATGGCCCGGGGGCGACCCGTCGAGCGCGCCCGAGGATCCCGACGACCGGGTGCGCCTTGGCGACGTCGTCAAGCGCGAGCAGAGCGCCTGGGTGGCCTGCGTCGAGTGCGAAGGGCGGATCAACCCGCAACGCGCCATGGGTGACCCACGGTGCGCCTGGTTGGACGAGCAGGGGGAGCCGCGCGCCGAGCGGGACCGGCGAGTGGCGGTCCATGTCAGCGAGCTGTACCACTGGGAGACGACGATCAGCGACCTCGTCGCGAAGTACCTTTACGCGGTGGACCCGAAGAGCGTGCGCGAGTTCTGGAAGGGAAGCCTGGGCCGCCCCTACAAGGAGGCGCGGGCCGCCCTGCCTGCGGGCCTGTTCCGTCGCCGCGCAACGTACGCTGCGGGCGTGGTGCCTGCGTGGGCGCTCCTGGTCGTTTCGACCGCCGACACGCAGAGCTTGGGGTGGTGGTACATGGTGCGGGCCTGGGGCAAGGGCGGGCGCTCGCGGCTCCTGGCGTGGGGGTGGGCCGACTCCGAGGAGCAGCTCGTGGCCGCGACCCTTGATGCGCGCTTTCCGATCGAGGGCGGCGGGCGGCTTGAGGCGGGGCCGCAACTCCTCGCCGTTGACACGGGCGGCGGCATGATCACGCCCGACGGCTCACGGACGCACGACGTCTACCGCTTGGCGACCCGCGATCCGCGGGTCGTGTGCTTCAAGGGGCAGCCGAATCGCTCGCCGCTCGACGCTCCCATGCGCGAGACGACGACCCGCTACAGCCCGCCGGGGCGAGGGGGTAGCGTCGAGGTGGAGCTGCGCCTGGTCAACTCGGAGCACTACAAAGACCGGCTGGCCGCCATGATTCGCAGCGACGAGCCCGTGCTGTGGGAAGAGAACGAGACCGCCGACGCCGCGTATCAGCGACAGATGGCGAGCGAGCACAAGGTGATGGAAGTCAGCGCGAAGGGCACCAAGTGGCTGTGGAAAAAGCGGGCGCAGAAGCATCCCAACCACCTGTGGGATTGCGCGGTCTATCAGATCCCGGCGGCTGACCTGGCGCGGCTGGATCAGCGAGAGGAGCCAACATGGACACGACGACGGGCGCGGCGACAGTACGCCAAGGGCGAGGGGGACGGATGGACGATCGGGCGGGGGTGAACCCATACACGCGCAAGCTCAACGCCGAGGCGTGGGACCTGGGGCGCGCGGCGCGGGCCTCTGGCGCTGGCCGGTCTGGCGGCGACGGGCTCCACCCGAAGGCGCTCAAGCGGGCCTGGCGGCGCGGATACGACGCGCCGACGCGGGTGGAGCCGGTCGAGGTGCAACACCACGAGGCGCCCGTCGAGCGGCACGACGTCGCGCTACACAAGCGGGGGGCGATCTGGCCCGAGGGCAAGCCGTTCCCGGCGTTCTACGCCAAGCGGCCCGCGCTCCCGTGCCCGAAGTGTCGGCGCGTCCTGACCCCGGCGGGCGGGCGGGCGGTCTCGACCGTATCCGCTGGGTCGCACACGAAGGCGGCGTACCTGCGGTGCAAGTGTTGCCGACACAAATGGAGCCTGCCCGTGCGGGTCACCGGGTGAAGGTGCTCGATGGCGTTGCCGTATGCCCGACCTGCGTCGGCGCGGGGTGGTATCGGGACCGCCGCTGCGAGGAGCAGGTGTGCGACCACTCGACCAAGCGGGACGAGCACGGGGACATCGTTGACGGGCGGGTGATGCCATGCCCCCGCCGCCCCTGCGCCTGCCCTCGCGGCAAGCCACACCGCAAGGTGCTCGCGGTCCTGCTTGAGCGGCAACGGGAGGCGATCGGGTAGACCGCGTCCCGTATCTGTGATATGCGGTGTATCCAAGCGGTCGCAGGTGCGCTTAGCCTTCGGGCGTGGCGATCCTCTACACCGTTGCCGGATTACAGACCGTCCTTGACGAGGTCGAGGTCCATGTACTCGCCGAGGGGTGGGAGGCCGCCAAGCTCGACCTGGTGCGCGCCAAGCTGATCCTCGCGGGCCTCCCGTCGGAGTTCAGCGGTGACGGCGCCGTTATCAAGATGGCTGACCAGATCAGCGAGGTAACCGCGCTCCTGGAGGGGCTCGAAACCGCATCGAAGAGCGGCGGCGACCGTCGCCGCATGATCCGCACAGGGCTCAGCCATGGTCGCTGAGTGGGAGCGCGGGACGCTGCTTGAGCGCGCGGCCGACGCCGTCGTCGGGGTGTTCTCGTCCAAGGCCCGCGCCCGCCGGGTGCATGCGCGCCTGTGCCGCGACCCGGAGTACCGCAAGGCCGCGGAGTTGACCCTGCGCGCCATGGGATACGCCCGTCGCGAGTACAAGGCGGCCTCCAGCGGCCCGAGCAAGACGCCATGGCTCGGTGCTGTGGCGGGTGACGCTGACTCGCAGATCAGCGGGAGCGCGGAGACCCTGCGCCAGCGCCACCGAGCCCTCTACCGTGACGACTCGATCGGCGGCGGGGTGATTCGGCTCCTGGCCCGCAACGTGATCGGCACGTCACTGCGGCCCCAGTCGCGGATCACCAACGCCAAGGGCGACCCCGACCGAGAGAAAAGCCGCAAGGTGGAAGCCGTCTGGGGCGAGTTGAGCAAGCGGCTCCACCCGGCGGACGGTTGGGCGTCGCCCGCGCAGCACCAGCACACCGTCTACACCTCGCTACAGACCGACGGCGACGTGCTGATCAAGCCTGCCGCCATGGCGGGGGAGCCGGTCTGGTTGGAGACCGTCGAGGCTGAGCGGATCGCGACGCCCGCGGGCGCCAAGGTTCAGACGGGGCACCGGATCTCCGACGGCGTCGAGAAAGACGCCCTCGGGCGCGTGGTGGCGTACTGGGTGATGAAGACTCACCCAGGCTCCCACGCGATGCCCGCGCTGTCGCGCAGCGACGCCTTCGAGCGCGTGCCCGTCGGCTCCTGCAAGCTCCTGCGCCGGGGCGCTCTGCGCCCGGGGCAGTCGCGAGCCGTCGGGGTGCTCCACGCGTGCGCCCAAGACATCCACGACCTCGACCTGCTGCTACTCGCCGCGCTCAAGCGGTGGCAGGTCGCCGCTTGCTTGGCCGTGTTCATCACGTCGAGCGAGGACACGTCCGACCTGCTAGAGGTCACGGCGCAGGACTTCGGCTATCAGCTACAGCAACGCCTTGAGCCGGGAATGTTCTTCAAGCTCTTCCCGGGTGAGCAGGTCTCCACGCTCTCCCCCAACCTCCCGGTTGGCGAGCTTGACCCGCTCGTGTGGATCTTCGCCCGCCGGATCGGCGCGAGCGTCGGGGTTTCGCCCCAGGCGATCCTCCACGCGTGGGCCGGGATCAGCTACAGCGGCGCCCGCACCATCTTCATTGAGGACGAGCGGACCTACGCCCCCGAGCGGACGGCGTTCGCTGACGGCTTGCTCTCCTGGGAGTGGGAAGTCGCCCTCACTGACGCCAAGCTCCGCGGAGACCCGCGCCTGCGCGACGTGACCGTCGAGGAGATTCGCCAGGTTCAGTGGATCGGCGACGGGCGCAAGTGGGTCGACCCCGCCAAGGAGGCGGCGGCCGTCCAGACCAAGCTAAGCGCGGGCCTGACGACCCTTCAGATTGAGTGCGCCCGCCTGGGCCTTGACTGGGAGGACGTCCTGCGGCAGCAAGCCGTAGAGCGCGCTCTCATGGCTGAGTTGGGCCTATCGCAGGAGGCTCCCGCCGCGCCGCAGTTCGCAATGGTCGACTCCGACAGCGACGACGACGAGGCGGTGGCCGCATGACGCAGGTTGGCTGGAAGACCGTTTACCGCTCGATGCCCGTGCGCGCCCGCGCCGACGGCGACGGGCCGGTCGAGTTCGTGGTGTCTACCGAGGCGCCCGTCGGCCCCTTCCGCGAAGTCCTGCTCATGGAGGGCGCCGACCTCTCGCGGTTCGAGCGCAACCCGCTCCTGCTGGACAGCCACGACCGCAGCTCGATCGACTCGGTCATAGGCCGCGCCCCGGTTCGGATCGAGGGCGGCGAGATGATCGCGCGGCCCGAGTTCGCGGACACCGAGCGAGCGCAGCGCGCCAAGAGTCTGGTTGACGGCGGGTTCGTCAACGCGACGAGCATCGGCTTTCGGATCAACTTCGATTCGGTCGTTTTCGTCGGTGAGGACGCCGAGCACCGTGGAATCAGAGGGCCGGCTGAGGTAGTCGGCGAGTGGGAGCTGCTCGAAGTGAGCCTCGTTCCCGTTCCGGCCGACAAAAACGCGCTACGGCGCAGCTACTTCGAGCAACGCAGAGGAAACACCATGACCGTGCCCGCAGCGACCCCAACCCCCGCCGAGGCGCCCGCCGGGGAGGCCGCGCCCACGGGCGAATTGGCCGCCGACGGCGTCACGGTCGACGCCGTCCGGGCTCCCGTTGAGGACGTCCCCGAGATCGTGGCCGCGCGCCGCGTGGTCGACGCCCAGATTCGCGACCTCGCCACGAACCTCCCCGAGGGCAAGCGCGACGTCGCGGCCCGCCTGATCATGGAAGGCGCGACGCTGGAGACAGCGCGGGCCGAGATGCTCGCGGTCTTCCGCGAGGCGCACAAGCCGGTCGGGACCACCGAGCCGGCCGAGATCGTTCCCCCCACTCCCGCGGAGACCGTCTCGAAAGACGATCTCCTCCGCTCCCTCCGCTCCCTCAACGGGCGATAGGACCAAACCATGCCAAGCAACAACGCCCGTTTTATCAAGAACTTCGGCGGCGACCCTGAGCCGCTGATCATGCTCGGCTTGTTCGACGCCGGGGCCACTACTGCGATCAAGCGGGGCGAGATGCTCGAACTCACGGGCACTGGCAACACGGTCTGGGTTCCCATGGACTCCGACGCCGACCTGTCCAGCGGGTACTTCGCCATCGCCAACGAGGAGATCAAGGCCGGCGACCGCGCCGGGTACTACGAGATCATCGTCCCGCGCGAGGACGATGTCTTTCGGTTCGACATCGACACCGCGGCGGCGACCGCCCTCGGGACCGCGCTCTACTGGAGCGACAGCGAGACCCTCAGCGCGAGCGGCTCCAACATCCTCGGCGACGCGGCAGGGCAGGACCACTACCCGCGCAAGCAGGGTCACCTGGCGGACGACGGCTCCGCCGATGCGGGCACCACGATCCGCAGTGTCGCCACCGTCGACATCGTGATTCAGAAGTCCAACTCATACCTCAGCCAGATCGTGACGGCGTAAGACCATGGCTAATAAGATCAAGTCCAACATCCGCGTCGGGGCTCAAGGGCTCAACGTCTCGGAGTTGCGAAACTACGCCGAGAACAACCCGGACGAGTTCAGCAAGACGTCGCAAGAGCTGATCGACGAGGGCCTCCGCTGGCAGGACGTCAAGAGCGTCCGAGCCCTCCAGGACGCGCTCTCGCGGGTCAAGGTGCAGGCTCACGTCGAGGGCGCCAACGGCAACGTTCGCGCGGTGATGTCGTCCGCCTTCCCGCTCCTCTCGGGCGGGCTGACGGTCGCGGGCGTCAACGACGCTTACGACGCTGTCCCGACGGTCGGCCAGGACCTGGTCACCGACATGGACGACCGCAAGAAAGACTCCACCTACGCCGGGATCACCAGCGAGGACCTGGGCGTGGAGTCGGTCAAGGAGGGCGACCCTTACCCGCAGATCCTCGCCGGTGAGGAAACGTACAAGATCAGCCACCTTCGAAACGGTCGGCGCCTGTCGATCACCCAGGAGATGATCGACGAGAACGACATCGCGGGGATCGTCCAGCGCGTCAACGCCCTGGGCGAGATCGCAGCCGAGCTGATCGAAGAGCTGACGCTGAAGCGCGTTACCGACCTCAACGGGTCGACCGCCGCCGCCGCCGAGCCCTACGTCCTCCACAACCCGACCGGGACCACGCTCTACACAACCACGGCCAACAGCCCCGGCACCAAGGCCCCGAGCGGAACCCAGGTCAACAACAACACGCTGGCCGGCGTCGAGAACCTGGAGGCCATTCGGGTCGTCCTGGCCGCCATGAAGAACACGCGGGGCAAGCGGATCGCGATTCCGATGAACCGCTGCACGCTCCTGGTTCCTGACGCCTTGGCGTCGGTCGCCTCCGTGATCCTCGGAAGCGAGATGGTCTCGGGCGTCGAGAACGAGCTGAGCGATTGGGGGCCGCGCGGCCGTCACCGCCCCATGCTTCGGACCACTCCCAAGCTGGACGACCTCTCGACGACGGCTTACTACCTCGGGTGGTTTGACAAGCAGTTCATCCGGAAGTGGAAGCAGCGGTTCCAGATCGTCTCCCTTCAGGAGGGCACGGAGGCTTTCCTGCAGCGGGGTATCGCGTTCCAGGCTCGGATCGGCTGGGACTGCGAGGTAGGCGCGAGCGATTACGTCTACGTCGTCCGAAGCCTCACCGGCACTACGGCCCCGACCCCGTAGGGCGCGGCGTGATCAAGGTTGAGACAGCGACGGTGAGGACGGACGCCCTGGGCGACCACCTCACCAGCCTCAGAGCCCAGGGCGCGACCGTTCTGGGCGTCCACGCCCACCGCGGCGCCTGGCTGGTGATTCACGAGAGCGAGGTTGCCGCCCCGGCGCCCGCCGAGCCCGAGCCGGCCCCCGAGCCGCACCCCGAACCCCCCGAGGCCACCCCGACGTTGGTGATGTTCACCGACGACGAGGAAGGCGAGGACCCATCCCATGACTAAGCGAATCGGAATCCTGTTGGGCCTCCTGGCCCTTTCCGGCGGCCTCGCCTTCGCCACCAGCGTCAGCAAGGGCAACCGCCTGCGTCAGCTCCAGGAGTTCCCTGGCGCCGTCGCTGGGTCTTCTGCGGTGGCGCGGATCTGGTACGTCGACTCGGCGGACGGCTCCAACGGGAGCTTGGGGATTTCGCCCACGTCCCCCCTGGCTACGCTGGCGTACGCCCTCACTCAGGCCGAGTCCGACGACACCATCTTCCTCACGCCCGGCGGGTCGGAGACGGTTACCTCGACGATCTCGGTCAGCACGGCGCGCGTCAAAATCTTCTGCCCGGCGGATAACCTCAACAGCGGATACACGATCACCGGGGCGGGCACGCTCGACCTGATGACCGTGTCGGCTGCGAACGTCACCATCGAGGGGCTCCGGTTCGTGCACACGGGCACGACGTCCTCGACGTCGGGGATTCTCACGACGGCGGCGGCGGATCAGCTCACGGTCTCGTCTTGCCTGTTCTCCGACGTCGCCGCGACGTCGAGCGCGGGCGGCGCTGGCGTCGAGTTGGTGGACGACGCAGATTACGCCCTGATCGAGGGCTGCACGTTCATCGACACCGTCAGCGGGGTGCTTTGCACGACCGCGAACGCCGCCACCTGCGTCAGCCCGACGGTCAGAGACTGCGTCTTCTACTGTGGGATGACCACAGGCTTCGGGATCCGTGCTGAGCCAACCGGGTCCGGTGCGGTCCTGGGCTTCACGATCCGCGATTGCGTGTTCCTGGAGCAGGACGGAGGAGGCACCGCCGCCACCGACGCCTGGAACGGCACCGATGGCACCGACGGCGCGAGCGGTCCCATTCTGTTCGCGGTGGGCGTAGATCAGTGGGTCACGGTCAACTGCCGGGCGCAGTCGATCGGGGGAACGCCGACATTCGCGAATTCGACCGGGATCCCGGCGGGTGCCGTTGGGGTCAACGTCAACTCCGCGCCGTAAGGGTGATTGATGTCGGTAGTAAGCGACTGGGGCGAGACGGGGCACGGTCTACTGGAGTCCTATATGGGCTCAGTGACCGGAACCTACGCCCAGGCCGCTAACACCAAGTCGATCACCACCGCAGTGCGAAGGCGGCCCGCTCGGGGTGAAGACCTCGACGGGCAGCTAGACCCGGACGAGGTCCTGTGGACGGTCCCTGCCTCTGAATTTACGAGCGGGTTCTCCGGCACCAACCCGGTGAACCCAAACAGCGGGGACACCTGGACGGTCTCCGGCGAGCGGGCCTACAGGGTCGCTCGCGCAGAGCTTCGAGGGGGCGGCGCTTACTGGCTGCTCACGACGCGCCGGCAACGGCTGAAGGGGACGGCATGAGGCGTGTTCTAACCATGGCGGCGCTCGCGGGGCTCGTGTTGGCCTCGTGTTGGCTCTCGATCCCGGCGGCGGAAGCGCGGCCCCAACGCAAGGGGTTCGTCTACGACTCGGGGGTCACGGGCGCGGCCGCGATCCTCACCAGCTCGCTCGTACCGAATGCGCCCACGGTGGCCTACCGGATCACCGTGGCGCTCGACACCACCGATAGCGTGTTCAACGTAACGACGGTTCTCAGCGGCGCCACGTCGTTCACGCTCGCGCTCAACAACGGGACGGCGCTCACCGCGGGGCGGCTCTATACGTTCTCGATGGGCGCTGATCGGACGGTCACGCACAACTTCACCTGCACGACCACAACGCGGGTCGCGTATCTCCTGGTCGAGGAGATCCGAGAGGACGAACTGTGAGCCGGTCGGTAGCCGGCCTCGCCCTCGCGGCCCTGGGCGTCGTCGCGCTGTCGCTGACTGCGGTGGCGGGCTCGGGCTTCGCGCCCGCGCAGGGCGGCGGGGTCTCGGTGGTCAGCCTCACGGCGGACGTGTCGGGCGTCCTGCCGGTCGCCAACGGCGGGACGGGCGAGGCGGCACTGCCCCTGCCTACCAAACACGTCGAGGGCCTGAACGTCAACTACACCAGCGCCACGGTGGCAACGGTGTCGGCCGGGAGCGCACGCAACTGGGACGACGACGGCAACCTCACCCTCGCCGCCGACACGACGCTCAC
>Ga0255047_10002855_pt1 | contig 11145 bp, 11 predicted proteins | sample JV7_2_1_MG_FD_183640 | JGI IMG/M metagenome (GOLD analysis project Ga0255047, IMG submission 183640) | Seawater microbial communities from Jervis Inlet, British Columbia, Canada - JV7_2_1 | ecosystem: Environmental > Aquatic > Marine > Inlet | place: Canada: British Columbia | collected 2016-10-06 | reverse complement strand
AACGGCGTTGAGTCCTGCGTCGGTACCTGCATTCCGGCCCGTTCTCAGTGCGGTCTTGGACCACGCCCGGAATTGGCGTCACCCTCTGACGTAGGACTGGGTCATCACTCCGTAGGCGGCACCCGCGGTGGCGACGGCGGCTGCGGCAGTGAGCACCCAGACACCGGGCCCGAGTGTGGCCTCCGCCGTATTTCGCACGGCCACTATCGCGTCCGTCACCTTCACGAGCGAAAAGGCCAGCGAGGCCGCGCCCATCGCCACGGCTGCGACTCCAGGGAGCGGATCGAATCCGAGATCCCAACGGCTGGTCAATGTGATCAGTAGTAGAACCACCAGCGGGAGCAGTGCCGGCCATGCGTCGGCCGAGAGTCCGTCGATCGAACCCACTATCGGAAAATTCGCAAAGGGCAACAGCATCGAGACCGCGGCAAATCCGACTCCGGCCAAGACGATGGGCCGAAACGGGTGCACGATCTAGCTCTCTGACCCGTCGTCCTCTTCGGTGTCCGTGGGATCGAACATCGACAGGAGATGATCGTCGAGAGCGGCGTCTGCCCGCTCAGCAGTGTCGTGAAGCCCGGGCGGGGATGCCAAGTCCGGATCGGCCTCGCGGGCGACCGCTCCCGTGTCGGGGAACACGATCTCCGGCTGTTCCGAGCGTGCCGGGGGCGGATCCTGCGTTGAGGCCTCAGGGCCTTCATCTGGGGCAGATGGAAGGAGTCTGGTTGGCGCGACATCGGAAACTTCAGGGGTCGGAGGCGCCTTGGTTTCGGCCGCCGCGGCCGGAGTGGGTGAGACCTTCGCCTTGGTGCGAAAGGCGGTCTTGCGGCCCGGGGTGCCTCCGGCAGGAAGGCCACGAAGCTGCCGGTAGATGCCTATGCCTATGCCGACAAGAGTCACGAAGCAACTGATGACCATTAGCCGGGCACCGAGGCCGACAGAGCCGTCCAGAGTGTCGGCAAGGATTCCGGCGTCGAGCATCTTGACGAGGGCATACGGAAGAGCGGCGAGTCCAAAGGCGAGTGCGGCCCAGGCGGCTGCGGGATGGATGGGCCTGGTGTGATCCGGGATCAGGGTGACCACAAAGATCGGCAGCAAGAGGAGCAACACCGGGAGAGCATCGGCGTCGAGCGCCGATCGGTCGCCGGAACTGGCGATCACGAAGGGCATGCTCATCGAGGCCATCGCAAGAAGTACCCCAGCATCGATCACGATGCGCGAGGCATGAAAGGCGAGGGTTGTCTGTACCGGCCGGTCCGGTTGCACAGCATCTCCGGGGTCAGGGCGAGTCGGAGATTAGCGCCGCACCGGTCAGGTCTGATGCAACCCCTGGTCGGCGAAGACGGCAACGCCGCCGTCGAGAGCCGAGATAACCACTACTGATTCGACGGGCCAGCCCCTTGCTTCGAGTTGCGCCCGCGCCCCCATGAACGCTTTCTCGATCACGAACCCGAGCCCGACGACCTCGGCGTTTGCCTCGACGACGATATCGCCGAGAGCCTGAGCGGTGCGCCCACCCGACAGGAAATCATCGACTACGAGCACCCGAGCCGCTGCCGGCAAGACCCGACGAGCGACCTCGACCCTGTATTCCACACCCTTGGTTGGGGAGGCAACTTCCCTGACGAAAGAAGGTCGAATCTCGTCGCCCCTTGGATACTTCTTGGCGTAGACCACCGGGATCTCGAGAGCGGCGCCGGTCGCCAGCGCAGGAGGGATTCCGCTCGCTTCGGCAGTCAGGATGAGATCAGGCGAGGTCGCCGCAAAGGCGGACGCGATCGTCTGGCCGATTGCCGCCATGAGCGGGGGTTCGACGCGGTGGTTCAGGAACTCGTCCACCTTGAGCAGGGGCCCCTCCACGCGTCCGCGTTCGGCGATGGCGGTTCTGAGAAGGGTCGCTCCGGGTGAGGCGGGGTCGATCACGCGGCGGAGCGTAGCCGTGGCCGCCGGTACCATCGCCGACCGTGCCAGCCGATGCCACCTCTCGCCGTCATGCCAGGACAATCCTGGGACGTCTCAAGAAGCGTTATCCGGCTATCGGCACCGCGCTCGACTATGAAGACCCCTGGCAACTGCTGGTGACAACGGTGATGAGCGCCCAGACGACAGACGAGAACGTAAACCGTGTCGCACCGACGCTCTTCCAGCGATGGCCCGGACCAGCCGACCTGGCGACGGCAGACCCCGAGGAGGTCGAGGCGACGATCTTCAGCACCGGGTTCTACCGACAGAAGACGAAGTCGATCATCGCACTGAGCCAGGACCTAATGGACAATTTCGGCGGTGAGGTTCCCCAAGACTTGGACGTACTGGTCACGTTGCGCGGGGTGGGCCGAAAGACTGCCAGCGTTGTGCTCGCCGAAGCTTGGAATCTGCCGGCAATTGCGGTCGACACGCATGTAAAGCGGGTAGCACATCGCTTGTCACTCACCAGTGAGACCGATCCGGCAAAGGTCGAGGCGGATCTACGAGAGCTATACCCCGAACGGGAGTGGAGCGGGATCTCGATGCGGGTGATCCAATTCGGGCGCGATGTGTGCGACGCTCGCAAACCGCACTGTTGGGAGTGTGAGATGTCCGACCGATGCCGATATCCCGACAAGACACCTCCGCCGGAGTGAGAGCCGCACTCCGGCTGCGATCGCCTCATGATCGTTCCATCGCCGTGTTGGCGATTCCGGCCCTGGGATCGCTTGTGGCCGACCCGCTTCTGGGTCTCGTCGATACAGCATTTGTAGGCCGTATCGGCTCCGACTCATTGGCCGCGCTCGGCATTGCATCCGCGCTCTTCGGGATCGCCTTCTTCATCTTCAATTTCCTCGAATACGGCACGACGACAGAGGTGGCAAGGGCTGTCGGTGCCGGCAATACACCAGCAGCGGGACGGGCCGTGGCGACTGCGGGAACACTCGCCGTTGTAGCGGGGATCGGCGCCGCCCTATTCCTGCTCGCGTTTGCCGGACCGCTGGTAGCGGCGCTCGGCGCCTCGGGGACTGTTCGGTCGGAGGCTGTCACGTACGTGATGATCAGGGCCCTCGCCGCCCCGGCGGTCCTGCTGGTACGAACTGCACACGGTTCGTACCGTGGGTTTCAAGACACCCGTACCCCGTTTGTGGTCACCCTCGGCATGAACGGGGTGAACCTCGTCCTCGACCCGCTCCTGATCTTCGGTGCCGGGATGGGCGTTGCCGGCGCCGCGTGGGCCACCGTGATCGCACAGTGGTCTGGGGTCATCGCGTTTGGAGTCCTGGCGCGACGTCACCGGGTTCGGTATGGGCTGGATACGGCCCGTCCCGTAAGGACCGAGGTCTGGGCCTTCCTGCAGATCGGTCGCGACCTGGCGCTCAGAACCGGTTCATTGCTGGCGACGTTTACGATCGCAACTGCGGTTGCCGCACGGATCTCTGAGGACGCCGTTGCTGCCCACCAAGTTCTCTTTCAGCTCTTTGTCTTTTTTGCGCTGGCGGTCGACGCTCTGGCCGTTGCAGCCCAGGCCCTCGTCGGTAAACACCTCGGCTCCCGCAATCGAGAGGTGGCTCTGGAGGTCGCAGATCGATTATTGGTGCTGTCAATTGCGGTTGGATTGGCGCTGGCCGGGATCTTGTGGGCGATGGCGTCGATCATCGCCGGCTGGTTCACTGGTGATCCATCGGTAATCGCCGAGTTCGACGAGGCCTACTGGCTGCTGGTTCTCATCCAGCCGATCGCGGCAGTGGTGTTCGCTTGGGATGGGATCTTCATAGGGGCCGGAGACTTCACGTTCTTGGCCGCGGCGATGGCTGCATCGGGCTTGGTGGCTAGTGGAGTTCTGGTCTTGGTTCTACCGCTGGGCTGGGGTCTTGTTGGTGTCTGGTGGGGAATAGCGGTTCTGTTGGTAGCGCGGCTGATCACGCTGTCATGGCGCCGGGCGGGGAGAAGGTCTCCCCTGCATCAGGGGTGAGATGAAGTCCTTTCGTCTCGGGCAGCAGCGCAATGAGGAGCGACACCGCCAGCAGGATGCCTCCCAAGACGGCCATGGTCACCGGTAGCCCCCACGCGTCTACGACGAATCGTCCCGCGGCGAATCCGACCAGGCCCCCAGAAATACTGGCGTTGACGATCCACGCCGACGCTGTGGATCGGATCTCGGTCGGAAAGAGCTCGGCTCGATGTGAAGCAAAGGCGGGAGTGAACCCGAAGGCTCCCAGGGTCGACACGAAGATCGCCAACGCCATCAGCACACCGTTCTCGAGAAAATAGAAGGCGACTCCACCGACCACGCCGAGCACGATGGTGACGGCCTCGGTTGGTTTGCGACCGGCAACGTCGGCAAAGCGCCCTCCGACGAGAAGGCCGATGGCGACACCCGGTGCGCTGGCCGCCGCCAGCATTAGAGAGGCAGTGAGCGCCGACCAACCCAGATCGTTTTCGAGGCGGACCAGGGCCAGATTGGCGGCGGGAGCGGTAAATGCAGATATCGCAAAGGCCAGACCGGCCATCGGCCAGAACCGACGCCCATGGGGAGCCCGCAGGACCGCTCCGAGGCCGGGTCGCACCACCTGTTGTACGTATGCCCTGGATTCACCAAGCCGCCTCACGAGGAACGGAGCAGCCAGCAGAGGGACCGCGCTGAGCGCAAACAGAAGCCGCCAGGAGTCCGGCCCCGACTCACCGAGCGGCCGAAGCAGCAGCCCGAGACCGGTTCCCATCGATCCGAAGAGCGCATAGATGCCGATTGCGTACGAACGGATGCCGGGTTCGACCTCTTCGGCGAGTACGACCACTGCCAGCGAGGCGAGAGCGATCGTGCCAATACGAGCGATGCTCTGCAGTGCAGTGAAGGCGATCGGATCGATGATCAATGCGGTGACGAGATTGCCGAGCGGGAGAAGGACAAAGGCGATCAGCAAAGGTCGGCGACGCCCGCGATGGTCCCCGTACCAAGACAGCGCCAGCGCCAAAAGGGAGAAGGCGCGAACCGTGGCGAGTGTGTCGAAGACTCTGGCGTCGCTCCACTCGAATCGGTCTTGGACGAAGGGGAGGGAGTGAGTGATGGCCGCTCCGCTCCAGCCCTGAGTCAGAGCGACAACTGCAAAGAGGCCGAGGATGATCGCCTCACGCCTGGTGATCGGCTGCGGAGGGCTCAGCGCCTTGCGAACTCTCAATTCAGGCAACGATCGCGCCGGCGTCGACGCCGGCGTCGGGTCGGAGCAGGACGACGCCTTCGGGTGTAACCGCACCGAGGACGAGGACATCAGAGCGAAATCCGTTGACCCTGATCGGCTCAAGACCGGTCACCGCCACGATATCTCTCCCAACGAGGTCCTCAGGGCGATAGCGCTCAGTGATCTTTGCCGAGGATTGGAGTTGTCCGAGGGCACCGAAATCGATCCACAGGCACAGTGCCGGGTGGTGAGCACCGTGGTTTGGCTCGGCTCTAGTCACCCGTCCGGTCCGGACTCTTAGTGCTGACCAGTCTTCGATCGTGGGCACCCGGCGAGGCTAACCGGGAACACTCCGGAACCAGATACCGTTACACCGCCGATTCAGGAGGTTTCGATGGCAGTCGAGAGCGTGAACGTATTTGCTGCGTTCGTGTTCGGCATGTTGTCGTTCCTGTCGCCCTGCGTGCTGCCGCTCCTGCCCGGATACATGTCGATGATGAGCGGCTATTCCGCCGCGGATCTTGCCGACGGCAAATCGTCGAATGCCCGCATGCTGCGGGTGACCGTGCTCTTTGTGGCCGGCTTTACCGCAGTGTTTGTTGCCCTCGGTGCCACTGCGACCTCCGTGGGATCGTCGCTTCTGCGCAATTCGGCCGCGATCACCGTCTGGGCCGGCTGGATCGTGATCGGTATGGGGCTCTTCATAGCCGTGTCAGCCATATGGAATCCCGGCTTGCTGATGCCAATGATGCGGGAGCGTCGCGTCGAGGTCAGACCGTCACGTCTAGGTATTTGGGCACCGCCGGTGATGGGAGCCGCGTTTGGCTTCGGGTGGACACCGTGTATTGGCCCGACCCTGGCGGCCATTCTGACCATCGCCGCCACCGAGGACACCATCCTCGAAGGGATGTTTCTGTTGTTCGTGTACTCGATGGGCCTCGGGATCCCTTTCATCCTCGCCGGGATCGGCATCACCAAGGCGTACTCGGCATTTGGCTGGCTCAAGCGCCACTTCACTCCGATCACTGTTGGCTCAGGCCTTCTCCTGGCGGTTTTTGGGCTGTTGATGGTGACCGGTCGACTTGTCGACTTGAGCCGCTGGTTCCAGAACGTTCTTCCTGAATTCCTCTGGGACGTCTAGACCACGCCTGAGCAGATCGATGATGCGGGGATTGAGCCGGCACCATTCCTACCCTTTGGGTTCATGCAGATCACTCCTGATCGAGATACGTTCGTGCGATTGTCGGCGGACCATGACCTGATTCCGATTCGGACTCGGGTGCTGGGTGACCGCGACACCGCGGTGAGCGTCTTTGAGGCGCTGGCGAATGATCACGACGATGCCTTCTTGCTGGAGTCAGTCGAAGGCGGCGACACTTGGGCACGATGGTCGTTTATCGGCTGGGATGCGCTTTTTTCTGTTGTCGCCACCGCAGACGGGATACAGGTGGTTGGACCCGGACCCGACATCGAGACGACGGATCCGCTGGAGGCGCTGGAGCAGATCACGGCGGCCTATCGGGTGCACGAAGATGCTGATCTGCCGCCGCTTCATTCCGGGCTGGTCGGGTACCTGGCATACGACGCGGTGCGCCTTATCGAACATCTGCCCGACCAACCGGAGGACGACCGCGCTCTTCCCGTGATGGTTTGGCACGCGGTGGGATCGCTGGCAGCTCTGGACCGCTTCAGTCAGGCCGTGACCCTCGTCCGCAATGTCCTTCCTGGCGCTGACGCAGGTGCGTCCTACGACTTGGCCGTGGAGGAGTTGGGCGATTCCGTGCAGCGCCTCGGCTCCCACCCAACGACTCCCCATCTCCCGCTCCCCGATTTCACTCCGGCGGCAATGTCTGCTGCGTCGATGTCGCGCCCGGAGTTCGTGGCGACCGTAAAGAAGGCCATCGATCACATCGAAGCCGGTGACGTGTTCCAGGTTCTGCCGTCGATCAGGTTCGAGGTCGAGCTGGACGTTGATCCGTTCGCCGTCTACCGCGCGTTGCGCATCGTCAACCCCTCCCCGTACATGTTCTTTGTGCGCCACGGCAAGCTGGCCATCGCCGGCTCGTCGCCCGAGCTCATGGTCCGTTCCCGCGCTGGCAAGGTCTACAGCCGCCCGATTGCCGGCACTAGAAGGAGGGGCGCGACCGTCGAAGAAGACGCGCTCCTCGAGGTCGAGCTCCTGGCCGATCCCAAGGAGCGGGCCGAGCACGTGATGCTCATTGATCTTGCTCGCAATGATGTAGGCCGGGTGTCGACGTTTGGCTCGGTGAGCGTGGACGATCTGATGGTGATCGAGCGGTATTCACATGTGATGCACATCGTGTCTGGCGTCAGCGGGACGGTGCGCGACGGGGTCGGGCCGGTCGATGTGATCCGCGCCACCTTCCCTCACGGCACGGTCTCCGGGGCGCCCAAGGTGCGGGCCATGGAGATCATCGACCAACTGGAGCCGGTGGCGCGTGGGCCGTACGCCGGGGCCGTTGGCTACATCGATTTCTCGGGGAACGTGGACACCGCCATCGCCCTCCGCACCATGGTTGCGGTCGACGGTACGGCTTGGGTGCAGGCGGGTGCTGGTGTGGTCGCCGACTCGGACCCAGAACGTGAGTACGACGAATGTCTGGAAAAGGCCGCAGCGGTGCTGACGGCGATCGCTGCGGCTGGAGCGATCTGAGTTGCGATCCGACTATGGCGATGTGACCGCCGAATACCTGTCGCTGCGATCGGGCCGGGGCTTTGTGACCGGGTACAGCGAGATCGTGTGGGCGATCGGCACCGACACCGTGGAGTTCTTGGATGGTCAGGTGAGCCAGGACGTCGCGGCTATGCCCGTCGGGTCGACTGCTCGCTCCCTCCTCCTCGAGCCGAGGGGCAAGTTGGTCGCATTGCCGTGGTTGCTGCGCGGCACGGATCGGGTGGGGCTGGTCGTGGCCAGAGGTAGTGGCTCGACGGTGATCGAGCATTTGGAGCGGTTCAAGTTCCGGGTCGACGTCGAGCTCGAAATCGACGATCGGGACACCATCGAGGTCTGGGGTGACAATGTCGATGACGTCCTCGCCGATCTCGACCTGCCCGCTGACCTGGGCTGGGTAGACGGCGAGATGATGGCCGGGTTGCTGGTCGGGGATCCGCTGCGCAGGCTCGTTCTGTCTGGACTCGACGAAAGCACGGCGGATCGGCTCGACCTGGTCGCAGCAGGGCGACTCGCGGCCGATTCCGTGAGGGTGGAAGCAGGGGAGCCGGTTATGGGAGTCGATGTCGATGGCGCCACCATCCCTCAGGAGTCAGGCTTGGTGGCGGCGGCCGTCTCCTTCACCAAGGGGTGTTACGTAGGTCAGGAACTTGTGGCTCGGATCGACTCGCGGGGTCGAGTCAATCGACGGCTGGTCGGGATTGCGATGACGAGCATCATCGTCCCCCCGGTGGGAGCAGAGGTCGTTGTCGAAGACTCCACAGTCGGAGCACTCAGCACAGTCGGCGAGTCTCTGGCCGTTCGAGCGCCGGTGGCGCTGGCCATGGTGCGGCGAGAGGTCGAATCCGGCGACACAGTGATCGTGCGCTGGAACTCGGGGGAGACTGCGGGTCGGGTCCACCCCCTCCCGCTTGATGATTTGTCAACGATCTCACACTCTTCTTACACACAGCACCGAGAATGACTCGGACCGCACAGGAGCACGCACGCCATGACCACCCGGGGAACGATCGTCCTCATTGAGGACGAGGAGTCGATTGCTGAGCTCGTAAAGATGTACTTCGAGCAAGAGGGCTTCCGACTCATCCACGCTCCGACCGGCGAGCAGGGGCTGGATGCTGTAAAGGACCGGGATCCACGAGTGGTTTTGCTCGACCTCGGCCTCCCGGGCATGGACGGCGTCGAGGTGTGCCGCCGCATCAGAGCGACTTCCGATGTGCCGGTGATCATGCTGACGGCTCGCGATTCGGAGGTCGACAAGATCGTCGGTCTAGAGATCGGAGCAGATGACTATGTGACCAAGCCCTTCTCGCCTCGGGAGCTGGTGGCCCGGGTGCGCGCCGTGTTGCGCCGCTCCGAGGATGCACCGCGGGCGCCTTCGGTGATCGAGGTGGAGGGTTGGGTTATCGACTCCGGACGACGCGAAGTGAGAGGAAGCGATGACATGATCGTCCGTCCCACTGCCCGGGAATTCGACCTGCTGTGGTACCTCGCTGAGAACGCCGGCCTGGTCTTGAGTAGGGGTCAGCTGCTGGAGGCGGTGTGGGGCTACGAGTATTTTGGTGAGACCCGAACGGTCGACGTCCACATCCGTCAGCTCCGCAAGAAGCTGGAGGGCCTCCCAATCGAGACCGTTTGGGGCGTGGGCTACCGGTTGGGTTCCTGATGAGGCGTCGCTTCTTCTGGGGCATGGTGGTTGTCGCCGTCGTCACCCTTGCGGTCGGTGGGGTGGCGGCTGCCGTTTTGATCCGACGTTCGGTGGAGGGCTCAATTCGAACCGAATTCCATCGCCAAGCCTCTGCAACCGCCCGGATCATCCAAACCCAATTCCCGCTGGAGACACTGCTGCCCACCGACCGGGGTCCGATCGATGATTCATCCGGGGAAGTGACCGACCGGCCGATAGAGGGGCTACCCGAGGTCCTGGCGCTGGTCAGCGCCATCGGCGGTCACGACTACGTGGAAGCAGCGTTCATAAATGGTCGCGGCGAATTGGTCCACCTCGGCAATGCCGAGAGGCCGCTGCTGGAACAGATTCCCGAAGACGTCGATCTGTCACACCCCTACAGCTTTGACGTCGAGATAGACGGTGTGCAGGTGGCAGCGGTAGCCCAACCATTTCGGGTGGAGCGACGCGCGACATTGGTCGTCCTCATCGGGACCAATCTTGAACTGATTCCGTGGAACGAGGTCGCGGCGAGGTTCATCTGGGCCATAGCATTTGGTGTTGTATTGGCGGCGCTGCTGGCGGCTGCATTGGCGCGTCGGCTGGGCCGTCGGGTGATCCCTCTCCAGGAGGCATCTCGAGACATCGCGTCTGGTGACTTCGGCACCCGCATCGAGCTGGCCGGATCCGATGAGATAACGGATGTAGCGCACGCATTCAACGAGATGGCAACCAAACTCGAGGCGGCCCAAACTCGCGAACGGGAGTTTCTTGTTTCGGTGAGCCACGATCTGAGAACACCACTGACCACCATCGCCGGCTACGCCGAAGCGATGCAGGAGGGCCGGGTCGACGCATCTGATCTGGACCGAGTCGCATCTGTGCTCGGCACCGAGGCCGGACGGTTGCGACGGCTGGTAGAGGATCTGATGCTGTTGGCGCGAATCGAGGCCCGCGAATTCAGCCTTCGGCCCGATTCCGTAGATCTGGCGGCCCATCTCAAGGGGGTTCTCGAGGGATTCAGGGAGCGCGCCGATTCGGCCAAAGTCGTGATGGAGGAGAACATCGAATCCGTGGGAATCGTTGAAGTCGACCCCGACCGGGTCACCCAGATCGTGGGGAATCTGCTGGAAAACGCACTCCGCTACACCCCGGAAGCCGGCCAAGTAACGCTGGCACTGGAGCGGGTTTCGAGCGGCGTTCGAATCGCCGTGACCGACACCGGGCCCGGAATCGACGCTGCGGACCTGCCTCACATCTTCGAGCGGCTCTATGTGACCGCCAGGTATCGACCTGTTCGCCCTGAGGGAAGCGGACTCGGCCTCTCGATAGTCAGGGAGCTGGTCGATGCCATGGGGGGCGCGACCTCGGTAGTCAGCTCCCCGGGCCGGGGCTCAGAGATCGATGTCGTGCTCCCGGCCTGAGGATCGGTTCGCCAATTCCCGCCCGATACGATGGTGCAGTGCTTCAGCCGATCATCGATTCAACACGCTCCAGGGTTGCAGTGCTGCTTGCGGACCGGGTCGCAATAGAGGCAGCGGCGGCCGCCGCAACGCAGCCGCGCGATTTCGTAAGCGCGCTCAACAGCCCGGGATTGGGAGTCATTGCTGAGATCAAGCGGCGCTCGCCGTCGGCGGGACCCA
>Ga0255047_10002852_pt1 | contig 11160 bp, 9 predicted proteins | sample JV7_2_1_MG_FD_183640 | JGI IMG/M metagenome (GOLD analysis project Ga0255047, IMG submission 183640) | Seawater microbial communities from Jervis Inlet, British Columbia, Canada - JV7_2_1 | ecosystem: Environmental > Aquatic > Marine > Inlet | place: Canada: British Columbia | collected 2016-10-06 | reverse complement strand
GATCAAGGTTCAAGGACCGATACAAGACCGGCCTCGTATCAGAGGTCGCGAAGTTGAGGCCTCGTAAGGGTTCTGACCAGGTCCTGTTCACAACACAGGTCACGATGCGGGGCCTTGCCCGCCGTATCCAGTCGTTCAACAGTGAGATCAAGGGCCTCGATGGGATGCTCGTCGAGCTCGTCACCAACACGGCACCGTCGCTTGTCAGCCTTTATGGAGTCGGGACCGACACCGCAGCAACACTGCTGGTGGCTGCAGGAGACAACCCCGACCGGTTGCGTTCTGAGCGTTCGTGGGCGCACCTGTGCGGAGTCTCCCCGATACCGGCAGGGTCGGGCAAGACCAGCGGCCGGCACAGGTTGAACCGCGGCGGTAACCGCCAAGCCAATGCAGCCCTCTACCGAATCGTGCTGACCCGCATGTCTCAAGACCCCAGGACCAAGACGTATGTGGCCCGCCGACGTGGCGAAGGCAAGAACACGGCAGAGATCATCCGCTGTTTGAAGCGGTACGTTGCGAGGGAGACGTTCAGACACCTCCCGAGAACAGCATGAAGATCTGGGTGGGGGCCTGACCCAATATCCGGCTGACGCACCTCGAGTGCTGTCCTCATAATGACCTGTCGGCTCCCACCCACCAACCCTCTTCGGGCGGTGTGACCTAATACGAGCCTGCCCACCTAACGGTGTGGCCCCACCCAGTCCTGTCCACCCAACCCAAAAGCTCCTTGACAACACAACGCCCATAAGAGATTCAATATGTTTGACTGGTCGGTGGGTGGGTGGACTGGCTTGTTGAGCGGTGCTCTGCTCCGGTTCGGCACTTACTGTCGACGTGTGCGAGGATTGGGATGTGGTCGAGATTGATCTGACGACATTGCAGCTTGATGTGTATATGACGCGTGAGGGCCCGTGGAATCCAGATCATGGAGAGGTCGAGATTCCTGATGATTGGGAGTTCCTGCCGGCGGGGGATGCGTTTGTGACCCGACGTGTGAAAGCTGCCGGCGTGTTCTGGGTGGCGTGGCGCCCGCGTGGCCGGAATCGTCAGCATCGTCGCCGGTTGGGATTGTGGGCACCGAAGGAGACGATCACCGCCGCTGAGGTGGAGGCGATCGCAACAGTCGAGCAGCGGTCGAAGCGTAGGGAGCAGGGTGCCAGGAGTCGGGAGAAGCAGGAAGCCACCTACCGGGTCGAGTTCGCTGATACGGTGCGCCGGTTCCTGGCGTTCGCCCCCGTACATGCCGATCTGGCTGATGAGATCGCTGCGGGGGCCGCTGTTCGCGCTGCTGAGGTGGGGAGTGGACGTGTTGGTCGAACCCGTGCGTTGTCTTTGGATGAGCGTGCCGGACTTGCGGCACGGGCATTGATCCGGCACCGGTACACGAGTTACGAAGATGACTTGTTGGACGCGTCCGTGGTGGACCCGTGGGGTGAGGAGTCCTGGTACCGCGACGTCAAGGCTGAGGCCCAAACGCTGGTTGACGAGTTCTTGGACCGGCACCGAACAGTGCCTCCCGCAGATCCGTCAGGTGGCATCTGAGGGGAAGGCGCCTTGCGCTTTGAATGTGTTTCGACCTTACACAGTTGCAACCAGTCGGATTGCGGTATACGGGTATACTCGCATCATGGATGATGCAACTGTGTATCGTCATCGTGCACTGGTGACGCGATGCCCCTGAATCGTGGCACCCTTGCCAGAGTCGACGCCAAGCTGCGTTCTGAGATGGAACACGACGAACAGATCCACCTGGTGAAGGTCCCTGTGTCTGAGGCAGTGTGGTCTACCTGGCGCCGATACTGTGACGGCGCCGGTGTCTCGATGGGTCGCGGTCTTGCGATCTTGATGCACCAGGAACTGGCATCGATTGTAGATGAACATCTTGAGGATGTTGGGGATACGCTGGCTGCACGCGAGGCTGCGATCGTCTCCGGCGAAAGCAAGCTTTCTGAAGCAGCGGAGGATGTCCGGGTGCGTGAGGTCGAGGTCGGCTTGCGTGAACTTCGTCTAGCTGAACACCAGGACGAGACACCGAATGCTCCTCTGGCGGACTGGGCTCGTCCGACGCCGGGTCGCAATGACAAGTGTTGGTGTAGGTCGGGGAAGAAGTACAAGTTCTGTCATGGTAAATCACAGAATAGTTAGTTAACGGTTGAATAGTCGATAATGTCATGGTATGGTCGGTGGTGTTATGGCTCCTCGTGATCAGCAGCAGCTCCCATTCGACGATCAACCAGAGCCTCTACGCGGTGCCGAGCGTCTCTTGTCGGCTCAGGAGCTTGCCGTGTATCTTGAAGTCCCTGTGAAGACGATCTACACGTGGAGACATCGCAATACCGGCCCGCGAGGCTTCCGGATCGGCAAGCACCTGCGCTTCCGATGGTGCGACGTCGAGAGTTGGCTTGCTGGCCTCATCGCCGAGGAAGGCTGAGCGCCGTGGCTCACATTCGCCGCCATCCCGTTGACGATTCCAAGTGGCAGGCCCGCTACCTAGATCCCACAGGCCGCGAACGATCCAAGACCTTCCGGCGCAAGGTCGACGCCGAGAAGTTCCTCGTCCATATCGAAGCGCAGATGCAACGTACCGAGTGGATCAATCCCGAACTGTCGGCAACAGCGTTTGCCGACTTCGCCGCACAGTGGCTGGCGACGCGATCACACCTCAAACCGAAATCGTTCGAGGGCTACGAGTCGCTGTTGCGCGTCCACATCCTGCCCACCTTCGGGACTACCCGCCTTGATCGCATCGACACCATGGGCATCGAGGCATGGATTGCCGAGCTTCGGTCCGGCGGCTTGTCGGCTTCGCGTACTCGGCAAGCGCATCAGGTGCTTAGTCAGATCCTCGCTGCAGCTGTGAAGGCTCGTTATGTCCCATCGAATCCCGCTGTTGGCGTGAAGCTCCCCAGGCTTTCGCGTCGAGAGCAACAATTCCTGGAGCCCAGAGATGTCGTCAAACTCGCTCATGCGATGCCCGACCGCTTCAAGGCGTTGGTCTACATCTTCGCCTACGGCGGCCTCAGATGGGGCGAGGCCGTTGCTTTGCGTCGCCGCCGCGTCGATGTGCTGAGGGGACGTCTCGAGGTCGCAGAGTCGCTCGCAGACGTTGCAGGCACGCATGTGTTCGGCCCGACGAAGAACTACCGCAACCGTACGATTGTGCTCCCTAGCTTCCTGCGCGACATGCTCAACGATCATCTCGTCAACCACACCGCACCCGGACCCGACGGGCTGCTCTTCACAGCCGAGAATGGTGCACCGCTGCGTAACTCGAACTTCAATGGACGAATGTGGCGACCGGTGGTCGCCACTGCAGGGCTGCCTCACGATCTGCGCATTCACGACTTGCGGCACACTGCGGTCGCTCTCCTCATCAGCCAGGGAGCACACCCCGAAGCGATCAAACGCCACATGGGTCACTCCTCGATTGCCGTGACAATGGACGTCTACGGCCCCCTGCTTCCGTCAGACGCCGAGGACCTCGCTGACAAGCTCGACGCGCTGTGGCGCGATTCCCTGACGGACAAACGACGGACAAAGCGGGCTCTGACGGCCGTCGACGGGGAGAGCCGAGATGACGAACCCCAAGCGCCACAAGGGATTCCAGAGGCGCCCTCGGCAAGAATCGAACTTGCGACACCCGGTTTAGGAAACCGGTGCTCTATCCCCTGAGCTACGAGGGCAAAATGTCACAAAACCCTTGGTATGTCTACCTTTCCGGCCTTCTTGGATAGGTCTACAACACCCCCCGAAGTGCGCTTGGACCGCACCTGGGCCGCTCCGCAACGAGCATCCATCGATTCTGCGAGGCTCTCGAGGTTATCCTCGAACAGATGTGTGTACCGATCGAGAGTGATCTGTGCCGAGGAATGGCCCAGCATTCTTTGCACTGCTTTCACGCTTGCTCCGGCCGAGATCGCCAGACTGGCGGCAGTGTGTCGCAGGTCGTGCGGCACTAGGTCGCCAAGGCCAACGTCGGCCACCGCGGGCTTCCACACCCTTCGCAAGAAGTTTTGGGGAACGGAGCGGCTGGCCGGTCGACGAGGTGAACACGAGACGATCCCCGGACAGCACGGGAGCCATCTCGTCGATCAGGAATGCAGGTATCACAATCGTGCGGGATCGATGCGACTTCGGGGGACCCCAGACAAGCTTGCCGTTGACCAGGGTGGCCGATTCCCGCACATGAACATGGCGCCGCAACACATTGACGTTGTTGGACCTGAGCGCCACGGCCTCTCCCCAACGAGGGCCACCGTAGGCGAGGAGCTTGACCAGCTGTGCGCCGCCACGCATCCGTTGCTCCACCGCATCGGCAAGCTCCGTCACCTGCTCGGCCGTCAGATACCGTTGATGCCGTTCGCGCGTCTTCGGTACCTTCACCGTCTCTGCCGGATTCCGCCCGATGAGGCCGTCGTCCACAGCCTGAGCGAGTACCGCAGAGACGACACGTTTCGCCTGGCCCATCCTCGATGCCGACAGTCCGTCCGCGGCCATAGCGGCGACCCATGCTCGGAGGAAGTCAAGGTTGATCCGTCGCAGTTCGACGGTACCCAACGTGGGCAGGATCCTCGAGTCGAGCAGCGAGCGGTAGCCCGCAATTGTCTTTGGCTTGAGGACGAGGCCCTGAAACCACTCCTCCGCGTACTCTTCGAATCGAACGGCACCTGCGCTCGGGTCAACCCACAGACCCCAGTCCTGTTTCTGAAGCTCGTCGCGAAGCCATCTCTTGGCGTCCACCTTCCGTCCGAACGCTCTCGAGTGCTCCCGCCCATCCGGGCCGCGGTACCCGGCGCGCCACGGCGTAGGTCGATCAGGTCGCCTGCGAATCCATCCCATCAGAACTCTGGAGAGCAGCCGTCCGTCGTGACACCGACGATGTGAGGGGAGGAGCCGAGTATGTGTTGATCCATCACGGATCGCGGCCGTCTGGGTTCTGCAGGTCGATCGCTGTGCTGGCGTGTGTTCATTGGTCGGTGTTCTCGATCTGGCGTTCGACCCACTCGGTGACGTCGGTCAATTGGTAGCGGATGTGCCTCCCCACGCGGAACCCGCGGGGACCTTCTCGGCGGTACCGCCGCCGCACTGCGGTCGACCATCCAGGCAGCCATAATGCACGTCATGGGTCCGACCGCCTTGATCACCACACGCATATGCTGAGCTGGTCTCCGTGAGAGTTACGTCCACGGACGTGGTGTGTGGGGGTCCCGATCCGAGGGTGCTTCCCTTTGGGTGATCAAAGCCGTCCTGGAGGCGTCGTTGATATCGACCGTCGCATCGGAGCTGGACCTGTGAATGGCATGTGGCCACCAGAGCCGAAACGTTGGATCGGCCGGACTCGTCCTCTCCCAGACGACGAGACCACGGAGAGTCAAGTGGGTGTGGATGAGCGACCTACGACAGGAAACCGCCCATCGTCGTGAAGATACCCTCACCCGCAGAGGAGGACCCGTGCTCGCCGCCATTCACGATATGAAGGACAAGCTCTGGGCGGCAGCCGACGAACTCAGAGCCAACTCACGACTCAACGCGTCCGAGCACTCAATCCCGGTTCGGCATCTGCGCTAGCACTAACGGCTTGGGCACATCGGTCGGGCCATCGCCCAACGAAGCATTCGTAGTATGTTCGTGGCCGAGGCGAGGAAGGAGATGGCGTTGATCCATGCGAATGTTGCTCCCCGAATCGGCGTTGCCGGGACGTTCGACGTTGCCAACTTCGGGGATCTGTTGTTTCCCCGCATCTTCGAACGGGAGGTAGCTGAAAGGCTCGAGGTGGCAGAGACCGTGCCGTATTCGCCCTACGGCTGGGAACATCCCGTTCCTCTCGACGGTGGAAGATACGCCAGACCGCTCGGAGCTTGGACCGACCAGCGTTGCGACGAGTTGACCAGCGACTTGGACCTTCTCGCGATCGGGGGTGGCGAATTGATCCATCATCGCGACGATGTGTACGCCGTGTACTACGACGATGACGAGGCGACGCTCATCCAGCGACGTCCATCGGGCTTCTTCATCGATGGTCTCGGAGCGCACCGTGAGGATCGGTGCTCCGTCGTCTGGCACTCGGTCGGAGTCCCGTTCGACTTCGATAGTGAGACCACGAAACGAGTTCTCCGGGCGTTGGAGACGAAGACCTACGTGTCAGTACGGGACGATCTGTCCGCTCGGAGGCTGCGCGCAACGAGTTTCGATGGCGACATCCACGTCGTACCCGATTCGGGGATCCTCATGCCTCGCCTCTTTCCCGACGTGCTGCTCGAGCGACGTATGCGTTGGCTGCGATCCATGGGTTGGTATCCGGCTGCGGGTCGCCCACTGGTCGTTCAAGGGAGCGCGTGGATTCTGCAACATGCAGATGGGGTCGGGGATGCCATAGGCGATTACCTCAACCGATGGGGCCACCGTCCCGTGGTGACGCTGGAGATCGGGCCGACCCATGGAGATGGAGCCTTCGCGACCGCGATAAGGGACCGCCTCGGTCGCTCGACCCGAGTGTTCTCCGTTCCCGGTACGGTTACCCAGGAGGATATCGTCGCTGCCATCGCCGGAGCGGAGGTGTTCGTGGGTCTTTCGCTCCACGGATCGATCACCGCGCTTGCATACGGCATTCCGTCGGTCATACTGGATCTCGCGAGCTACACGAAGTTGGACGGCTTCGCCCGACTGGCCGGGTTCACCCATCTTCGTGCCACCGAGACCACCGTATTGCCCGAAATGATCGCAGGCGCGGTCGCTCCCGACCATGCCGATCACATAAGGTCGGTAGCCGCCGACTTCACGCGGCGGGTCGATCAGCACTTCGACGTGCTCGTCGAACTGGCGCTTGTCTCTTGGGAGCGTCGTCGCACCGGTGATCCGGCACCACTCCGTGAACTGGCGCGGAGCCTCGCTGATGAACGCGCGTACTCCAGTGCGCTACGGCGAGCGAACGAGGCATTGCGGCAGCGCCTCCTCGAGGAGCGTCTGATGTGGACCGAGCGCGTCGATGGGGCCAAAGCAGCGCAATCGGGCGCGGGGAGTGACGAATCCCCGGGGCGGGCGTAGCGGGCGGATGCCGCATCGAGCTGACGACCCGACCGGGAGGCAGGATCCGCCAACCATCTTGGCGGTGCCGCCGGTCGCGCAACCGACCGTCTCGGTCGTCATGGTCACATTCGGCGAACACCTGTGGGCCGAGCGCACGATAGGCGCCCTGATACGTATCACCGAACCCGTCTACGAGCTAATCGTCATCGACAACGCTTCCCGCGACGGCACCGGTGAGTGGCTGATGGAGAACGTGGTTGGTGCCCGAATCGTCGTCAACGAAGAGAACGTGGGTTTCGGCTCGGCCTGCAATCAGGGAGCCGCCATGGCGCGAGGACGTCTCCTCCTGTTCTTGAACCCCGACGTTCTTGTGGAGCCTGGGTGGTTGGATCCGCTCATCGCAGCGATCGAGCTATCACCCGAAACCGTTGCAGTCGGCCCGCTGCTACTCAACCTCGACGGCTCGCTGCAGATCGCGGGTGCGCTGATAGACGGCAGCGGAGCAACGGCATGCTACGGCATCGGTGACCACGATGCTGATCGGCCCGAGTATCGATATCGAAGGAGGGTCGACTACCTCGCCGGTGCCTGCCTGATGGTGGAACGGGCCGCGTTCGACAGTGTCGGGGGATTCGACGCTCGATATAGCCCCGCGTACTTCGAGGATGCGGACCTTTGTCTCGAATTGTCGGCGCACGGCGGGAACGTCGTGCTCGTACCGCGATCTCGGGTGAGGCACGTCGGAGACGTCTCAGGGGGCAGTCGGACGCTGCGGACCGTAGCCGAACATCATCGGGATCTGCTCGCCGAACGATGGTCACACGTCCTCACATGCCGTCCCGCGCATCCGATCGAGGGCTCTCCCCGCCGTCTCCTCGCGGCTCGGGACGCACCGGCGGAGCTGCGTGTGCTGGTTCTGTCACGAGACACCGAAGGCTTCGAGATCCTCCTCCGCCACCATCCTGAAGTGGCGATCACGATCATGGACCACGAATGCCCGGATGATCGTCTGGAATGCGTGCCGTGGGACGTGAGCTGGCATCGGTGGTTGTACGACCGGCGCTTCCACTACGACCTCATCGTCGGAGCGCCGGATGATCTCGAAGACTTGCTCGACGAAACGCAGCCACAGGCTGTGCGGAGCCGAGCACTGGATACGGATACATTCCTCCAAGTCGGGGTCCCGTGGATGCAACTCTGACATGAGCCCTTCGCGTCGGATCAGCGCGTGTATGCTCGGCAGTGGACGACCCCTGGAGGAGGGACTGCTATGCGAGTGACCATCGACATCGAGCGACCGGCCTGGATGCGCCTTGGAGGAAGACGGAAGTTCTCTCTGGCGGGCGTGATCCTTGTTCTCGTGGTTCTGTTGCCAACCGTCGTGTTGGCCGGAGACCGTTTCACCGATGTTCCGAGTGATCCGGGCGACCCGACAGGCCAGTTCCACGACCAGATCAATGCGATCGCGGGTGCCGGCATCACGAAAGGGTGCAACCCGGCAGGAACGCTGTTCTGTCCCGAAGATCCGGTGGACCGTCGTTCCATGGCGGCATTCATGACACGCGGGTTCAGCCGTGTGGGCAACGCGAGCGACATCTACTCCGTCACAGCGCTCCCGTCCGTGCCGGCTTCAGGTCAGACTTCCTTTGACCCGGTCGACGTCGGATCCGTCACGATCGACGTTCCGGGAGCGACAGGCGAGACACAGTTCGTCATGATCACCGGAAAACTGGGGGTCTACACGAACTCGACATTCGCCACCTACTGCACTGGGGCAACGTGCACCTGGCGGATCGAGATCTACGACGGCACGACTATTCTCGATGACGCGATATTCCGGCCGACCGGTGACAATGACGCTGCAACGATGAGTCTCAACGCTGTGGTACCTGAAGGCAGCGGCACGACACAGACCTACACGATGCGGATCTGGTACGAAGGAACCATCGCCACTGGAACATTCACGCCGTATGACTTCTCTCTGTCGGCCATCACGGTGCCGTTCGGCGCTACAGGCGGGAGCACGCTCTCGTCGGTCTCGAGCAATGCAGAGGCCGAGTCCGACGCGACTACCGACTGACGACGGTCTCTGAGCTGGTCCGCCGCCGTCGAGGATTTCGATGAATCGGTGGTGGCGGACGGGTTCCCCGGTCGACGTCTGGCGCGCGTATCGTTTCAGCACGATGGCGACCAAACTCTGATCGCAGACTTGCGGAATTGAAGATGTGCGGACGCGGCAAGAACCGATACCGAGGAATCCGAAGATACCTCCTCATCTACGTCCGAGACAATCGATCCGCCGGACTCCGCGGATTCAAACTGAACGTTGCCTGACACGGCACCAGATGATTAGGGCTTCGAGCCGAGGCTGAATTGACCGGCTACGGGCAGCCACCCGGATTCGCCGAACGCGAACTGGGAGTCGGCGTTGCCTTGGGTGAGCGTGTGCCTGAAGTAGAACGTGGCGTCTGAGGGCCGGAAGACCGCAGGGGTGTGCCGTTCATCGACGATTCCCCAATCGCCGGCCACGAAGCGATCGGCGGGGTTGCCAAAGAAGAACTCACCGTCGGCGATTCCGGTGCTCAGGGTGTGCCGCCAATAGAAGAACCCGGTGGATTCGCGGTGCAGCCCGATTTCGTCGATGCCGTCGCCGTCCCAGTCGCCCACCACTGGGCTGTCACCAGCGTTACCGAAGAGAAACGAGTAGTCGGCCGCACCCAGGCCGCCACCGTTCTCACCGAGTCTGTTGATGATGTAGAAGCGCTGCTCTGAGGGCCGATACAAGCTCAACGTGTCACAGCCGTCTCCGTTGAAATCCCCCGTCAGGGGGATATCTGAGGGGTTGCCGAAGAAGAACCGGATGTCAGCGTTTCCCTGGGTGTTGGAGTTGCGCAGGTAGGCGAAGGCGTCCGAGGCACGGAACAGGCCCGGGGTGTCGTCCCCGTCGCAGTCCCAGTCACCCATGAACGGAACATCGCCCGGGTTGCCGTAGAAGAAGGAGTCGACCGTCCCATCCGGATCACGCAGATACCACAAGCCCCGAGACGGATCGACCAAACCGACACCGTGCTCGGTTGGAAGAGTGACAGTCGTCTGCGGTCCGTCGGTCGACCAGTTGTCGGCAGCGTCACCCGCCTCCACCTTGAAGGTGTAGCTGGTGGCAGGGTCGAGTCCAGTGACCTGATACGAGAGCTCCGACGTGGTCGCCACTACGACACTGTCTAGGAACACTCGATAGGCAGTCACCGCCACGTTGTCGGTGGCAGCCGTCCACGACAAGGCAAGGCTGTCCTCCAACACATTTGAAGCAGACACAGAACTGCCCCCAGGCCACACCGGAGCGGCTGTATCGGCGAGTTCGCCCAGGGTTGCGAGAACATCGATCCGGGGGAGAAACTCCTGAGGGCTGCTTCTGACCTGAATGGCCGTGCCGGTGTCTTTGAAGGCTTGGAGGACGGCAGCGACTGACGCGCCTGGGAACGCTTCTCTGACAACGGCCCACGCTCCGGCCACATGAGGTGCAGCCATCGAGGTCCCGCTCCACGCCTCGAAGGTGCCGCCCGGCACCGACGAGGAGATCAATGATCCTGGAGCGATCAGGTCAACAAACGGTGCAGTGTTGGAAAAACTCGACCTGCCATCGGTCTTGGTGCTACTCGCGACCGTAACCGCAGTCGAGATACAGCCGGGAGCCCCCACCGAGTTTTCCCACCCACTGTTGCCAGACGAGATCACTGTCGGAATACCCGCTGCGAGCAGATTGTCGATCGCCGGCTTCAAGGGGTCGGTATCACACGCAGAAAAGTATCGACCTCCGCTCAGGCTCATATTCACCGATGCGAAGCTATGTGCCGTCCGAAGAGCGAACACTTGCTCCAGGCCAGCCAGAAGGTCAGATGTCGAGCTCAGAGCACATGGTGACGGACTGGGGGAGCACGTCGCTCCGTCGAAGCGAGAGAATACCTGCACCGCCATGATGTCGGCGTCCCGAGCAACACCCGAAGAACCAGGTGGAGCAAGACCCGCAGCTATCCCAGCCACGTGGGTGCCATGGCCACACGTGTCCGTATAGGTGCAATTCACTCCTGCGCCCGGGCCCGTCTGAGACGTCAACCCGTTGGGGCAGTTGCTTCC
>Ga0255047_10002851_pt1 | contig 11166 bp, 8 predicted proteins | sample JV7_2_1_MG_FD_183640 | JGI IMG/M metagenome (GOLD analysis project Ga0255047, IMG submission 183640) | Seawater microbial communities from Jervis Inlet, British Columbia, Canada - JV7_2_1 | ecosystem: Environmental > Aquatic > Marine > Inlet | place: Canada: British Columbia | collected 2016-10-06 | reverse complement strand
AGCGGTCGATCCCGGGGTTGGTATTCCACTTCCCGCACTACCAGGCCGGCACGCCGCAGTCCGCGATCAGGGTAGGTGACTACAAACTGATCAAGTATTTTGAAAGCAATGAAACCGTGCTCTTCGATATCGCCAACGATATCGGCGAACGACAGAATCTTGCAGCGAAGATGCCGGGGAAAGCCGCGGAGCTCGAAGCGCTGCTCGATGAATACCTGCAGTCAGTAGACGCCGACATGCCCGTCCCCAATCCGGATTACGATCCCGCTAAGGAATCCTGGGTGGGATCGAGAAACTACGACATGTCGATCGATCCGCGGTGGGTGTATTTCTCGGAGAGTGAACGGTAATTTTCGCGTCTACTGCTCGCGGGCGTCGGGTTCGTTGTGCTCAGGCAGCCACGCGGCGAGTTCGGCCTTAACGTGCTCTAACGCCGGGTCGTCGGCTCGGTTTGTCCACTCGTTCGGGTCAGTCTGGATGTCGTAGAGTTCCTCGGAGCCGTCCGAGTAGGTGATGTAACGATATCGATGGCCTGTGACCGCATGGTTGCGGTACCCGAACGTCGTTACCACCGCGTCCCGTTCCCAGGGCGCCCGCGGATTCTTGAGCAACGGAACGAGGCTATCGCCTTCCACGTGAGTCGGCGTTTCGAGACCCGCGAGTTCGGTGAGCGTCGGGTAGAGATCCATGAGCGAAACGGGGACGTCGCTGCGGCTGCCGGGCTGCGTGACGCCCGGTGCGACAACGATCAGCGGGACGTGAGTCGAGTCACGCCACAGCGTATGTTTTCTCCAGCGGGCCTTCTCGCCGAGATGCCAACCGTGATCCGACCAGAGAATGATAATGGTGTTGTCGGCGCGTCCGCTTTGTTCCAAGGTGTCGAGTAACTGGCCCAACATCGCATCGGCGAAGCTGATGCTCGCCAGATAAGCTTGAACGCCTTCCTTCCAGGCTCCGGCCTCGAGTACCCACTTGTGGAGTTCCATGGGCAGCAGGTCGCCGGTCTGGCCTTGCGCTTGAGCAATCTCGGAGATGTCATCGATGTCGTTCTCGATAGTCGCCGGGAGTCTGATGTCATCCAGTGGATGCAGATCGAAGTATTTTTGGGGCAGGTACCAGGGCAGGTGAGGGCGGTAAATTCCTACGGCATTGAATCGCGGGCTGCCGGTTTCAGCCAGCAGTTGTTGCTCGGACCAGGCAACGACCTGCCCGTCGCCCATCGCTCTATCGTCGGCGGCCACGGTCCCCCAGTCGAAATTCACGGATTGAGGATTGCCATTGGCCGGGCGCACGTGCGGGCGTATTTCGTCCGGCACCTGTCGTCCTAGGGACGGATAAAACGCGTCCCAGGCCGTCGTGTCGTTAAATCCGAAGTAGCTGTTCGGGTTGAATGTGCCGGCGTGGAAGAGTTTGCCAGCGCCGTAGGTCCGGTAGCCGGAATCTCGAAAGAATCTCGGTAGTGTCTGGATGTCCTGGAAGATTTCAAGTGTGCGCCAATCCGGTGCGTTCTGATAGACGCCGGACGTGGACGGTCGCAGGCCGCTCATGAGGGCGGTCCGCGACGGGTTGCAGAGCGGCGCCGCAGTGTGCGTATTCGTAAACAACATTCCGCGCGCGGCGAGAGCGTCAATATTCGGTGTTCGAGCTTGAGGGTGTCCGCCGAGAACGCCGACCCAGTCATTCAGGTCGTCAATCGCGATGAAGAGTACATCCGGGCGCTCATCTGGTTGCCCAAACACCGACACTGGAGCTACTAACAGCGTTAAGACAATTGCTGCCGGCAGGTTTCTCATTGTCGGTTCCGATGGCCCGGTTAGTCCAGCCAGCCGAGATCTGTTACGAACTGCAGCAGCCGCTCGCTCACGGCGGCCTTGGCGCCGTCCTCCTGAAAGCGGTGTTCGACACCCTCGACCATGATCAGCGTCGAATCGACTCCGGCGGCGAGCAGTGCGTCGTGATAGGCCTCCGACACAGCAGGTGCCACGAGCGTGTCAGCGTCGCCCTGGATGATCAATGTTGGCGGTCCGCGACGGTCAATGTGTTGCCGTGGCGCGTAGTCCGTTATATCAGCCCCGGGCGGTAGAAATTCGCCCGCGGTCTCTGCAGTCGCCGGATAGGGAGCCATTAACGCGAGAGCGTTGGGTCGTGGACTCGCCCTGGTGTAGTCGTCCGCTTCATCGAAGCTTCTGAGCATGACGGTAGATGCGGCCAGGTGCCCACCGGCCGAGTGCCCTAAGGCGATGATCTTGCCAGGGTCGACGCCGAGTCTGCGCGCTCGTTCGCGGGTCCAGCGAACCGCCGCGGCCGCATCCTTGATGGTCTCATCGAGCGTAACGGTATTCGTCAGGCGATACTCCACCGCAAGCGTGACGATGCCGTGCTCGGCGAGAGCCTCGCCATAGATGAACCCGGACTCGGGAGAACCGCCGCGCCATCCACCACCATGAAAATAGACGACGGCAGGTACACGATCGCTGACCGCATGTCCGTCGGGACTCACGATGTGCATCTGCAGGTCCCGGTCGCCGACCGTCTTGTAGGTATCAGTGCTGTGTTCGGCAGCACCGGCGGTGACTGCAAAGAGACAAGTCAGTGAGGCGGCCAGTGTTCTCATTGGGATGCCCTTATATAAGGAGTGCGGCGATTCGGTACTTCAGCGCTCAGAAGCATAACTCAATTTACCGGACCGGTCCGGGTGGGCATACCCGATAGCAACAGTGTGGATGCGAAATGCATGGCCGGTAACGCGCCGGACGCATCATCGCTTCAGTTAGAATGGACCGACTCGTTTTTCACTCTGAGGTCGCTTAACGATGCGTGGGTTTGTCGTTTTCCTATTACTGCTTTCCGTATTCGGGGCCGCCGTGCAGGCACAGGAGCCGCCCGATGTCCTGTTTATCTCCGTCGACGATCTCAACGACTGGGTCGGTGTTCTCGGTGGGCATCCGCAGGCGCTAACCCCCAATATCGACGCACTGGCTGATCGCGGCATTCTCTTTACGAATGCTCACTCACCCGCCGCGTTGTGCAACCCGGCACGGACTTCCGTGATGCTCGGCTTGCTGCCGTCAACGACCGGGATCTACGGAAACTACCCGAGTTGGATGGAGATCGACCACCTTGCGGCGTTACCGAACCTGCCGCGGTACCTGCGCGAGAATGGCTACGATACCTATGGCGCGGGCAAACTGTTTCATGGGCATACGTTCTCTCCATCCGGTTTCCTGGGTTACAACGATCCTTCGGCCTGGGACGCGTACTATCCCTCTTTGACGCGGCAGCTCCCCGACGAGATTCGTCCCCATATCATCCCGGCCAACGGTAATCCTCTCTCGCCCTATTTCGATTGGTCTGCTGTTGTCGCTGATGACAGAGCCATGGCTGATGGGCAGGTCGCGGCCTGGACGGAGGAACGAATAATTGCGTCGGGCAACGGCCCGCGGTTTGTCGCAGCGGGGATCTACCGGCCGCACCTGCCCTGGTATGTTCCGCAGAAATATCTGGACATGTATCCGCTGGAAAAAATCGTGCTTCCGGAGGTCCCAGCCGACGACCTCGATGATGTGCCGTTGATCGGCCAGCAGTTCCTGGCAGGAATATCGATGGACCCAACGGAACTGCATCGGTGGGTAGTCGATGAAGGTAAGTGGGAGGAGGGCGTTCAGGCTTATCTCGCGAGTATCACGTTTGCCGACGCAATGGTTGGGCAGTTGCTCGACGCGTTGGAGCGAACGGGGCGGGCCGATGACACCATTATCGTTCTATGGTCGGATCACGGCTGGCACTTGGGAGAGAAGCATCGCTGGCGCAAACAGACACTGTGGGAGGAATCCACGCGCGTGCCGTTGATCATCGTGGCTCCGGGCGTGACGACGCCGGGGGCTCGTAGTGCACGTGCGGTGTCGCTCATCGATATCCTCCCGACGCTCCTGGAGTTGACGGGTGTCGACGCGCTTAGCGATCTTGACGGCGTGAGCCTGATGCCTTTGCTTAAAGAACCGGATGCCCCCTGGGACCGTGCGGCAGTGTCTACGTACGAGCAGGGCAACCATGCCGTGAGGAGCGAGCGCTACCGTTACATTCGCTACTACGACGGCAGTGAGGAGCTGTACGATCACGATCAGGATCCGGGCGAGTGGACCAACTTGGCCCAAGATCTGGCCTACGCTACCGTGAAGGCCGAGCTGGCGAAATGGCTGCCGGATGAAGACGCGCCGGACGCGATTCTTCTCCAGTGAGCGACGCTGGCAGACCTCGAACCTTCGGGATGGCAGCCGCCGGGGTTGACGATAGCCCCAGATGAGTTCCTTCGGGGACGCGCAGGTCCCGCCAGCCCTGGCCTGGCCCGCGGGTGAGAGAGTTTATACTTCGACAGGCAAATATCGGGGGTGGCTGGAGTGTTAGACATTATAACGGTAGATTATGAACCTATAGAAAAATAACATGCGACTGATTCAATCTATATGAGAATTCGCCCACTCTTGGGGTTCTTCGCGTTAGTGTTGGGGAGCTCCAGCGTACTGTTAGCCAGCGACGTCCACGCGCAACTGAGACGTATTGCCATCGGCTCGAACCCGGCAGGCACCAATTATTTCGTTGTTGCCGGCGGGATCGCAAAACTCTTACAGGAGGAGGCCCAGATTCCAGTCACGGTCCGGCCTTTCTCCGGATCGTCCGTTTACATTCCCATGCTCCAGCGCGGTGAGATCGCACTTGGAATAAACACGCAGCTGGACACGTATGTCGCCTATTCAGGACTCGAGCCTTATCCGGCTTCCATGACGAATCTGCGCCTCCTGATAAAGTTGATGCCGATCCTGGATAACTACCTGGTCCGAGCGGACTCCGATGTGCGGACGATTGCTGATCTGCGAGGACGGCGGGTTATTACTGCTGTACGATCCAACGTGGTACTGGAACGCTGGCATCTGGCGCTCCTCGCCACCGGTGGCCTCGCGCCCGGCGACGTGGAAGACGTTAGTGTGGGCAATCTTCCCGGTGCTATACGTATGCTCACGGAAGGGCGTGTCGATGCGGCATCGACTGGACTCTACTCGGCGTTGGCGCTACAGGCGAACTCTACGATTCGCGGCGGCGTTCGGTTCATCGGCTTGGGTAGAGAGGAGTCGGCTTTGTTTGATTCGGTCCCTGTCGCAAAGGTCGATCTCGTCGAGCCCAAATCAGTCTCTGTGGGAATACGAGAGCCAACCCGTCTGGCGAGATTCGAATCCTATCTGAACACCGGTTCCCACATCTCCGACGAGGACGCTTACCGGTTGGTGAAGATTCTTCACGAGCAGTGGGAATCTTTGCGACGAGACTATGCGTTACTGAGCTCCGTCTCTTCCGAGATGATCGCGCCCGCTGACAGCCCCCACCCATACCATCCTGGCGCGGTCCAGTACTTTCGAGAGGCAGGCCTCTGGACGGACGCCCATGCTCGTAACCAGACGCAGGTGCTCAGGGGTGGCGGGCCTTAATCCGCCGCGGTCCGGAAATTTAACATGGGGGCGTTTCTTACTCGACTGGAGAAGATCTACCTCGGCGCGATTATCGTCATTGGTATCGCCTGGGTCACGAACATTCCGCAGTACTTCGGCACGTCATTCATCGCCGCTGAATGGATGGGTCCGCTGCTGTCGGTCGGTATCGCAGCTGCGTTCCTGCGCCATCCGTACGGCAAGATCGCTGGGTTGCTGGAGGTTGTGCTCGGCCTAGCTGCGATTTGCAGCTGGTGTTGGATGTCGCTGAACTACTCGACTTGGATCTTCGACATTTCCGGGTATACGCCGCAGAAGTACGTTCCGGGAATCGTGGCGATTGCCCTCCTGATGGAGGCGCTCCGGAAGTCCGCGGGGCTCGCGATAACGATCCTCGTCTGGATCCTGATCGCCTATGGTTTGTTCGGCTACCTGATGCCGCAGCCGTTCGAGGCCGAGCAACTCCAGATGCCGCGGCTGATCATGTACCTCTACGCTGACACGAATGGCGTTCCGGGCCACGTGCTGGCAGTCATTGGGCGGTTGGTACTCGCGTTCATCATTCTTGGCAAATTGATGGAGGTCAGTGGTGCAACGAAGTTCTTCACCGATATTGCACTGGCGGGCATGGGGCATCGGCGTGGGGGGCCGGCGAAGGTTGCGGTTCTTGCCTCGAGTATATTCGGCTCCATAAACGGGACCACCGTCGGTAACATCATGTCTACCGGAATTGTGACGATTCCGTTGATGAAGAGATCCGGATTCAAGCCCCATTACGCTGCGGCCATCGAGGCCGTGGCCTCCAACGGAGGGCAGTTAGCACCACCGGTCATGGGCGCTACCGCGTTCCTGATTGCAGAGTCTCTCCGGGTCAGTTACGCCGATGTGGTCATTGCCGCAGCGGTGCCGGCGCTCCTGTATTACGTCTGTCTCTTTTCGCAGGTTGACGCCATCGCGCTGCGTCTCGGGTTGCACGGTCTCCCGAAGGAGGAGCTACCCAGCGCCCGGGAAGAGCTGCGCAAGGGGTGGGTCTTTCTCGTGCCTGTCGGAATTCTGCTCTATCTATTGTTCTGGAGAGGCTTCAATCCGGCTGTCGCCGCGCTCTGGGCGGCGGCGGCACTGCTCGTATTGACAATCATTCGAAACAGGAGGTTGTTGACCAAGGAGCAGTGGTTGGACTTCATCGTTGGTGGTGGCGCGAACCTACTGCCGCTGCTGATGATCGCAGGCGGCGCCGGAATCGTCATCGGTGTCATGAATGTGACAGGCCTCGGTTTCTCCCTGTCCCTGGTCCTTACCCAGATCGGGGAGAACGCGGGCACACTGGCCATGCTGTTGCTCACCGGGGGCATCGCGATCATCCTGGGCATGGGCATGCCTACCGCGGCCATCTACATCGTGCTTTCGGTCATTCTCGCGCCCGCCATCGTGGACATGGGCGTCTCCCCCATGGCCGCCCATCTCTTCATTTTCTATTTCGGGTTGCTGTCTTTCCTGACGCCGCCCGTCGCGATCGCCAGCTTCGTCGCTGCCGGCCTCGCGGAGAGCAAGCTATGGCTGACTTCCTGGGTGGGGGTGCAACTTGCGGCAGTGGCTTATCTAGTACCGTTCCTGTGGGTTTATAACGACGCGTTGTTGCTGCAAAGCTCCTATGTCGCTAATACCTATGCGGTCGTCACGGCTCTGGTAGCCGTCCTCCTCATCGCCAGGGCGCTGCAGACCGTCGTACTCGGCACCCGCGTCATGCTCTTGAATGGCTCCCTGCTTTTTGTCGGCGCACTGGCCGTCGGCAGCAGCACGGTCTGGCTGGGGACCGAGGCAGCGAGCGCGATGGCCGCTGGCGGAGTCGGGCTTGCCATCCTTGTTGGCCTTCGTTTGATCGCATCGCGATCATACGCGACCCAGTCCCCGTCTCTAATCGAGCATTGACGTCAAGATTGAATTAGGGACTACAGTCATAAGGCTGCACAAAGGCACCAGGCTGGTACTGCCACCACTTGCTATTCACCGTTGGGGCATTACTCGATTCTGGATTGACCAGGGTCGACGTATAAAAGAGCCGATTGTGGTCGGCGCTCAGCTGAAATGTTTCATAGAGTTGCACCGGCGAGTTGCTGCCCTCGAATGTGGTGGTAACCAAGAGCCTGCCGCCATCCATGCGGCCGGTTGAATAGCCGAGGTTGTTTGTGTGAGTGCCGGGATCGTTATGAGCAATTCCCATGTGTACTTCACGTATGGTGTCGAACTCTTCTGCGTGAACAACGACGATGTCGCCGTTATCGATCAGCTGTATGGGATAAGGCGCCCCCATCTCCCTCCACACGTCTTTGCTGGCGCAATTACCTGAACCCCGCTCCTCCGCGTAATCGATGCGAAAATCCTCATCGAAGTATCTCAGAGCCTGACCACTGCCTTCAGCGCCATAAATGGTGGTCCAAACCGAAAATATGGATGTGGGGCGTTCAGAAAAATCTTCTTCGACGATCTTTCCACGAAGTCTATCTGAAGTCCCAATATGCTCCCCCTCCCAACGAGGTTCTGCACCAAGCAAAAAAATCACCTCCGTATTATCGGGTAACAACAGATGATTCATAAATATGCTGCCCTCTCCTCCTTCGCGTATAGGGTAGCCGGCAATCGTTACCTGCGTGCCTTCAGTAAGAACATCGGCGTTCACACCCATGCGGACCAGGCTGGCAACGGAGTTGCTCTCGATGTCCCAAACTTTTTCTTCCGGAGTGCCTGGATCAGTCGTCACTTCAAGCCGGATATGTGGGTTTCTCCATTCAATTCTCGATACAACGCCGTCGATTTCTGCATCGCCTTCCGTATTGAATATGGCTGCCCAGCTGTGATGTGCCGCTGCATGATTTGTCATCAGCATCAGCAGGCTTGATGCAATTAGCAGTCTTACCATGTTCATACTTTGTCCTCTTTTTTCACCAGGCTCCAAGCCAGTGGCCACGAACACATTCCTCTGATAACACCTCGTCAACCACTGAAAGTCATTAGGTCCTGCAAATCGATTTTCAATTGATTGCGAAGCAATAGAACAGCGTTGCGCCGCTAATCATTGACCCATCGGCCCGCTGCCTCCGGGTCACACGCACCGTGCGACATCTCGAGATGCGGTGAGTGGATCAACTGCCTACTGTGCATCATGGGTTCTGCGAGGAATTCCGGATCCTCGAGCGTGAACTCGAGATCGATGTGGGTGCCGTCTTCGGTGAGGCGAAAGGTTTCGACGACATGCTTCTGCCCACCCGACGGTACGCCGATCTGGTAAGGCGAGCGGTGATCCTCGAAATTCGCGGTATCCACCACGAGCGTGTCACCGTCCCAACGCCCGATCGAGTGGCCCGTGACGAAACGCTCGCTAGGATCCGGATGTCCGCGGCCGTCCATATAGATTGTTCGCACCTCGTCGAACCACTCGCTTCGGAAGACGACCACGTCGTCCTGTTGGCCGAGGTCGATCTCCATGAGGTACAGGCCGGTTGAAACCAGTGCGGCGGGTGTCGGCCGTCCGACACAGGTCGATTCGGGATTCTCGCTGGACAGCGGATCATATTCGGCCTGGGCGGCCCTGCCCTTGTCGTTCAATGTGAGCAAGGCGTGGAAAAAACCGTCGAAGCCCCCAGGATAGCTCTGGACCGTCGAGCGGTCCGTCAGCCATTTGCCTGCCAGGCTCGTAGCCGTTGCGGTGACTTCAGGGGCTTGGGTCCACGCAGCCAGGGAGAATCCTTCCTTATCGACCGAGCGTAGAATGCCATACGGTCGCCCGCCCGCCATCGGAATGGCCCGGATCGCGACCTGGTCGCCCGGTGACAAGCTGTCGCGCGTCCAGCCGCGTCTCGAAATGACGTTGATCGGTCCCAGTTGCAGCTCCCACTCGACGGGCTCACCGCTCTGTTCGGTTTCGACGATCACGTAGACGTGGGGGTTTCGCCACGAGAATCTGTTGACGGTTCCCTCGAACGCGACCACCGAGTCCAACTCCATGCCGGCTTCGCTGTGATGCGCGAAAACGGGCGGGACAACGATGAGCGCTGCGGCGATCGCCGCCGTATTTCTGATGATATTCATGCTGGTTTCATACTCCCTCTGCAATTGCCTCAGAATCTGGATGCATCGCCCCAGCCAATACCCCGTCGTCGGCTGCGAATAATTACTGACTACAGTCGTAAGGCTGCACAAAGGAACCGAGTTGGAATTCCCACCATCTGCTGTTTTCGGTCGGGGCGTTGCCCGATTCCGGATCGAAAAGGGTACTCGTATATTCAAGTCGATTGTGGTCGTCGCTCAGCTGAAATGTTTCATTGAACTGCACCGAAGAGTTGCTGCCCTCGAAAGTGGTGGTAACAAAGAGCTTACCGTCTTCCATGCGGCCGGTTGAATAGCCGAGGTTGTTTTTGGCGGTGCCTGGATCGTTATGCTCAATGCCCATGTGCACGGGACGTATGGTGTCGAACTCTTCTGCGTGAACAATAACGGTGTCGCCGTTATCGATCAGCTGTATGGGATAAGGCGCCCCCATCTCGGTCCACACGTCTTTGCTGACGCAATTACCTACACCTCGCGGCTCCGCGTAATCGATTCGAAATTCCCCACGCGGGTAGCTTAGAGCCCGATGACTGCCTTCGGCGCCATAAATAGTGCTCCAAACCGCAAATATGGATGTGGGGCGTTCAGAAAAATCTTCTTCGGCGATCCTTCCCTGAAGCCTATCTGAAGACCCAATAATTTCCTCTCCCTTCCACCGAGGTTGTCCCTCACGCAAAAAAATCACCTCCGTATTATCGGGTAACAACAGATTATTCATGAATATGCTGCCATCCCCTCCTTCGCGAATCGGGTAGCCGCCAACTCTTACTTGGAGGCCTTCGGTAAGAACATCGCGGTTCACGCCCATGCGAGCCAGCATGGCAACGGAGCCGCTCTCGACGTCCCAAACCTTTTCTTCCGGAGTGCCTGGATCAGTCGTCACTTCAAGCCGAATATGCGGGTTTCTCCATTCGATTCTCGATACAACACCGTCGATTTCTGCATCGCCTTCCGTATTAAATATGGCTGCCCAGCTGTGATGCGCCGTTGCATGATTTGCCATCAGTATCAGCAGGCTTGCTGCGATTAGCATTCGTACTATGTTCATATCTCGTCCTCTTTGAATTTCGAGTCCAACAAACCGTTAGTTCAGCCAACGGCCCGCGTTTTCAGTGTCGCAACTGCCAGTGAGCATTTCCATATGCGGAGAAAAATACAAATTTTTTCTGTTAGTGAACGATTCGGCAAGAAATTCCGGGTCTTCCAGCATGAATTCAGCCTGCATCGAGGTGCCATCATCGTTCAATCGATATCTTTCCACGACGTGTTTCTGCGATCCTGAGGGAACGCCGATCTGGTAAGGGGAGCGGTGGTCGTCGAAGTTTCGTGTATCGATTACTAAAGTATCGCCTTCCCAGTGGCCAATCGAGTGACCGGTAACGAGTGTTTCGGAACCATCCGGGTGAGTTCTTCCATCCATCCAGATAGTGCGTTCTTCATTAAACCATTCGCTGCGGATCAATATCTTCTCTTCCGCATCACTCAAATCGAATTCCAACAGATATCCCCTGGCGGAAACCAGAGCAGAAGGTGTCGGGCGCCCTACACAAGTGGCTTCGGGGTTGTCAGCGGAAAGTGGGTC
>Ga0255047_10002850_pt1 | contig 11168 bp, 12 predicted proteins | sample JV7_2_1_MG_FD_183640 | JGI IMG/M metagenome (GOLD analysis project Ga0255047, IMG submission 183640) | Seawater microbial communities from Jervis Inlet, British Columbia, Canada - JV7_2_1 | ecosystem: Environmental > Aquatic > Marine > Inlet | place: Canada: British Columbia | collected 2016-10-06 | reverse complement strand
GAGGGAACCGGCTCGACCGAGATTGAAATCACGGCCTCCGCCAGTGGCGACGACTACCTTGTGGAGATCGCCAGCGCTGTCACTGCAAACTATACCCCCGGCACCTATCGCTGGCAGGCCTATATCACCCGCACAAGTGACGCCCAGCGCCTCACTCTCGATAGCGGAACGTTCGAAGTCCTTGCCAACCGGGACGCATCAACCGCCGATCCACGCAGCCACGCCAGAATCATGGTCGAGAAGATTGAAAGTGTGCTGGAGGGCAGGGCGGCTGGTGACGTTAACAGCTACAGCATAAACGGTCGCAGTCTCACAAAGATACCGATCCCTGAACTCCTGCAGTTCCGCGCCTCCTACCGGGCCGAATATTTGCGCGAAATCCGGAAGGAACGCGCTGGGAACGGTGTCGGCACAGGTGCGGTCATAAAGGTACGGTTCTGATGGCCATCCTCGACATTTTCAGAAAAAAGCCCGCACGTCGCGCACCATATGTGCCGCACCGCCGGGCCTATGATGCGGCAAAGACCGGGAGACTTTTCTCGGACTGGACGACCACAAACAAATCAGCGGCGGGGGAACTTCGCGACCAGCTGCGTGTCCTGCGGGCGAGATCACGCGAGTTATGCCAGAACAATGATTACGCGAGGCGTTTTCTGCGGTTGCAGACAACCAACATTGTCGGACCTTCCGGCATCCAGTTCGAGCCACGGGCGACCGAAGCGGATGGCCAGCCGGACGTATTTGCGAACGCGCAGATCGCGGAGCGGTTTGCGGAGTGGTCACGGAAGGGCAACTGCACCGTCGACGGTGGCCTGTCGTTTATTGATGCGCAGCGCCTGTTTGTCGAAACCGTGTGCCGGGACGGCGAGGTCATTGTCAGGCTGGTGCGCGGATACGACAACGGGTTCGCATTCGGGCTTCATTTCATTGAGGCCGATCATCTCGACGAGGAACTGAATACTGAACTGAAGAACGGCAACGCCGTACGGATGGCCATTGAGTCTGATCGTTACGGCAGGCCGGTCGCCTACCATATTTCTGCACGCAATCCCGCCGACACCTTCGTAAGCCGCGATCAGAACCGCGAGCGTGTGCCGGCGGCGAACATCATTCACGGCTATGTCGCCGAAAGGGCCGGACAGGGGCGCGGCATTCCCTGGGCAACAACGGCGATGGCGCGTCTCCACATGCTGGGTGCATACGAGGACGCTGAGGTAACGGCAGCGAGGCTGGCAGCCTGCAAGATGGGATTTTTTACGTCCGGCGATGCCGAAGGCTACACGGGCGAGGATTACGAAGACTACTCGCCGATAATGAACGCCGAACCCGGGACCTTTGAACAATTGCCGCAGGGCATGAGTTTTCAGACGTTTGATCCGGACCATCCGACGACGGCGTTCAAGGACTTTGAAAAGGCAATGCTGCGCGGGATATCGAGCGGGCTGAATGTCTCATACGCCAGTCTGTCGAACGATCTGGAGAGCGTGAACTACTCAAGCATCCGGCAGGGTGCGCTGGATGAGCGCGATCAATACCGCGTTATGCAGAAGTGGCTCACGGATCATTTCCTGCAGCCTGTCTACGAGGCATGGCTTGAGGAGCAGCTGACACGCGGCCTGTTCGATCCACAGCTTCCGATCCGGAAGGCGGGTAAATTCAAAGTCGCACAATGGCGACCTCGCGGATGGCAATGGATCGATCCTAACAAGGAAGTTCAGGCCAACATCGAAGCCGTCAAAAACGGGTTCAAAACACTGGCGGATGTCGCCGGAGAAAGCGGTCGGGATTCCGCACAGTTACTGGAAAAACTCGCAGCCGAAAAAGCCGACGCGGAAGCGCTCGGGCTGCAACTTCAACTCGGACAGGCGCGTGACGCGCAACAGGAGGTCCAGGATGGCAACGAAGAAAATTAAAACCGGCGTCCAGTTCAGGGCGGCGGAAATTATTGAGCGGAACGACGAAGACCGGACTGTCTCGCTGGCGTTTTCCAGTGAGGAACCGGTCGAGCGCAGTTTCGGAATGGAAATTCTGGATCACTCGTCCGGGGCGATTGATCTCGACTTTATCGGGAGCGGCAGAGCGCCGCTTCTGGTGGACCACGATACCAGCGATCCCGTTGGCGTTGTGGAAAATGTGAACCTTGATGATGTCTCTCGCGTGGCGCGAGCAAGCGTGCGGTTTGGAAAATCTGCACGGGCCTCTGAGATTTTCACAGACGTGTCTGATGGCATTCGCACGAATGTAAGTGTGGGCTATCGGATCAACCAGATGGAGCGAACGGGCGACGATGAGGGCAGGGATGTCTTCACTGTTTCCGATTGGTCTCCGATGGAAATCAGCATCGTTTCCGTGCCAGCCGACACGACCGTCGGCGTGGGGCGAAGCGATGAATTTGAAACCCGTGTCATAGAGGAGGAAACTGATATGACCGAAGAAGTACGGGCGGTTGAAACCGTCGAACCCAAAGTCGCCGAAGCGCCACGCGTAGACATGGAAGCGCTAACCCGGAAAGCCCGGGAAGCTGAGTCCACTCGTGTCGCAGAAATCATGGCTCTCGGTGCAGCCAAAAACATGCGAGACAAGGCAGTGCAGTCCATTCAGGACGGATTGTCGGTCGAGCAGTTCAGGGGCGTTGTTATTGATGCCCTTCCGGTAGCCCAGCCTCTTGAGGTTGGTGAGCCTGATATCTCACCTAAAGAGGAGCGCCAGTTTTCGTTTCTCCGCGCAATCAATGCGAGTGCGACAGGAGATTGGCGGTCGGCGGGTTACGAGCGTGAGGTTTCTGACGAAATCGCCAAGCTGTCGGGCCGCGAGGCAAAGGGCTTTTATGCTCCCGGTTCGGCTTGGGGCCAAAGAAATATCATTGCTGGCACGAATGCCGATGGTGGTTTTCTAAAGGGCACCGATCATCTAGGCGGTGAGTTTATCGAGGCATTACGCGGTAGGCTTGTCGTTGCTGGCTTGGGCGCTCGTATGATGTCAGGGTTGAAGGGAGATATTTCAATCCCGAAAATCTCGGCGGGTGCAGCGGCGGCTTTCGTCGGGGAGGGTTCGGCGGTTGCTGAGCAAAACCAGACATTTGCAGCGGTCACCCTTGCTCCAAAAACTCTCGGGGCCTTCACAGATATATCTCGAAAACTTTCAGCCCAAAGTTCGCCAGATGCGGAGGCTATCGTTCGCGATGACCTTCTCAACGCGGTTGCTGCGAAGCTGGAGGACGTAACAATCGAAGGCGACGGCTCTAATGAACCCACGGGAATCACTAAGACAAGTGGCATAGGAAGTGTCGCTATGGGAACTAATGGAGCGGCTCCCAATTGGGCGTCTGTCGTTAATCTCGTCAAAGAGTGTGAAGTTGATAATGCACTAATGACCGACAATCTGGCATTCTTAACCAATCCAAAGGTTAAGGCTAAATTGTCATCAACGGCAAAGGGGTCTGGCGATTCCGTAATGATTATGGAGTCACCTTGGGATAGTCTCTATGGCTACCCCGTGGGCATCACAACCCATGTTCCGGGCGATCTCACCAAGGGTTCAACGTCGGGCAGTTGCTCGGCCATGATCTTTGGAGATTTCAGCCAGCTGATCATGGGATTTTGGGGGTCCGCTGACATTCTCGTCGATCCGTACACCGGAGGAAGTGCGGGTAATACGAGGGTAATCGTAATGCAGGACGTCGATGTGGCCGTTCGCCACGCTCAGTCATTTGCAGCGTGTCTGGATTACACCACCACTTAATCATGGTAAGACCACAACTGGCGGGGCTGGGGGATTGTCCCCCGGCCTCACCATTTTTCCAGCGAGGAAAACATGAAAATTGAAATCAGACGATCCACGGTTTGCGGAGGCGTACCTGTCGCCACGGGCGAAATCGTGGACGCCAGCGGTCCGGATGCCCGCACGCTGATCGCACTCGGCAAGGCAGTCCCGGCAGCCGAGAAGGCAAAGAAGCCGGACAATCGCGACGACGACGTAAAGTCAAAGCGAAACACACGGAAAAAATAAATGGCCATCGAGGGGGACACCGAACGTGCAATCTTTTTTGACACTTCTGACTTCGGCATCAGCGCGACTTACACGCCAGACGGTGGGAGTGCTGCGACGGTGTCTGGTATTCTCGACAAAGATTTTGCTCTTGCCGATCTCGGGGGCGGTGTGGGTGTTGCATCTGCTGATCCGAGGTTTGTCTGCCGCACTAGCGACGTTGCAAGTGCAGCTGGCGGCGATACGCTCGTGGCTGGCGGAATCACCTACACAGTCCGCGCAGTCGAAGACGACGGAACCGGAGTGACGGTATTGGTGCTGGAGGCGTAAATGGCGCACGTCCGGCAATCAATACGCGATAACGTTGTCACGACCGTGACCGGTCTGTCCACCACGGGCAGTAGCGTATTCCGCACACGGATATATCCGCTGGAGACTGGCAATCTGCCGGGCCTCTGCGTTTACACGCAGACCGAGGATACCGAGGTCGATACCCTGGGCAGCCGCAATCTCACACGGACCGTCGAGGTTGTAATAGAGGCCTTCGTCCGGGCGACCAGTAATTACGACAACACCCTCGACACCATCTGCGCCGAGATAGAGGCAGCGATGGCAACCGACGTGACCCGGGGCGGTTATGCAAAGGACTGCCTGCTCACGCGATCCGAGTTCGAATTTTCAGACGAAGGTGATCGCCCGATTGTGATGGGACGTCTCACCTACGCGGTCCAGTACCGCACCGCAATCACTAACGCCACGACCGCGACATAAGGAGGTTCAAATGAAGAGGGTACGTCTGCTGGCACCCAATAAAGGTGCCGAGATTGAAGTTGAAGAGGCCGATGCTGGCTATCTGAAAACCGTGGGGTGGACGGAAGTCAAATCGGGAAAACCAGCCAAAAAACCGAAGGAGGATTAAATGGCTAATCACACAGGAAAAGACGGCGTCGTAAAAGTCGGCAGCAACACTGTCGCGGAAACGCGTGGGTGGAGTTTGTCGGAGGAGGCCGAGACAATAGAAAATACGGCTATGGGCGATGCTGCGAGAACATTTGAAGTGGGCCTTAAAACATGGTCGGCAAATGTCACCGCATTCTGGGACGAGACCGATACGAACGGTCAGGTGGCGATGGCTGCGGGCAGTTCGGTAACGCTGAACCTCTATCCCGAAGGGGCAGGGGCTGGCGACACGTACTACACCGGCACCGCATTGATAACCTCAACGGAAAAATCGGCAGAACTCGACGGAATGGTTGAGATCAGCTTCGATGCAACCGGCACAGGCGCACTGTCAACGGCCACTGTCTAATGGCGTCACCCATCATGGAGCGCGTAAAGGCTCACAAGGATGCGTTAGGCAGGACTTTGATCGAAGTGCCAGAATGGGGGGCCGAAGACGGCACTCCCCTCCACGTATATTCGCAGCCAATCGTCATGCACGAAATGCGGAAGTGGTACAAAGGCATAAATGCTGACGACATCTCGGTGCTGGTGGATCTGATTATTGCCAAGGCCGAAACCGTTGACGGCGACAAGGTGTTCACTCTTGAAGACAAGCAGCCGTTATTGCGCACGGCTGAGTTTTCCGTCCTCTCCCGAATATCGGGGGAAATGATGGAAACCCTGGACCCTGACGATCTGGAAAAAAACTGAGGGCCGATCCCCAGAGGCAGATGGTTTTTGCTCTGGCGGATCGGATGAAAAGGACTGTCGCGGAGGTCGAGGAGATGTCCGTCGATGAGTTCAACGAGTGGGTTGCCTACATGAAAATCCGAGCGGAGTGGATCGATGCCGACTGTTAGCAAAATGAACGTCGAAATCGGCGCAAAAGATCGCACGCGACGTGCGTTCGCAGCCGTTCGACGGGCGATGCAACGGCTGAAACGGGTGGCAAAGGGTGTGGCCATAGCGGTCGGAGCGGTGGCGGTGGGACTGCTCGTCGCGCTCAAGAAGTCGGCAGCGTTCGCAGATACCATTGCCAAGACCGCTGACAAGATCGGGATCACGACGGGGGAACTCCAGCGACTGCGGTTTGCCTTTGACATTGGTGGCATGTCGATTGAGGCAACCGATAAAGCCCTCACAGTCTTTTCCAGAAACATTGGCGATCTGCGGAACGGAATGGGCACACTCGACACCGCGATAAAGAACATGGCGGATAAAGGTTTTGAAGCACTTCTGATCAGCAGCGACTCACTCACGGATAAACTGGAAGCCGTATTCGACAAGATGCGGTCGGTCAGTTCCCAGTCGGACGCCAACTCGATTGCGATGGCCGCGTTCGGGAGACAGGGTGCCGTCCTCGCTGCCATTGCCCGAAAGGGTGGGGCGGAGTTTGTGAAGTGGACGCGTGAGGCTGACCGGCTCGGCATTGTCCTGAGTGACAAACTTTTACGCCGGAGCGAGGCGCTGGTCGACGAGTTCACCAAGCTGAAGCACGTTTTGCGCAAGACGTTCATGCGGGCGATGCTGGAAAACGCAAATGAAATGAAGGATAGCCTTCAGGGGCTGACCGAGTTGCTCGTCAAGGTTATCCAGAAAATTGTCCTTATGGCGAGGAATCTGGGACTTATTTCCAAACAAACACGAAAGATTGCAGGCGGTAAAACGATTAGACGTTTTAACAAAACAGAAGGAGTGGACCACCTATCGAATAGGGAAGTCGTCAAAATGCGCCAGCTCGACAAACAGGCGGCGGCATTCGGCAGGCAGCTGGGGGATGTGGAGGATCGGCTTAAAGCGGTAACACGGGCAAACCATACTTCCACCGATGCGATGGAGCGCCATTTTCAGACCCTTGTGACCACCGCCCGTGTTCAAAAGAAGGTCAACGACCTCAGAGAACAGGGCCACGTTATTTCCAACGCAACCCTCCACGGATGGATGCAATCGGCACTGGCCATTGATGAACTGAACCGAAAGATGGAACGCCAGAAAAAGTTGCTGGAAGCTGGCCCCATGCAAGGCTACATCGACCGTACAAGGTCGCTGCGCGAGTCATTGGAAAATGTGGCGGTCGCCGGGGTTGATAATTTAACCGAAAGCCTTGTCCAGTTATCGCAGGGGACCATGACCGCTGCAGAGAGTTTCAAGGCTCTTGCGCGATCCATTATTGCCGACCTTCACCGGATGATTCTGAAGAAGTTGGTTTTCGACAAGGTGTTCGGATTTGCGATGGCGGCGATTGGTGGGGCAGGCGGTTCAGGTGGTGCTGGCGGCTCAAACATTGGCTACGCACCAATCCACGGACCAATCCGCGGACGGGCGCGAGGCGGACCCGTTGGAGCGGGGCGGCCCTATATGGTCGGTGAGGCCGGTCCTGAACTCTTTATCCCGAAACGGTCGGGCCAGATTGTCCCGAATGGCGGGGCAGGCGTGAATGTCGTCAACAACTACGATTTCAGCGGAGCCAATCCAGCAACGGTGCAGGCCTTACGAATGGAAGCCGACCGCATAAAACAGGAAACCTTCAATTCGGTATTCGGCGCAATTGATCGAGGGGGATCATACGCCCGTATGAGCGGTCGCCGATGACCACCTATTCGATGCCCGCCACGCCCAACTTTACCTCGGCGCAATTCGGGATGCGCTCAAACACACAGACTTTCGTGTCGCCTCTGACTGGCAAAATCCAGGTCGTCGAACTCACGGGGAGCCGCTGGTACGGCACCTTCACACTCCCGCCGCTATCGAAAGCGGATGCAGGGGTGTGGATTGCCTTTTTGACCAAACTACGCGGCCAGTCGCATAGCTTTTTTGTTGGCGATCCGGCGCGTAAAACGCCGCAGGGCAGTGTTGGCGGTACGCCGCTCGTAAATGGTGCCAGCCAGACAGGAAATACACTAGCGACCGACGGCTGGTCAGCCTCGACGCTGGTGCTGAAAGCTGGCGACTACATCACCGTCGCCGGTACGCAAAACGCTCTTTATATGGTAACGGCAGATGCGACGACTAATGGATCAGGTGAGGTGACGCTGACCATTGAACCACCCATTCGCGTGTCGCCGGAAAACAATGCCGGAATAACGACCACCAATCCCACCTGCGTGATGCGCCTGACAGGTGGAGACGTTACGTGGAATATCAGCACTGCCGAAGTTTTTGGCATTAGTTTCAGTGGCGAAGAGTCCTTACCATGACGCGCGGCTGGTCGGGTGCGGCACAGACAGCAATCGCGGCGACGGTCGTACGACCGATCACACTCGTCAAAATCGAGTTCGCTTCCGGAACCATTTATTACTGCGACGCCGACCGCGATATCATCTTCGGCGGTTTTACGTATCTCGGCACGGGAACATTGGCCGGTTTTTCGTCGGTCGAAGAAGGTATTGAATTACAGACCTACACGCTCACGCTTTCACTTTCCGGCATACCATCTTCGGTCATTTCGCTGGCCCTCACCGAAAACTTCCAGAACCGCAAATGCACGATGTATGCGGGGTTCCTAGACGACAGTTATGCGCTAATCGCTGATCCGCTGGAAATGTTTTCGGGTCGCATCAACCAGATGAACATAGACAGCGCCGAAACATCGACCGTTAGTTTGACTGTCGAGAGTAGGCTTGTCGATTGGGAAAGGGCGCGGGTCAGGCGCTACAATAATGCAGACCAGCAGATCGAATATGCGGCAGACAAGGGTTTCGAGTTCGTTCCCCAGATGGTCGAAAAGGAAATTTTCTGGGGGCGTACATGATGAGGCTGGAGAACTGGCCCTCGCGCCTGACTGAAACAATTAACGCCGCTTCATCGCGGCGTTTTGTTTGGGGGGAGTCTGACTGCTTTATTTTCTGCGCTGACGTCGTGGAGGCGATGACAGGTCGCGATCTTTTTGAGGGGTATGACTTTCGCGGGAAATACAAAACGCCCAAGGGTGCGATCAAACAGATCCGCAAAAATGGCTTCGTAGGTATTGAAGAAATCTGGGATCATTTCGCGGAACCGGTCGACATAAACTTCGCCCGGCGTGGCGACATAATACTGCTCGATGTCGATGATCAATTACCCGCGACAGGCCCTGTAATCGACTCACGGGCGGCGTTCCTGAGCAAAGATGGAATAACCTACCGCGACACCACGGAAGGCCTCCGTGCGTGGCGCATTGGCGATTAGGGTGGCGCGATGTCGGAGGTCCTAAACGCTACCGTTCAGGCGGGTATCGTCTTCGCGATGACCGGCGGAAACTGGGCTGCGGCTGCGGCCACGTTTGCGCTTGTTTTGGCCGGCTCCTACCTCGCGCCAGAGCCAGAAGCGCCCGACTTTAGCAGCGAGACCCGGGACCGTTCGACCGTCGTTCGAAGCGCGGTTGCAGCGCGGCGGATTGTGTACGGTGAAATGGTCAGTTCGGGGCCGCTGGTGTTTGCGGCAGCGACCGAAGAAAACAAGTTTTTACACCTCGTTATCCCAGTAGCAGGGCATGAGTGCCAAGCAATTAAATCCGTTCATTTGTCGGATCAGGAAATTACCGAGGCCATGCTGGATGGCTCGGGCAACGTTACCTCCGGTCGCTACAACGGAAAGGTCCGGGTTAAAAAGCATCTTGGGGCTTCGGATCAGGCAGCGGATGCCGACCTTGTTTCGGAGGTCGATCAGTGGACAACGGACCACCGACTGCGCGGCGTCGCATACATTTATGTGCGTCTTGAATATGACCAGGATGTTTTTGCCACTGGCATTCCCAATATCAAGGCGGTGGTTCGCGGTAAAAAGGTTCTGGACACCCGCGATTCCGTTACCCGCTGGACACGCAATCCGGCATTGATTGCACGGGATTATTTAACCTCAAGCGACGGTATCGGATGCGATACGACAGAAATCAACGACGCCACGGTGACGGCTGCGGCAAATATCTGCGACGAGTATGTCACGACGACCGCAGTGGTTGATACTTTCACCGCTGATGCTGCCACGGAAATCTGCACCCGGGCCGATAGCAACAAACAGTTCGAGACGGGCGACCGGGTTCAGCTGACAACGACTGGCACGCTGCCGGCAGGGCTGGCAGTTAGCACGAACTATTACGTTATCCCGATTACACCGACGGGCGCTGGTGTGAAATTGGCGACGACCCTTGCCAATGCGTTTGCGGGGACGGCAATCAACATAACCAATGCCGGGTCTGGCACCCATACGGTCACGAAAAACGCGCAGCTGCGGTATACGGCGGACGGGTCGCGGAAGCTGGACGCCAAGCCCATCGAAGTCATTGAGACCCTGCTTTCATCATGTGCTGGCACCGTGGTTTATACGGCGGGCAGCTATAACGTTCATGCAGGAGCGGCGACGACCCAAAGCGCCAGCTTTGACGAAGATATACTTGCTGGTCCGATACAGGTGCAGCCAAAGTTTTCGCGGCGCTCTTTGTTTAACCAAGTACGGGGGACGCACACCTCGCCATACACTTTTTGGCAGGATGCGGATTTCCCGCGCATTACGAACGCGACCTATATCGACCAAGACGGTGAGACGATCACCAAAGACATCTCGCTTCCGTGGACTACGGATGTCGTCCGCTCGCAGCGGTTGGCAAAAATTGTTCTGGAACGGTCACGGCAATCCATCGTTGTCGAGATGCCGTGCAACCTGTCGGTCCTCAATGTTGCGGTTCACGACGTCATCAGGATAACCAATTCGAAGTTCGGCTGGACCAATAAGGAATTTAGGGTCCAGCAAATGCAGTTTGCGGCAAGCGGCGTAAGCATGACGTTGCAGGAATATGCTTCGACAATTTGGGATTGGAACTCGGGCGAAGAGACCGAGATCGATGCGGCACCCGATACCAACTTGCCCGACGCCTACAGTGTCACGACGCCTTCGGGGCTGACGGTCGAGGAGGAACTGTACACCACCCGAAATTCGGCGGGGGTTAAAACCCGCGCTATTCTCAGCTGGTCAACGGGGTCGGGTAACGCCGACATACTTAATTACGAGGTGCGCTACAAAGAAACCGCAGCCGCGAGCTATAAGACCGTTGCCATTATGGGCGAGGGTGTCACTGAAATATCGGACCTCAAACCGACAACGTACTTTTTTGAAGTCCGCGCCATCAATGCGATGGGGGTTCGAAGCCCGTTCGCGCAGCTAACAAAGGAAATAACCGGCTTACTCGCCGCACCGTCGGCGCTGACAAACCTCGCGGTTCAATCGAATGGCGGCATGGCGCTTTTAAGTTGGACGCAATCCAC
>Ga0255047_10002848_pt1 | contig 11172 bp, 14 predicted proteins | sample JV7_2_1_MG_FD_183640 | JGI IMG/M metagenome (GOLD analysis project Ga0255047, IMG submission 183640) | Seawater microbial communities from Jervis Inlet, British Columbia, Canada - JV7_2_1 | ecosystem: Environmental > Aquatic > Marine > Inlet | place: Canada: British Columbia | collected 2016-10-06 | reverse complement strand
GCTTTGTAGTTTTTCTCACGCATTTAGAATGCAAGAAGCCATTGAAAACAATAAAGAAACGCAAGCAGGCACCTTTGATCCGGGACGAGCACAATGCCAACCTGGGCACGGCGAGCGGTCGGCAGGCCCTGGGAGAATCCTTGACCGATCTTTGACCGAGGCAGGGGGATGGTGGTGGCCTTCCGACCACCGAATTGCCCTCTCCCAGGGTCACTACCAAGAAAGGACACGCATGAGTACCACCGTCAAACTCACGATCAATTTGGATGATGGCACCTATGAGATCATGAAGGCCATTGCGATGTTCTACCATCGGCCTGTCAAAATGCAGATTGAATTTATGGTGCATGCCGAAGCCGAAAAATGGAAGGGGCCAGGCTTCGAACCGCCGACAATGCTTCCAGATACGCCATTCAGCCGAACATTTGACTTGCAATCCATCGGAGACACCGTCGAATAGCCAAGCATTGCACATCAACCCGGAAAGGGAACACCATGCCGAGGGGCCCGAAGCCAAAGCCGACAAAACTCCTGGAACTCCGGGGGTCGTGGCGAGCCAAGAACCGAAAGAACGAACCAAAGCCGAAGAATGAAAAACCCGTCTGTCCGCACTGGATATCCAGTGGAGCCAGGAAGGTCTGGAAAGACCTCATTCCTCAGCTCACAGCCATGGGCGTCTGCCATAGGATCGAAAGCAATATCCTGGTCCGGTACTGCGAGCACTTTACCGAATGGCGCCGCTGCCGTGAGTATTTGAACGAACATGGCTCCAGATATCCCGTGCGCGACAAAGATGGGAATGTGGTGGACATTCGCGTCTTTCCCGAAGCCCTGATGGAACGGCAATACTCAAAGCTCCTGCTCGAGACGGAGCGTGAATTTGGCATGACCCCCTCGTCAAGAGCACGGCTCGGCATGGTGAACGACAGGAAGAAGCCCACGGGGGATGATGCGTATTTCAGGACTGGGTAACGTCAAGCCTGCCAGTGACGTAATAGCGTCAGGTGGAGAATGAACGTCTTCCTATGGCTCCGACCCATGCTATTACATGCCGGATGAGGAACCGCAGGAAACGTCTGAGCTGTACAAGGGGAGCCGATACGTGGGGATAGTCGGCCTGGCAGGCTTGAAAAAACCAATGGTGAACGTATGACTGACAATCTCGGTCTACTTATTGTCCTTGGATTGTATATGTGTGTGATGTGTGTGATTGTAACCACCTATCGCATGCTTCGCTTTGGAGGAAGGTCGAATGAGTGATCTGCAAACCTTCAAGGGCTACAGGCAAGAGCTTGACACGGCCATGGCCATTCTTGCCAAAGACATTGCCATGGTTGAAAAAGAACAACATACGTTCAACTCCAGAGACAAAATTCCGGCAGATTACTTTGAACTGAGAAGACTGCTCAATTCAGTTCGCTACATGGAAACCTTGATAGACTGTCTGGAAGATATTTTTCTGCTCCTTTCTGCGACGAGGTAAGCCTATGCCTCAAAAGAAACGAAATCCCGAGGTCTCGGCCCTGTGGTGCAAGCTCTTCAAGCTTTTGCCTGGCTATGATCCGATCAAAACATCCGAGGACTGCCTGTGGGATATCAAAGCCGCCGACACGGTGATCGACTGGATTGAACATATTTGCCTGCATGTCAAGGGGGAAAAAGGCGGGGAGCCGTTTCTTCTGGAACCGTGGCAGAAAGCGGCAGTGGGAGCGCTGTTTGGCTGGAAACGACCAGATGGCACCAGGCGCTACCGTGAAATGTTCTTTTATGTCCCTCGGAAGAATGGAAAAACTGTACTTGCTGCAACCATCGCGCTCTTTGTCTTGACCATGGACAATGAGCGCGGCATGGAAATCTACTCAGCCGCTGCCGACCATGCGCAGGCGTCCCTCGTCTATGCGCATGCTGCGGGGATGGTGGCTCAGAAGGAAGCGCTCAGTCAGCGTCTCAAAGTCTATAAGACGACGAAAACCATTGTGGCCGAGAATACCTTCAGTTCCTACAAGGTTATTTCGGCCGAAGCCAACACGAAGCACGGCTTTAATAGCCAGCTCGTCATTGTGGACGAAACCCACGCGCAGCCAGACCGAGAGCTGGTCGACGTGCTGACGACCAGCACAGGCGCCCGGAGACAGCCTCTCATCCTGCACACCACCACCTCGGACTTCGACAGACCGTCCATCTGCAATGAGAAGCTGGACTATGCCGAAAAGGTCCGTGATGGCATCATCAAGGACAAAGCTTTTTTGCCGATCTTATACATTGCAGACGAGGAACGCTGGCAGGACGAAAAGGAATGGAAGCGCTGCAATCCGAACCTTGGCGTGTCGAAGTCTTTGGACTATATGCGGCGAGAGTTCCAACGAGCCATGGAAACCCCCGCATACGAGAATACGTTCAAGCGGCTCGAACTCAATATCAAAACGCGGGTCGCCACGAAATGGCTCGACCTTGGTGCCTGGGACAAAGGCGCAGAGCCGATAGACGTTGAAGCACTCAGAGGAAGGACATGCTATGGAGGCCTTGACCTTGGCAGTACCTCCGACTTGACAAGCCTGTGCCTCTTGTTCCCCGAAGAGGTGGGCTATCAGGCCTTGTGGTATCACTGGTGTCCGAAGGATACTGCCCATCGACGGAAGAATAGGGACCGAGTCGATTACCTTCAGTGGGCCGCTGAGAATCTGATAGAGCTTACCCCTGGCAACGAAACCGATTACCGATTGATACGGAATCGGATTCAAGCAATAGCCGATCGCTATGGCATGATAGAAATAGCCGTTGATCGATTATTTCAGGGCGCACAGCTCTGTCAAGACTTGGTCGACGACATGGGAGAAGACCACGTCATCCCGTTCGGGATGGGCTACTACAGCATGGCGGCGCCGACACAGGAGTTGGAACGGCTGGTCAATCGTGGTGAGCTTCAACACGGCGGCAATGCCCTGGTCCGCTGGATGGTCTCGAATACTATCGTCAGAGAAGATCCGGCAGGAAATTTGAAGCCGGACAAGTCCAAGTCTGCCGAGAAGATAGACGGGGTGGTTTCCTGCCTCATGGCGCTCGGCAGGGCGATGATCGGGGCGCAAGCCGCAGGGCCTTCGGTCTATGAAACGAGAGGACTGCGGACGGTATGACAGAAGGCCGGATCATTCCCGACACACTGAGCAACCAGGCTTTGCAACGACTACGAGAGGCATGGGAAGCCTTCTACCGTGGCCCTGGAGATGGAGCTTGTAAGATTATGACAGAGCACGTAGAGGGAGCCGATAGACCAGTCGAAGCCCTGCACGCTAAAGACAGAATCGCTGCTTTGGAGTTCACCCCGGAATTTTTCATGTCCATAACAAGTGGAGCTTATGGGATAACGAAAAACCATACTCCTGTAGGTGCTCTGATAAAACAAATACAGGTGACGAACCATGGGACATTTCGCATCATCTTGCAGCACGACAGCTTCAAGCCATGGGACGGTAGAAGCGAGATTCCGAACATCGTACCGCCTGAAGTACGGACCATTCCATTCTAGGAATTGGAGTCACAGCCATGGCAGAAACAGACGGCACCTTGCACCTCGGGAACCTGCAACCTCGCATACGCACCATGGTCGAGCGCGTCGTCAGCCATACCGATGTGTTGCTAGCTTACGACTGCGGCCAGCTCATCTTAAACTACCGTGGCGACAACGTGACAGCACAACTCGACAAGCTTGCCTTGGATTACAATACTGTCGTCCCTCTTGACAATAAGGGACTCCCCTGAGTATAGTATCTCAAAATACCGACCCCTAACCACTACATGGCCGGGTCTTCCTTTCTAGACGGGAAGGCGACGGCATGGCCCTTGCGCTCCCCAAACGACTTCGCAGAGCTTGGCAGGCCCTGACCATGAAGGCCGACGCCCTGTCCGACTTGCGCCATCCGACAGCATGGCTGAGCGATTGGGCCTTGGGCGGGAGTACGTTGTCAGGCATCAATGTCTCGGCATCGTCGGCTATGACCATCTCGGCCTACTATGCTGCGGTCCGCGCCATCTCCGAAGATATCGGCAAGCTTCCCCTCATAACCTACGAACGGTTGGACCCCCGTGGCAAGCGCAAGGCTCGTGAGCACCCGCTCTTCCGCATCCTGCATTCAGAGCCCAACAACCTGATGACGAGCATGTCTCTCAGGGAATCCCTGACGAAAGATGCCTTGACGTGGGGCAACGGCTACAGCGAGATCATACGCGCTGGCGGGCAGGTGCAGGCTCTGAGCAAACCGATCCACCCGTCACGGGTGACGCCGGGGTTCGATGAGCGGGGCGACCTGGTGTACGATGTCAGCATGGGCGATCTCTCAGGCCTTCGGTCTGAAGCCATCGTCGATACGGAGACCATCAGATTCCCTCAGCGAGACATTTTCCACCTGCACGGCCTCGGTGACGGGATCGTCGGCTTTTCCGTTGCCACCCTGGCCAGGGAAACACTAGGGCTCTCTCTGGCGGCGCAACAATTTGGCGCGGCCTTTTTCGGCAACGGCACGCATATGTCCGGCGTCTTGAAACACCCTGCGACCCTGAGCGAAGAGGCTCTCCAGCACCTGCGCGATACCTGGTCGAGCCAGTATCAGGGACCAAGCAATTCCTTCAAACCTGCCATCTTGGAAGAAGGTATGACCTGGGAGCGCCTTGGCATTCCACCCGACGATGCGCAATTTCTCCAGACCAGAGAATTCCAGATTGTCGAGATTGCCAGATGGTTCAGGATACCTCCGCATAAAATCGAACACCTCCTGAACGCGACCTTCTCCAACATCGAACACCAGAGCCTTGAGTATGTCACCGATACGCTGATGCCCTGGCTGGTGCGCTGGGAGCAAGAAATCAGCCGCAAGCTTTTCCTCGACGAACAAAGATTTTTTGCAGAACACCTGGTGCAAGGCTTGCTCCGGGGTGACCAGGCAGCGCGGGCAAACTACTACCGCACCCTGTTCTATCTCGGCGTCTTCAGCCCAAACGATATCCGCGAATTGGAAAATCAGAATCCCATACAAAGCCCGGATGGCGAACTCGATCCTGCTGGTGATCTGTATTTCCTCCAGAACAATCTGGCAACGATAGGCAATGTGGCGGCCGGCAACAACGGCCGGCAACAGATGACGGTACGGGGTGAGCCTGTAGACGAGGGAGACGAAGGGGCGGTCGCTCTGACCATGCGTGGTGCCGATGCCGACGACTTCAGCGCCACGACACACAACCGGAATGGAGCACACCATGACTAGGTCGGTCTGGACGAATCTTCTCGGGTGTTGGGCCATGCGCCCCGACTGGTTCCAACTGCACAAAGGCCAGCTCGAAGCCCTGGTAGCACCATCTCCGCAGCTCACCTTGGAAGAAATCCAACACCAGGAAGCCTTCAGCTTTTCGGCTGACGATATCATTACGCACGGCAACAATGGCACGGCCATGATTCCTGTGCGTGGACCGATGATGAAGCGCGTTGGCTTCCTGGGCATGCTGTTCGGATTTACGGGCACGGACATGATACGGCAAGCTGTCAGGTCGGCTACTGCCAATGAGGAGATAGGCAGCATCCTGCTCCAGATCGAAAGCCCTGGCGGGCATGTCGACGGTATCCATGAGCTTGCTGAAGCCGTAAGGAAGGCAGCGGACGTGAAACCCGTCGCAGCGCATATCGAAGACATCGGTGCCTCCGCTGCCTTCTGGGTCGCTTCGCAGGCCGATACGATTACAGCCAATCCTACGGCGCAGATCGGCAGTATTGGCACCATGGCTATCATTGCCGATATGTCCGGCATGGCAGAGCAGGAAGGCATCAAAATACACGTCATCAGTACGGGAGAGTTCAAAGGTATGGGGGTGCCGGGCACGGAAGTGGAAGACGTACACCTCGCAGAGATTCAACGCATGGTCAATGACACGAATGCCTTCTTTACCAAAGCCGTCAGGGCAGGAAGGGGAATGTCGGCAGAACGGTTTAAGGCTGTTGGTGATGGACGTGTTCACATCGCTTCGGAAGCGCAGAAGCTTGGATTGATAGACAAGGTAACATCGGAGGATCTAGCCATACGTGACATCGAGGCACGTTCGAAGACTAAGCGCCGCAGGCATGTCAGTAAGATGATGGCGGCACAGGGGAAACGACTACATAGCATAGAGCACAGGAGTGTGAGCAATGCCTAAGATCGTAGAAGAAAAGGAAGGAACGGTCCCAAAGATGCAAGTAGTTGCCGATCTTGGCAATCTCAAAGAAGCCTCAGAGCAATGCCTGCTCGATGCTGAGGCCATTGATACGACAGCAACCGAAGCAGGCCGGGAGCCGACCGAAGAGGAATACACGCAGATCGATGCTTTGCTGGCGGAGTCCGAAGAGCTGCGCTTGCAATACGAATCCCGACTGAAAGAGGACCGGCGTTCCGCTATTCGGGCATCGATTGATATCGGACGCGAGCGCGTTGCCAGTGCGCCAGATGCCCAACAAATGTTTGCCACGCCAAACATGCGCCGCGTGTCTCGGATGCACTCCCCGTTCCTGGATGATCCGAAGCGCCAGTTCAATACCCTCGGCGAGTTCGCGTCTGCCGTCTACCATTCGGCCATGCCGAATGGCTTCGTGGACGAACGCATCGGCAAGATGATGGCCGCAGCGACCGGCATGAGCCAGGGCGTAGGCTCCGATGGTGGGATCATGGTCCCCCCGGCTTTCTCGCAGGCCATCTGGCTCGACATGCAAAGCCCGATCGATAATCTCCTGCCCCTTACCGATCAGTTTACGGTGACGGGCGAGAGCTTGACCATGCCTGCCTCGGCTGAGACGTCGAGGGCGAACGGCTCCAGGTATGGTGGCGTTCGCGGATTTTGGATCGCCGAAGCAGCCCAGATTACGGCCAGCGCTCCGAAGCTGCGCCAGATGAAACTGGAGCCGCAAGAGCTGGCAGCCCTCATCTACGTAACCGATAAACTTCTGCGGAATGCGCCGGCCCTGAATACGTTCCTGACCAGAGCCGCCAGCGAAGAAATTCTGTTCGTGGTCAACGATGCCCTGATCAATGGAGATGGCGTTGGCAAGCCGTTGGGTGTGCTGAACGGCGGGGGCACTGTCAGTGTTGCGAAAGAGGTCGGCCAGGCGGCGGCGACGATCGTCCTTGAGAATATTCAAAAGATGTACTCAAGGCTGCATGCTCGCGCTAGAGCTGGTGCCGTATGGCTGATCAATCAGGACGTGGAACCGGAACTCGAAAATTTGACTGCCGTCGCGGGGACTGGCGGCTTTCCGGTGTACTTGCCCCAAGGCTCCGCTGGCCCAACGATTACCGAGTCTCCTAATGCAAGGCTCAAAGGTCGGCCTGTCATTCCTATTGAATACTGCCCAACGCTTGGAACTGTTGGCGACATCATTCTTGTCAACCTTGGTTTCTATGCAACTGGCATTCAGGGTGCCTTACGGAGTGATGTCAGCATTCATTTACGATTTGACTATGCCGAGACGGCTTTCCGCTTCATGTTTGCAATAGATGGCCAACCGTGGCTGAATACTGCAATCACGCCGTTTAAGGGTAGCAACACGAAAAGCGCATACGTGAGTCTTGCTACAAGGGCGTAGTCACTTGTTAGCATGTTGCTTACCATTTCTTGCATAAAAGGAGTTTTAAGGCATGACTATGAAGCTGATTGAACGGATGGCACTCGAAGTATCGACAGCCCCCATTGATACGACCGGGGCTGCCATTGTCGGAGACTTCTACAACCTGGAGAAGTACCGCAACATCCTGTGGCTCATCCAACAAGGCGCCTGGGCGGGCGGGACGCCTGCGGTGACGTTGCGTCAGGCGACGACTGCGGCGGGCGGTAGCGCCAAGGCGCTGAGCTTTACGAAGCACTGGACGAAGCTCATCGCCGGCACGGTTTGGACCGAGGTGGCCGTCACGTCCGATACCTTCAACCTTGGTTCCGTAGCGGCGACCGTCGTCGCCGTCGAAATCAATGCGGAAGACCTGGATACCAACAATGATTTTCAGTACGTCTCGCTCGACGTGGCGTCGCCTGGCGCCAATGCCGATCTGATTTCGATTGCCACCATGCTCGGCGATCCGCGCTACTCGGGCGATCCTGAAGATCAACTCCCCGATCCGAAGGTATAACCTATGGGCTTCGCGCAGAAGTATGGACATAGGCAATGTGATGGGTGCCGGAGGTTTTATGCACCCGCCGTCATGGAATGCCCATGGTGCAACCTTCCTGTGACAGGCGCCAGTGCAGCGTCTGCGTCTGCCGAGGACGTTCCGCCTCTAGACGAAGAAGATCAGTTTACTATCGCTGTGGCAGACCAGGATGCGACAGCGCTCCAACCAAATGAGGAGCGATAGACATGGGTGTCCATAGTCGTCACATCAGAGGAGCCTTGGCTTTCTACGATACGAATCGCCAACGGCTCTTGGAGGTCATCGGCCCTGACGTTGTTGAGTGGAAGCTCAGAGGTGACAGCTTCCAGCAAACGGCAGGTACGGCTACCGATGGGCGTGGCTATACGACGACCGTCGTCGAGGTGGGTGCCGGCACGTCGGAAGCCGAAGCCTCGGACGAAGCTGGCATTGAAGTCGAGCTGATCAATGCGGCCAACGACAACGACGGCCAGAACCTTCAGCTTGTCGGCGAGAAGTTCCAGGCATCCAGCCGACATCTCTACTTCGGCATCAAGCTGGAAGCCGACGAGGCCACGCAATCCGACTTTCTCGTCGGCCTGGGCATTACCGATACCGATGCCTTGGGGGGTATTACCGATGGCATCTATTTGGAGAAGCTGGACGCCGGAACGTCCATCTCTGCCGTGACGGAAAAGGACTCTACCGAAACACAGACGGATAGTCTCGGGACTTTTGCCGACGATACCGCGATGGTGTTGGAGTTCCTGTTTGACGGGACGTCTGTGTACTTCTTCGTCGATGGCGTTGAGGTGGCGATCCATACGGCCAATATTCCAGACGACGAAGCGCTGACGCCGACGATTCAATTCCTGAATGGCGAAGCCGTCGCGCACCGGATGAAGATACACTGGGCAAGGGCTTTTTCTATCGGGTAGGGGGAAGGCATGGAAAGCAGGCAACCCCCACTGATAGACCTTCCGTTGTATCGGTATCTTGATACGGTCGGCGATGGAAGCGGAACCAAGAATGCGAATGGCAATTATTCTGGCGGGGCAACGAAATTCCTCATTGCCCCGCCAGCGACTGATCGATATTTCGTCCTCCATCGAGTCCTTATTACCATTGAGGATGCCCAAGGATTCGATGCTGGCGACTATGGAGCAATTGCTGGTGGACTGACCAACGGTGTTCTCGTCAATTGGATCAAAGACGGTACGACTCACGACCTGACCAACGGTATTCCCATCAAGACGAATGCTGGATGGGGTATCCAATGCTACGACATCAGCTTTCAAGACTTTGGCGCAGGGAATAATTTTCTGCTTGTGCGCTGGACCTTTGCGAGACGCGGACAACCGTTAGGCTTGGCTCTCGGCGACAGCCTTGAGTTTGTCCTTGAGGACGACCTGACCGGCCTGGTGGCGCATTATTTTCAGGTACAAGGCTGCCGATGGTAGAGACACATGCTGTCACACAAAGGACACGCCGCGCGGGCGGCTGCAAGGGCGGTACGACAGAAGCAGGAAAGGGAACACATGGCTATTATTACTCAAGATGCCACTGGGACGCCTCAGGATAGCCCGTTGACCGTTAGTTCGACGCCCTTGGCCCTTGTCAAGCCGGCTGGCGCTGAATGGCTTGTCCTCCGTCCTGTAGGCGCTGACTGCCGATTCGGCGATAATGCTGTCCTGGACGGCACGGCCAACGAAGGCTATGCCGTCGTCTTGGATGGCCTTGAGGCACGCATACCCGTGAGAAATTCCGGCAACATCTGGGTACTGCGCGATGCAGCGGTTGATGTTGGCTTAGGCTTCTACTACGAGGTGCTGCTGTAAACGGCGATGCAACTCCATTTTGCGTTCCGAGGTCACCATGCCACCACAGGGTGCCTCATTATCTCGTACTTGTACAACCAGAGAGTCGCTAATGTTCCACTCGTGCACACTCCTCGCCGCGCTCATCCTTCTCGTGTTCAGTCCTGCTGCGTTTGCCCAAGACCACGGTGACTTGGCCACTTATACTGACGTAGGTGCGGCTGAGGGAGCCCTGCCCATTGAGCTGTGTGCGCCGATCCTGGACAGTGATACGTGCATCCAGTGGGTCAGTGCTGATGTGCTGGCTTTTCTCACAGGCGGGACAGAGTGGGTTCGGATTAATGCAGCAGGGCAATTGCTCGCGTCCGATGGTGCTGTAAGTTTACCAAGCATTGCCAGCAAAACTGTTCCGACCACGGGCCTTTTTTTCAACTCAAATAATATCTCGATTGTAAGCAGGCTTGGCACGCCGTGGACGATTAATGCAAATAGCGGGACAACTGCTGCAAATGTTTTTTCTAATGCCCATCCGTCTCATAATGACCGAATTATAGATGTCAACTTAACGACTGCGGACCAAATTGGAATACGTATTGCACTTGCGTCTGGGCAGACCGGCGATTTCATGCAGTTCGTGGATAACGGCCTTGTGCAATTGTCTGTTATAGATGAAAATGCACAGTTTGGGATTGGAGATGATGACCCGGATGCCATGCTGGACCTCGTCTCGAACGGCTCTGCCGTGGTCCCGTTGCGCATTGAGCATGCCGCCACGCCGAGTGTGGATTACATGCAGGTGGTAGACAGCGGCGGTACAGCGCTCTGGGTCACCGATAGCACCGGGGATATCGACATCACAGACGGGCAACGCCTTCGGTATGACGGCGCAATCGTCATCCAGGGCGACGCAACAGACAATAACTGGTTCTTTGGTGAAGCCGGCAATTTAACGATGACGGGCGGGACGAATTTTGGCATTGGGGTAGGGGCTCTTGATAGTGTCACCACAGGGAGTGGCAATGTCGCAATTGGCGTGAATAGCCTTACTGCGTGTGCAACATGTGTAGGGAATACCGCTATTGGGAATACCTCACTGTTTCGATTGAATGCCGCTGCGCCGTTTGCGAATTCGAATACTGCTATCGGGACGTCGGCTTTGCAGGATGCGACCACGTCTCGGGGAAGTATCGCCATAGGTGCCTTAGCGCTGCTTCGAG
>Ga0255047_10002847_pt1 | contig 11178 bp, 15 predicted proteins | sample JV7_2_1_MG_FD_183640 | JGI IMG/M metagenome (GOLD analysis project Ga0255047, IMG submission 183640) | Seawater microbial communities from Jervis Inlet, British Columbia, Canada - JV7_2_1 | ecosystem: Environmental > Aquatic > Marine > Inlet | place: Canada: British Columbia | collected 2016-10-06 | reverse complement strand
ATATTCAACTGGGCGGCAGTATTCATTTGATTCTGCGCAGTCTGGAAATCAAGCAAATCCCCACCACGAATAGCACCGGATTGAATCGCGGCATTAATACCCTCGGACTGTATTCCGGGTGGTAATTCGTTATTACCAGAGAGTAAATCAAGCAAGCCTACAGACTCCCCACCAGTTCTTATATCAGGTACAGCCTGTCTCCCATCCTGTGCAGGTACAGCTTCACCAACAGGCTCGGTTTCGCCTACAAAGTTGCCGGTCATTATATCGGCCAAAGTGGTCTGGGCATCGACCACCATTTCGCCTTTTGCTATCTGTGCCTCAATCAATTTGGCTTGCAGTTTCGCTATTTCATCCTTGCGCTTGTTTTCTTTATGCAGATTGGTAACGCTAGTGAAGGCTTCGGCAAATGAACCGGCAAAGTTGCCAAATTGATTAGCCATTGATTAACATCCCGTAATCAACCATCAGATATCCGTCTACCTCAGTTACATACTTGTCAGGCATTTCTTGCGCCATCACACCGACGCTGTGAGTGCCATCAAGATAATCGAAAGCGTAAAGATTGTGCGATCCATAAAAACCAATATGACGAATGTTTTTCTTTAGCCTGATATCACTCGCAACGGTAGCAGTACTACCCATGCGTTTAATAGCAGCCGCAGCCGCAGCACCAGCGGCAGTTCCCGCCCCTTGTGATTTGCCGGCATTCTCCATTGACTCATTTTGCGCAAGCTGACTTTGCAAAAAGCCAGCCTGACCCCCGGCCTGCGTTCCCTGTATGGTTCCACCAGAAGCAATAGCAAGCGCCCTGTCTGTCTCGATCCTGGAGAGGTCCCCAGTAAATGCGGTTTGATTCGAGGCCCTATCGCCTTCTAAATTAGCCAGTGCAGCAACCAGTCCACCACCCTCTGGGGTGTTGGCGATGATGTTATCTCGGGCTACATTGAACTGACCCTCTGCAGCATCCTTGAATGCACCGAACTCGGGAAGTCCAGTAACGTCCCTGTCGCCACTGACGAATTCACCCGCATCATTGATGAGTTCACGCCTTAACGGTCCAACCTCTCTTACCAATCGCTCTGCAAGTCTTTGCTGTGATTGTGCTGCTTGTCCAGCAGCATCACTAGATGAGCTAGATTTACCCATAACAACTTACCTCATTGTGTAATATATAATCGCGTCCTCGCGATTACCTTCTGTATCCTTGAACATTCTTGGGATTTCGCCCAGCAAGGTCCATCCTAATTTTTCAACGTATCTGTGCGCTCGATGATTAAAGCCGGGCATGATACCAATGAGTATATCCAGTAAGCGCAAACCATCAGCGCCTAACCACGAGAACCAATAATCAACACAATTGATGCCCACCTCGACCGCCCTGCCCCATACATCCTTGAATAAACAAAAATGCACAAAAGCAAAGTTAGATGTAACGCCAGAAAGCCATGCAAAACCAACAACATTACGCCCATCAAAAAAAAACACCATATGGTTTCCTGGGTTTTGCGCCATCAACATGAAGTGGTTCTCATTTGTAATATAACCCTCCCAGAATGTTGTTTTCAGCAACCCCTGCGATACTAGTTTATTAAACGTAGTCCTGATAAACTCATCCGGCAAAATCCATTCACCATCAATCTTTACATATGGGACCAGTTTTATATTACTCTGATTCTGCGGCGTAGATTGTTGCTGGTCCTGTTCCTGAGATTTTAACTGCTGATTTTGCTCCATTACCTGTACCCACTAATCGTCTTTTGGTAATCCTATCACCGGAAATTGTGTGAGACTGATGCGAAACACCATCAAGCAAAAGCTCACCCGTACACGTTGTTGCATTTGAAGCATCTATATCGTATTTAACCTGCCGTGGGAAATGACTCCGGGTTTGTAAGGTAAAATCCTTGCTCTGAATCTCCCACGGAATCACAGTACCTGAGTCTGTAGCTTGGGATTTCTTTTCAATCTCCCTGACAAACCCCGTATTATCGCCAATCAATAAACGGCTGTTCGTTTCATCAACCATCGCAGTTCTAACCTCAACATCCGAACCGTCGTTATAGATGTAATAAACCAGCCGGTTATCATCAAGATTCATTACTAATATGTTAGTTGGATAACTTCCACTCGATTGATAGCCGAAATACAAATTATTCTGAAACGCGACTAACCAGGATGTGGACATACTCGATACACCCGGAAGCCCCTCTGTAGTCGTTCCCCTGAAGATAGGTTCTAATGAGTCCTCGGTGATTTTCTTATCGATACCATTTGAGAACAGGTAAATACCATCCGGACCCGTATGATAAATTCCCCTGCCATCAACAGAAACAGCACCACGAATAGACTGTGAGCCAGTCCTTGCTTGTGTTGGTGATGCCAAAAACGCCCCGTCGCCTGTGCCGGCTACATAATAAATTTCATTTGAGGAAAATACATAGGGCTGTTGGTTGTAAAATAAACCAGTCACCAGTGGGAACTGTTGCGGCCCTACCTCAACAAAAAACAATGCCGGCCAAAATTCCGGCTGCTTTGGCTTGCAGTAATGAAGTAAATTATCCTTAATGATAAAACAAGTTCCATCATAAGCAGGACCAAACACAAACGACCCCAATGGTGGCCTGTCTTTATCAATCTGAACCTCTGTTCCAAGAGTGCCATCAGATGACCCGGTATCGAAATCCCCAAATGGTGTTGTATATGTACTCATTTATTAGGGCCAATTGGCTGCGGGTCTCTATCAGGGCCACCAGAACCACCACTGCCTGATTCCAACCCAGTATCATCATCGTCACGGTCAGAATGCAATTCCTCCCATGTATAAGTGTTTTCCGTGCCGTTTGTGGTGTCTTCAATGGAAAACTTGTACCCGGTTCCGGATATGTAGGCATCTGATTCTTCAAATGACTCTGAATAACCATACGCCGTAGTGATATTAGCGGGTATTTCTAAGTCAAGGAAATAAGTGGACCCGTTAGTAACGGTTCTGTAAAGCCTGATGTGCGTGACCTGGGAATCACTTGATTGCGTTACATCCACAGATAACGACTGGTCCGCCAATACAACATTATTATCTGCTGCAGGGCTTGGATTGCTTTCGGCAACAATGACCGACCCAACCTTGCGCACATAAGTATATTTCGCATTGTACTGACCTGTAAGACCAGACCCGGCACCTGTAGAAAGTGTTGGCGCTACAGTCGGCGCATCAATCCCCCATTCATAAACCGTATCAGACTCGATGCGCTTTCTATCGGTTCCGTTCAGGGCAAAAATATTGTCTTGTGTATCATTAAATGCGTTGTATTTGATCGCTGACCACTGTGCCGATGTCAGTCCGGTGCCAATACTCGATTCGTTTTTATAAATCTTTGTACCGGCAAACGCATATCGTGAGCCTGACTGTTCCTCAATCCACCAGATCGCCGTTTCGATAGCGGTTGTATTGAATTTTGCAGAACCATCTCTTGTAATAGCCTTTCCGGGTTCATTAGTTCGCATATTCTTACAACGAACCATAGCACCAGAGCGGCTGTTTTTGGCATCACCTGTCTCTGGTAAATCACTCGGATCGACCGCGACATTCAATGATCCATCAGGAGAGAACAGTACACTCATATCGCAGGATATCCGTCGGGTAATCTTGGTAAACGCCTGTTACGTCTTGGTTGAACCACTTTTGTAGTCAGTCTGTAGTTTCTATCCTGCCTTCTACTTCTCACGTATTGCTGTACAAACCTTATCCCCACGTTGTACCGGGTTTTCCAGTAATCAGATAAACTTGGAATTCTCCCATCCGTATTCGCACTAAACGCCCTTGCAGCCGCACCGTAACGAATGTATTTACGGATGAATTCCGGAAAATCAGGTTCATCATCGAAATTAACAACATCATTTGGGGATACGTCATAGACCATGAATATCTGGTCTACAGTCCCTATAATGTCCACAGACGCACCAAAACTCGCTGAGGGAGTAGAGTCATCCCGAGTTGCAATAATGCCCGTGGTATCGCTTTCAGTATCGCCAGCAGCATAGAACGCAATACCCTCACCCGTAACGTCATTAGCGAATGAGACTGACGGTCTTGGGTATAAGACATAAGAGTTATCCGTCTCATCATAAGGGTAATAAGCAAATACCCTGCCAGTACGGGTTATATACGACGGGTCCGAACTTTGAATCCGTTTCTTTGTTGTTGAAGATATCGGCTCTTCGTCATACGCAATATATTTGACCTTGTTGAAATTCTGCGGGAATCTCTGGCGTATCTCGTGGCCGGCCAAAGTCGGACCCATATAAGCTTCCCACGGTTGTACAAAGTTAATACCGTAATCGTTAACCGCAGAATCTATACCGGTAATCGCTTGAGACTCCCATCGATGACAGATTACATAGGCGTCATGTTGCAAAAGACACTGATAGAACTGACTCCATTTTGAAGGTAGATAACCGTACTCCCAATCGTACATATAAGCGTAATGATATAACTGCGGCACACGTTGCGAGGTAACATCTTCAAGAACCTTTGTCTTTTTTTGAAAGTCCTGTTGTATGTCGTTATACGTATGTCTTAAAAACGCATCAGCCCAGATATTACCGTCCGGATCACGAATCACACGCCGTAATTTTTTAAGCTCAACACCCCAGGTCATTTTTTCTTCTTAGCCTTTTTCTTGGCTTTCTTTTTAATATTGAGAATCGGTTTTGGCTCTTTGGCCTTTCTTGCTCTTTCTTCTCTATCGGCAACTATTGCCGCTTCTACTTTAACTTCTGCACCCAAATCCCTGGTTAAGTCAACCATGTCTACCATTTCCCGCGTAGGCAACACCCTAAACGATTGTCTACACGATTCTAATACGTTCAATATCTCTGATTTGTTCATGCTGTCACCGTCGGATGTGGTTCCTTGTTGGATTGAAGTCTCGGGAATGTTTGTTGTGGTGAGTACTGTTCCTTAATACCCAGAACATCAAGATATCTAGCACCATAAGCTTTTGCCTCAAGTGCATCACCCCGCGAAGCCCAATACTCACCCACCGCAAATAAAACAGCAGCGTATTGGAACGATTCCCGAAGTCTTATCTTCTCGGTATCGGTTGTGTAGGCTCTTGGAATCTCGACTATCGTTAATTCCATTGCATTAGTTGAGGCAGATGGTTTTTTGTAAAACCCGATAACGTCCTCACCAATCTGCATGTAAGCCTCTGGAAAACCAGCCCCCACCATCCACCGTGGATCGTAATTAGCCAGCTTGTTAACCGAGGTTTGTTCAAGTCTGAATTTCCTATCTACATCCCAAACATCCGTCACCCATCCCAGATATCCGTTTTGTAATTTGAAGCGATAGAAAGCCTGTCCGGTTCTTAACGGTAAAAGGTACTGTCTTTTATGCGATCCAGTAAGCATGGATATTTCTTGAATCGCATCGTTAAGACTATCCCGGATTGGAGCCATGCCAGCGTCCGTGTCTTTGAAAACATCTGGAGAATCTGGATCCTCGCCTATCAGTTCAAGGACTTTGCGTTCAAGGATATTCATTGTTTGCGCAATCTTATCATAATCTCAAATTCACGGTCCAATAAAATCAATGACTTACACCAAATGTTGGGTATTTAATAGCTATTCTCTACCATTCAGGTATTATCTACCTATGGACCGCACAAACACAGAGAACAAAATGACTCCCAGTCAGCAGAAAATTATCAACGTATTCCAGCGTCAGATCGACCAAAACGAAAATAATACTTGGTCAATAGAAACCGAATTGCTAGAAAGTGGATCAGTCTCACTGTTCATGGAATCAACCAAATCTTACAACGATTCGATCATAGGTTTCATCGGGAAGCGCGGAAAATTTCAAACATTCGACGGTGAAACCTTCCGCACTGAAAACCCAAGAATTTATGCTCAGGTCTATGCCCGATGAAAAGACAAACACGAAAAAACCTGCGCAAGCTAGCCGACAAAAACGGACTCTTATACCAAGAGGGAAGAAAAACCCCAACCCTCCAAATATATGATGATGGCACCATTCTACGTGCCGACACTCGTTTAGACCTTTGTAAAAAAATGACCGTGGCAGAGGCTTACAGGACACTAAAATTATGAATCTGAATTCCGAAGATAAAAGGTACTTAAGTGGTGCTGCGGTACTTTTAGTTATTGCGGCGCTTGCCATGTTATTAGGTTATTTGTTGTGACCCAAAAACAAACACTCTCAAGCTTTGAGCGGGAAATGAACCTCGGACCCGTCGCTGCTGCTGCCAAACTCGATACCCCCTATGGAACCTATAAAGCATGGAAGTCCGGCTTAAATAAAATGCCGGGTTGTGCATACGTTGCCATCGGACTTTGGCTTGCAATGGAATCAGGACCGTCGCAGGAAGGATAGGGCAACCGACGTAAAGGCTAACCACCGGCCCCAAACTGTTATCGCCCGGTCCTGGTAAATACCGGGCCACCATGTAAGTGATGCACACTTGAGGACAGGATCAGTTGTTCCTTGTCAATCGGTAGGGCGCGAATCTCGTCAATGCGGTTAATCTCATCATCAGGATCGAAGTCCACCAATGGGGTATTGGCCACATGTTTTGCGCCAACTACAAATGGTTCTGCCATTACACCTAAAGTCGTGGTTACTTTGGCCCAGTCCCAAAACATGGCCTTACCGCGTGAGATGTCGTAATACACAGTTCGTCTTAAAATGCTCATGCTGCTTCCTCTTTAATGATTGCCTTTGTCCATAAAAATGCGTTCAGTTCAGTCATTCCCAAGCTGACTAAATATAACCTTACAGCGTCGTGATCCATTGTAATGTGTTCTGGATTGTCATGGTCCTCATTAGTGAAAAAGTCCACAATCAACCCACCCCCATCCTTGAGGCTGTCTACAATACGGTCCATGTGTGATTTCCAGTCCGCAAGATGTTCAAGGGAATCCAACATCATCACATAATCATACGGACCTTTTAATTTCCAGCCACAATCAACCTTGTGCTTTTTAGCGCGCCACTTCGTAAACTCGTAAGCACCAGATCCATCAACGTCAATGAAGTCCATCTTGTTGCCCATTAACGCAAGCTCAAAGCCTACAGGCGCGGACCCACAACCAAAATCAGCGCCATAACAACCATTGTCCGTATCAATAACCTGGTGGTATCGCTTCATGGCGTCAACCATGTGCGGTTGATGGTGGTACATGACCTGTCGTGCTAGTTGCTCATCCCCTCGTGTTGCGTAATAAGCCTCGTGGTCATCCCCGTACTTTTCCCAGTCAGACATGTCATATTTAATCGCCATATCAGTGATGTGACCCATCGTAGGAACACACATGTATTCCATAGCATCATCCAAATACCGGGATAACGGTAAATAAACCCCGGTATCTTTTGACCGGGACCGTGATGTAATGAGTTCCTTATCCGATTTGATATGCCCGATTTCCAGCGACGTATCGCACCAGACCTCAAACCCGGCCTCAATGACTTTGCTGCATAACTGGATATCAGTCCCATAATCATGTTCCGGTGCAAACCAAGGTTCACCGATCTTATCGAATACACTGGCCCGTATCATCATGCAGCCACCACCAGTTACCGCCACTTTTTGCATGCGATTCGATATCTCTGCATGGCTTAAAAAAGAGGGGTGCGGACTATCACGAGTGTCTTGCATAATAACCGGGTAATATTCGCCGGCTCTTTGGTAATACAACGCACCCACAACACCAATCTCAGGACGTTCTTCCAAATGCTTAACTAACTTGATTGGCAAGTCATAGGATGAATGACCTGACTCATTGATATCAAAAATATGATCATCGTCCAGCATCCAGATATAATCCGCGCCCATTTGTAACGCTACCTGGACAATGGCATTCCTGGCCCTGAATTGTTCTGACTTGAATTTGATCGCAAGCTGAAAATCATACTCAGGGCAGCGACGACCAAGATGGAACATAAGCCGCATGTAGTCTTCTGCGACCTGACCATCCAGACCGTCATAAGCAACAATGCCGACGCAGATAGTTGGCTTATTCATCAACCACCTCGAACTCATCAACAAATTCCTGATGTCCCCAGTCAATCATTTGCTGACGCTCATCCTCGTCAAATACGGTCACGTTCTTAACCCGCTTATTGCCGCATTTATCACAACCGCCAATCTTGTGAAGTGTCTTGCGCGTAACCAACACGTTGCAACTATCACAGCGCAATACCGGATCGGTAAATTCTTCCGGTTCATTACTAATATCAATCTCATTCATGCTCTATCCCCTATCAATATGTACAGCCATTACAAGGCGAATAAGCCTGCCTTGTCTTGCTTCCCACCCGCATACGTTTGTAGTCGGGAGAATTATAAACTTCCAACACATGCTTTTTGGATACATCACCAATCGAGTATTGAGCATGTCCATCCATGCAGCATAATGCCGTTCGACCAGTCGATGTGATTTCTATCTCCCACCAACGATTACACTTTGTAACAGGAACCTCTGTGGCAATAGCGTCGTGTTCAATACTGCTTATCCACGCATCGCGCTTTATCAAAACCGGCTCAAATCTGGGCCACCTGTTTTTAACACGCATCACGAATTCTTTATCTATCGGCGTCTTATCGCAAACACGCGAAATAACCACCTTGTGCGGAAATTCCATCTCGTGTAATGCGTCCAGCCTTTTTACCGTCATTGCCAACGGTATCTGCATCACCGCTTCGTATTCTCTCGGTCTATGCTCGTTCAAACTAATCCACAAATGCCTGACATTTTTCAGTTTGGCAATACGCTTGATCTTCTTCCTGGTTAACGGAGCGCCATTACTGAATAACGTCAATATCGCATTTGGCAGACGTTTATTGATGTCCTCCAAAAGAGGCAGCATTCGCTTGTCTAAAAACGGTTCGTTAACCTTGAACGGCGAGAAGAAAAATTGATGAGTCTTTGGAATATCTTCCAGATCACAGAGTATTTTCTCAATCAACTCATCGGGCATTTTATTGCCCAGACGATCTAACGTCACATACGGACAGAAATCACAAGCCGCATTACACTGCGTCCATGTCTCCAGGTGTACCGCAGCAGGGTAGTCCAGATAATCTTCTATACTAGCCACATCAACTCCCTACCAGTTGAAAAGGACCGCCCCTACACGGTCCTACTTTTAAACTACAGGCACTTCAAGAACACAGCGATGGCTGCAGTGGTAAATACCGCAGTAGCCGCCAGTGCGATTCCGCAAGGCTGCAATACCTGTGCAGTCTCAGCAGGCGTAATGCCCTCAAGACAGAACACAGCGGTAATTCCACCAACCAGCGGAGTTCCCTTCGCAACTACACCGCGAGATTCGTGATAGACATGGCCTGTAGAGGTCATGGTCCGAACACGAACCGCACTGTGATAACCATAGACCTGCAACAGACCGTAGTCCCCTGCAGCAATGGTTTCAGAAGCGATACCAGCAACGTCCGTACCCTGAGAAACATTCTCAGTAGCGGTAGGAATCGAAGCACCAACTCCATCGCCATCAGTCGTCCAATCCCAACAAACAACCTGACCATTAGTCAGACTAGCAGTGGAATAGGAGTTCTGCGCGACGAGGAACACTTTCTCAGGATTAGTCCTGTTAACTCTTTGAAACAACATTTTTCAGTCTCCTTTTGTGACTGACGAAATGCCCTATCCATTCCCGTTTTGTTAAAGACAAGTGAATTTTACGCTACCAAGGTTCCATCGATTGCGTACCCAACACCATGCTTTCTCAGATTACTAACCGCAGTATTCCCCATGAACAAAATCTTCGAGGTTTTAACGGTCTGATTTTCCGGCTCGACGAACGGCGTACTAACAACATCAGTCTCACTATCAACAATCAACTTGTAGAAGTTGGTGTTCAACATGAAGACCGTACCAGTCGTCAGAGGATCGGTAATATCACCAGCATCAATTTCTGGGACTACCTCATCCCAGACACAAGTCGCGCCACGCAGTTTGATATTGTCAAAGCCCATATCAGCCAATTTCGTATTGGTATAGCGAACTTTGTCATCAAGTGCGTTCTCATAAGTCTCGTAAGAAACCTGATCGAACAATGCGATGTTAGGCGCACCACCAGAACCACGCGAGCAGAAGTTATACAGCCGTTTCAGCGCAACAACCAACCCCTTGTAAGTGGCAACGGTATTGGAGAAGGAATTCCCCGGATCGCTATCACCGTTAAAGGCTGAAGTCTTGTGGCGCCACCAGTCGTAATCAGCACCAGCAATATTGCCGACATTGCCGCCAGTAGTCGGGTCCGTAGCATTCAGCTTGCGCAAGAACCAACCCAAAGGATTCAGATCCTTCACATCATTTCCCGGTACAAACGTCGTACCACTTACCGTACCCTGTACGACCTGATGGTTGAGTTCCTCGCGCATGCTCATTTCAGCCTGCTTGATCTTGGAACCCAGTAGCGCAATCTTTGCCGCCTCACCAGAGTTTTGCCGTTCCTCTTTGCGAGTGATGGAAACCGTTCCACCAATTTCTCGCCATTCGTAAAACGCAGTCGTGATTCCATCCTGGATAGTAGTGTCGAGCGTATCGGCGCCACTATAACTTTTCACGGTGCTGTTCTTACCGTACATCAGTGGTGCGCGAATCCTTTCACCACCGTTCTGCGTTTCGACCGCATCACTCAATCGGAGCAGTGCCATAAAGGCAGAGTCCTTGAAGATGTTGTCGAACATTTCACCACCAGACATATACGCGTCCAACGTCGTGCTAAGTAGCGCGTCGTAATAGACTGTATTTGTACTCGTTCTGTTCAGAATAAATCGCTAGTTCATTCCCGCTTTCGCAGCTACATGTTTCCATGCAGACCAGACTATATCTTCATCCCGTTGGGATGCTGTGCGCTTCGATTCGCTTGAATCTACTCCCTGCCAAGGGATAGTCGTTGAACCTTTCCTTGCGGACTTGGCTGCTGATTGTCTCCAACATTACTTGGTAAGAGTTTCCAGCAATTCACACAGTAAACATTTTGCAATTACTCGCAAAAGTCCCTAATTACTAAGGGGCGCCTGTATCACCTACAGTAGCCATAACTTAACTCCTGTTATTCCCTCGGCGCAGATAAACCCTGCCGCCTGACTTGCTGTCTTGCATAGTTAACGGATTCGTTAAACGTCATCT
>Ga0255047_10002846_pt1 | contig 11179 bp, 14 predicted proteins | sample JV7_2_1_MG_FD_183640 | JGI IMG/M metagenome (GOLD analysis project Ga0255047, IMG submission 183640) | Seawater microbial communities from Jervis Inlet, British Columbia, Canada - JV7_2_1 | ecosystem: Environmental > Aquatic > Marine > Inlet | place: Canada: British Columbia | collected 2016-10-06 | reverse complement strand
ATGAGCACCATATTCTTTTATTAATGGAGGTTGATCTTCACTATCAGTGTACTCTACTTGTTTAAGTAATGATATAGTGGCTAATTTGGTTTCTATATATTTTATTATGTCTTCTAATGATTGATTAGCCATTTAAACTCCTGTAAACAAGGCTTCAAACTCCTTAAGTATAACTGCTTCAATAATATCTAATTGTTTATCAGATGGCTCTAATGGGTCTCTCCCAAGCCTCTGGTTAACCTCAAAGACCATTCCAGACTTACCACCGCCTGGTGATATTATCCACGAGTCTCCAATTCTTTTAGAATCTATTGATTCTATGGAGGCACCAGTAGCCTGTATAGGTTTGTTTGCACTTGGGTTAACGTTTTTTCTTATTCTTTTATCTGGACCACCATGCCTTATTGCAGAATTCATGGTAGAATTTTTCACCGGCTTCATCTGTGATCCATCAGCATTTTGGCCTCTTTTAATTTTCTTTTTGAGTAGTTTAGTTGCTAATCTAACACCTTTATCTACACTGTTTTTATAACCAAATTGTATCCACCGACTAAAGGCTCTTTGGAAGCGTTTGTACCTCTTGTCGTTCATCGTTATCTGCATGTACAATAACCTTTATATTAAGAGCTTGGGTTCCTTCCATATGAAAGCCTGGACCTTCTTCAAACTCTACTATATCGTTTGGTTCTAACTTTCTAAACCTAGGGTTAACCATTGTGGTTTTATCTATGTTTGAGTAATGAACAAAAATTTGTTGTTCGTAAGCATTGTTGCTATAATATCCACATCCAATATATCCATAAACATTATCAAACCAAATACATGTACCTTTCATAATACTTTCCTTTTAATAACTTTTTGCGTTTCGTTGACCACCAACAGACTTTTTGATAGGCTCTGTTCTGAATTCCCATTTATCTCCAACAGCAAAAATGTTGGTTGTTCCAGATGATGTTCCTTTATCAAACCTGACATAAACCTCATTCCCCATAGCAATCCAACCATAGTCGGTTGTTATGGTTCCAAAAGTTATTCCTCCATCATCTGACCATTTAGCTTTGGTTTCAAATAAACCGCCACTAGTCCCAATATCAATTACTTCTACACTCCAGTCTCTGCCAAAGTCTGCACCACTAAAACCCTGTCCATAGCTTCTGTCCCAATTATTAAACATTGTCCCAATGGATGAACCGGCTGTTCTAGTTGGTTCAGATATACCTGCATCTGCTGGTGAAACCTGGTCTTGGAATACTATCTTTTTCTTTTTGATGTCTTCATATATCTTTGTACCTTCACCCCAGAACTTATTATACCATGGCTCATCCTCTTCAGACACCTGATTAACTTGGTAGTTTGCTACTATATGGTATATACTGAACCAAGCGTTCATATCTCTTACTGATTGGTCGTGTAAGCCGTTAGAATTCTTTTTCCTTGGTACACTTATGTTCATCGTCTCTAGGAGCCTGTTTATATAATGGTAAGAACTTACAATTTTATCTTGACTGTTATCATCTAAATAATCGTTTATTCTACTGTAATATGAACACAACTCTGACTCATAGATATAAGAAGGTGGTTCTGTGGTTCCAGATAGGATATTTATTTCATTTGTAACTGCTTCAATTGCACTACCATTTGCCCCTGTAACGTTCCAGTAGTAAGATATAGGACCAGTTCCCCAACTATTAGTTACACTGCCTTGAAGCTGATATGTTCCATCTAGGTTGTGCGCTGCAGTACCCGTTAAAACCTCTGTACCTAAAGAATCTTTAACTCTTAACACAGGAGCTTCACCAACCAAAGCTGTTCCATCTGCATCACGAGCGTTTACTTCCCAAAGTATTGTTTCTCCATGGTATTTATTTATCATTATCTATCCTATGCTATACATTGGGTTATAAGTTTTAAATCATTCTTAATCCCATATTTCACTACAATTGGAGAATAGGCTGAAGCCACTAAAGAAATAGAGGTGGTTACAACATCATCCAAACCTACCCACCAACCACCAGACAATATAGCTGTGTACTCTGCTACAGTACCAGCAGTGTTAAACCAGCCATTGGTATATATTTCTACATATGACGCTTGTGCTACAGCCATTAGGTTAGTGTCCTACTTCCTTCAGTTGATGTGTGTGTAAATACTGTTTCAGTGTCTGCTTGGCTCTTATAAGCATAAATATTTGTGCTTCTGTCTATTGGACCTGCTACTCCAGCTAGTATTCGTTTAAAAGCATTTTCCCATGTCCTTGTATCCAGTGTACCAGCTCCACCAACGGCTTGTAAATTAACTTGTGCTCTGGTACCATCAAATGTTAGGTTTGATATTTGAATAGCAAGATTAGCAGTGCCAAAGGTAACTCCTGACTGGTCTGGAGCTAAACTATATGATACCTTGTCATTAACAGATAAAACTTGAGCTACCGTACCTAATGATTGTGGTAAAGTATTAGTTTGTATTGCAAGTTCAACCGTACCACCAGAAGGATTTGAAGATGGTATACTGTTTGCTCTACCAACGGTTCCAGTGGTAACTCCGCTTTGGTCGGGTGCTAAACTATATGCTGTCTTGTCGTTGACAGAGAGAACTTGTGCTACTGTCCCTAATGAATCTGGGAGAGTATTTGTCTGTATAGCCAGTTCTACAGTACCACCTGAAGGATTGCTTGCTGGTGCTGAATTAACTCTTTCAGCTGTTCCTGTGTCAAGTTTATTTGTACCATACAACCAATCATAGTTTTCTTGAGATATAACTTCATATTCACCCCAAACAGGCAAAGCTGTACCTATATTTATTGAATATTTGATTTTGCCTAAAGTATCAACATCACCCGTTCCAAATGTAATCTGGTAATCACCATCAGTGTTATAAACCCCTGTACCACCATTGTCTTTGGCCAGCATGGTTCCACCATTCTTACCCACCTTCACAAAGTTAGGAGTAATAACAAGATCTGTCAGATTTAACGTACCTGTATCATTACTAAGGAATGGCCCTAAGTTCTCAGTTGTTTCTGTTGATTGTCTCAATTGAAGCATTAGTTCATTCTCCGTTGTCTATATATATGTGTAAGTATTGGTATAATCCCGCCGACTGAAACAGTCACTCCCATAACTCCGATTTCGTTTGACCATTCTACGAGATTTATCAATGTAGTACTTATCGTAGGCGAAGAGTCCGACGTTTTAGCTGTAGTAGCCCCACTCTTAATTGTTAAATACGTAGCTAGCGAAGAATCCATATACCAATCGTCAGTCATGGTTTTAGAACCAGTGCAATTCGTTGCCGTCCCAAAAGTGAGGGCTGAACCGTCTGAAGATACACACCTAATCCCTATAGCTGAACCATGGTTTGAAAAATCAGTGCTGTTATCTCCGCAAACCGTATTCCTTACTGTTATAGCTAAATTATTTGCAAATATACCTGTACCATTTCCCTCACAAAAAGAGTTTTCAATCAAAGTATTCGCTACGCCTAACCTTATTCCTATATCGTTACAATTTCTTGACGCTACACCGAAAATATTTACCGAGCCAGCACCGCTAAAAGCGTATATACCAACACCCTGAACGTTGTTCCCATCTAAAAACATGTTATCTACATTTATAGTCGCATTCGCTGGAGGTCTTAAATCTAATAAAGACATAAGAGAACTAGAACCGGCTGTGCTGCGTATCATATGAAAATCACAAAACTCTACTGTCCATGCCGTTGTTCCTGTATAATTAACAACAAAACCTTGGTCAGAATTAGTTACCGTTGTAGTCCATCCCGTACCGATAGATGTTGCTGGCGTGTCTGACGTTAATCGCAGCGTATGCGTACCATAGTTTTGGTTAAGTACAGGCTTTGACGAATTCACAATATCCGCTTGTAACTCTCCCACTAGGGTTCCTGTTAGTGTACCAACATCTGCAATAAACGTTGCCCAGTTTAGGTAGTCTTTTCCAGTAGGCCCAATACTATATGTTCCACTTGTAACTAAATTAGAGTCTAATCTTTTTGGGAAATCGGTCACGTCTTTTGTAAGTTTAAAAATGTCTTGCCTACCTGTACAGTCGATGGTAGGGACATATAACCCCTTTTGAAGAACTTTTGTGTTTATGTCCTGATCACCTGTAAGTAAAACTAGCTTTTCCTCGTCTATCATTAATGAAGAATGTCGATAACTTAAATGTTCTCTATCTAAATGTGGTTGTAATTCTTCATCAAATATAAATTGCTCACCATACTCTTTTAAACCTTCTCTAAAAAATTCTTCTTCACTTTCATCATGTTCAGTTACATAATAACGTATATTTTCACCCTCTGGAACTGCTGTTGCATAATCTTTAGAGGACAACTTCCATCCAGGGTTAGAAAAATTAACGACTTCTATGAGCATACCGGATTTTATTGAACCTAAATCACCGCCCTTCCAAAAACATTGAATTTTCCCAACGCCTGGAATAGGTATATCTTTTTCTATGTCGATTAATGGAGCCATCACCTTTCGCTAACCTTTTTTAATATTTTACTCAATAATTTATTATCTTCTTTCTAATATTTTACCATTATTTAATAATGTCTGGTTTATCTGGTTCAATACTAAAACCATTTCTATATTTGTGTCGTGAACTTCATTACTAAACTCTAATAGTTTTTCCTGGGTTTTAATTATCTCTTTTAATGGTTGTTGACAAGGCATTAATAAGGGTACATTTGTTTTTGGTGATTTTAACCAATCATAAATTATTTTAAATCCAAGACCAATAGAACCACCAATCAATATCATTATAACCGCTTCAATCACTCAAATATCTCCAAGTGTAATTCTCTAAAAAGTCCAGACTCACACCATTTATCTTTAAAATAAATCATATCATCCACCATGATTTGCTCAAATTCTGGTGTAGGTTTATTTGAAATACCTTGTTCATGAATACACTCTGCATCAGCAATGTACCAAACTTCCCAATTTCTAGCTCTAGCTGTATAACACCAGTCAGAGTCAGAACAAATTAAAAAGTAATTTTCATCCATTAAACCAATATCTAAAACAGCCTCTAACCTTACAATTAAACAAGCTCCGTTTACCCAGGGCATTTGTTCATTTTCAGAGCAGTTACCAGCCTCTATACTACCAACTTTGTGTACACCATTTGGGAAAGCCTCTTGACAGCCTCCATGGACGATATAGTCGGGGTTCTTATCAGATATTTGCTTTATGCCCCCTATGGCACATTTAGGATGTTTCTCCATAAATTCAACCATTTTGGTTATTGCATCCGGCTTTAAATAACAGTCTTGATTAAGTAAAATAACATAATCACCTTCACTGTATGCAGCTAATTTTAACCCTTTATTCATGGCTTTTGTAAAGCCTATATTGTGAGTATTATTATCCCATATGAATGGTTTAACGTGGTCATATGTTTGTTTATCCAAAGCTTCTTTACATTTTTCTACTTGCTCTGGTTTCTTGTACGATGGTATAACTACAGTTACTGGCTTCATTTAATTAATTCCTTTGTTTTTTCCATTACCATTTCTGCTGAAACATCTGATAATGCTTTTGATTGTTGCCTGTCCCAAGATTCTTGTTTCTTTAGTAATATTTCTATCTCAAGTTGTGCTCCATGTGCATCACAATTAAGTTCTTTTGTTACCTCTTCTAAAGGTGCCTGTCTGTCGTAAAGGTCTTTAACAAGTCTCTCACGCTCTGTAAGAGCGTTCTCGCCGTCTTCTATTCTTAAAGGGTCTCCAGACTGTATAGCGAAGTTATAGTACTCAGGGTGCTTTATTCCTGGGTCTATGATGGTCTGGTGTTTATAGTATTTAGCTCTTGTCCAACCAGGTACGGTACTGTATATTGCTATATGTTCTACACCCATGCCTTCTGCAATATGTGTAAAACCAGTATCTACTCCAATAAACAAGTCACAAGCTCCTAAAACTATCATAGAGCGTCTAAGTGGACTGTCTGCTTTAATCTTTACTGGAAACCTACCTTCAGGTATAACGAAATCCCAATCATTTTTAGATGGATCCCAACAGGCAATTAAACAGCCTTTATATTTATCATGTAACATCGGAAGTAGCTCTTTAGCCTGATACCATGTCCTAGCCATAGAAGAGGCTACTGGGTGGATAGCGAACAGTTTAGAATAGCCTTTCCTTAATTTCTTAGCTTCTTTACGTTCTTCCTTAGACAGCAAAAAAGTTGGACGCTTTTCCTCGTTTGGAACTGAAGAAGGATCTATCCCAACCCAGGCTAGGTGTTGATCATACCAGTTTATCCAATTAGAGTTTCTTGTTATTTTCCATACATCTGTAGGTTTTTTTACAAAATTAGTTCTACAAGTGCTGTTGCCTTCTGTTACAAACATGAAATCAACAACATTGTCATAATCGTCATAGACGGAATCTATACTCTTCCATCCATCTTTATATTTTATACATCTAGTTCCCCATGGCCCTATCTGTTTTAAATCTAATATTTCATCACATATGTTTGTATTTTTTAATAGGTCTGACTGCTTTATGGCTCCACCATCGTCTCTTAAAGCTAGTGTTACATGCCATCCACGTTTCTTTAGTTGTTGTGATGCTACCATAACGGGTGCGATATCACCGATTCCGCCGAATCGAAAAAGTAATGCCTTTTTCATTATAATCCTTTTCTTAATTTAAAATACAAAGTTTCGTTACCGTCTTCTTTTACTGTCTCATCCTCTATGAAGCTATAATCAGCTCCATAAATTTTACCGTTTTCTCTAAGTGGTTTACCTTCAATTAAGAAGTCCATAGTCCTGTAGGTAAACGGCATTGTGTGTGTAGGGTCTGTCCAGAAGTTATCTGAACCAGCTTTTGGAACCCTTATATCCAGTATCCCATCAGGCTTTAATATCCTGTGAAGTTCTTTAAATATGTCAAAAAACTTCTCTTTAGTTATATGCTCCATTACTTGACAGGCATAAACATATTCAAAGTGGTTAGAAGGAAGGGATAATGGTTTATTTAAATCTACATGCTGGTCTTTCTTACAGTCTCCACAATCAACATTCCAGAAGCCAACCTTGTAATCATTACCACAACCCAGGTTTAACCTAGCTGGTATTATATTATCACACTTTTCCAAAACTCAATCATTCCTTCTGGTGTTTGAAACTCTATATCTACTGGGTTTTTATATTTAGTTTCAGTCATACGTACAAGCTCTTCCAGTGTGTTCCATGTTGAACAAAATTCTCGTGCTCCACCAGAGTTAAAAACATAAGTTAAACAACCAGCTTTCAAACCTTCCTCTGGAGCTATACCAAAATGTTCTGTCTGTCCAGGGTCTGTTCTTTGGTAACCATTAGCGTGCCAATAAAACTCTGACTCACCTAAAGTCTTTCTTTTAACATCTTCGCTAGCATCAGTTATTATTTCCACATTCAAGCCTTCGGACAATTCTCTAAGCTCTCTAACGTAATGTGGAGTAACTTCATGACCAATCAAAGTCAACTTATAACCATCACTAAGATTTATAAAAGCTTTTATTAGATGGTGAAACCCTTTGGAGTGTCCATCTGGTTCTTGAAAGAAATTACCAATTGATACTATTGTTTTTTCTTTCTTTTCCAGTGATTTTATATCGTAAGAATAAGGATAACAAACCGCAGAGTCCTTATTCCAATATTTTTCTACATATTTTTTAGTGTATCTTGTGATTGAAACTATTTCATCAAACTCTGCTACTTTAAGATCTTCTTTAGGAAAGAATACAACCTTTATATTGTTATCAGCTGAATTACATATTATACTTTTAAAATGACATATATCTAAGAAGTAATCATAATGCTCGTTTGCTGAGTAATAAATTAGTGGGTGCTTAATTCTTAACTGTGGATTGTTTTTATACAGTTCCTCATTGGGAGTTTGCATAAATGTAACATCACAAAAAGTAGATATTGCTTTAGCTACCTGATATGTATAAAACTCTCCCCCACCAAATGTTGCGTTGTGAGCATTGTTGATTAATACTTTCATTTTATAATTCCTTAAATGCTGATTTCTTTCCTAGTAAGTCTTCCACTTGTTTTATAAAATTTTCTTGAACCTGTATTTGATCTGGAGAAGCTATTTTATCTCTTGCTCTATTAGATTCTTTAATCTTTTCTAAGGTTCTATCATGTATTATGCTGTAATCCACAAAAGCCACTTTTACATCGTTGGCTGGTTCTGGATAAGTATGTATTTGGTCTGGAAACCTTATACTACCCTTTTTAAACAATCTAGGATGTGGGTCATCCCCAAGTATTTCTTTTATATCCACTCCGTCTACCAAGTTTGTTTCTTTCAGCCAATATATATCAATATTATCTTTTAGTAGTCTTGGTAAGGCTTCTATACATTTTTCATCTAAATATTCATCATCATCCAGATATAGTATCCATTCGTTCTTTGCTTGTTGAAACAACCAATTTCTATCTGGGTCAGCAGTACCTTTGTGTCTTCTTTGGATTGCGTGATCAGCTACTTCTCTAACCTTTCCCCAAGTACCATCTGTGCTTGATTGGTCTATTATTAAAACCTCACTAACAAACGGTCGATGCTTTTCAACCATTTCTTTTATTCTGTCTGCTGAGTTTCTTGTAATAACGCATAACGTTATTGGTAGTTTTTTCATTTTAATCCTTGTTTTGTTTGGTAGCGGGAGCTGGATTTGAACCAGCGACCTTTGGGTTATGAGCCCAATAAGCTAACCGGACTGCTCTATCCCGCCACGTTTTAATTCCTTATAAAGAGGGGTGATAAATACCACCCCTCGGTTAATTCTAGCTTACTGGAACACCTGCGGAAACGGTAGAACCGATACCAAAGATAACACCATGCGCTTTACCATTCTGGTAGTTTAACCCACCTTCATGATAAATGCTCAAAGCATCTGCTGCGGTTGTCTGAGGAACCATATGTTCATGGAACAGCTCAAAACCAGGTACTACTCTACCAACCATATTGATATAATCATAATTCAACATGATAAGGTCATTACCAGGTATGTTATGACTAAGTACAATATCCAATGGACCAAAATCAGTTTCAAACCTTAATAGGTTTACACCAGCTTCAGTTCTAGATACACCATTCTTTCCGAAGTTAAATTCAGAAATCATCAGATCCGTAAGCTGTCTTTTAACCGTTGCATTACACAAGCAAGTCATAGGACGACCAGGATTCCACAATCTATTTTCCCAAATAGTCTGTGCTGTATCATTGAGGACATCTTTAGTCAACGTTCCCATTGTTCCAAGGGTTCCCGAACCAGCAGCAGCACCAGCAGCTGTTCCAACAGTTAAGTTAGGATCGTTACGTATACCACGTTGCTCCCATGTACCTGTCGTACCAGCAGCAGTTCCAGCATGAGGAACCGTGTAGTTACCATTATAGGAAATATATTCCTGCTGACTCTTAATCCTCCAAAGAGCTTCCACACGTCCTCTAGACAATGTAGATGGTTCGAAAGAAGGGTTAGAGCGATTCTGCCATCCCTGTACAGTAGAAAGACGCTGATCGCCTCGTCTTGCCCAGGTATCTGCTGCACCTTCATCCCAAATTTGACAGGTATTAGAACCTGCATCAAAACCTGTGGATCCATAAGTCGGAGACGCATTATCCGGCTTAAGGTTCATATCAGTTCCAGTGGCTTCATAATTACTATGAGTTACTAGCTGATATACTTTATTTGGAACTATTTCTATTCCCCTATTAGCTGCTAGGGAGGTTATTGGTGTTGCTCCAGGATTTAATTCAAGATATGCCCCGTACATTGCGGGCAATTCATAATGTAAAGCGTATCCATTTGCGGACATAATTTACTCCTATTCTTTTTGATAAGCAGCGTCTAAATAAGCTCCGACCGAGTCGAAACTTCCACCGCTGTCTTTCATTTGTTTTTCTAGTGCGGAAAGCTCGGGCTTGCCTCCATTATTGTTAAAATGCCGTTCCCCATTAACGTTAACTTCATGAACCTTTTTTTCGTCAAAAACAGCTCCGGTTTCCGCTATAAATTTATCTTGTTCTGTTTGCCCTTTGAGTAATACCTTTGTGATAGCATCGTTAACCAATACTTCACTTTCCAAGTCGAGCTTGGGATTATATAATTCCTTTGTATCTATAAATTTATATACGAGCTTATAAGGATTACCATCTTTATCCTTAAGCTCATCTAAAGCTGTCTTTAAGAGAGGCTCTATGGTGTCTTTTATTTTAACCGACCTAAGTTGATTTTCAAGCTCTTTATTTTTCTCTTGAGCTTGTTTAGCAATGTCTTCCAGTTGGGTAAGCTTATCAGTCTCAGTCTTCTGAATATTAAGTTGTTCAGCAAGTTTATCAGCATTTTCAAGGTCAATGTTCATTTCCTTTAAAGTTTTAGTTAATGTCTGGAAATTGGTTTGATTCTTTTGTAGCTGTCCATTAGCACCTTCAAGGTTTTTATTCTTTTCCTTTAGTGTGTTAAGGTCTGATAATGCTTCTCCCTTATCTTTATTGACTGTCTTGAACATTACTGTAAGCTGTTCTTTTAGGTCTCCAAGTTCTTTTGGAAGTTTGTCTATTTCGGTTAAATACTTATCTAAATCTACACTCATTTTTTATACCTCTCTAATGCCTTGTAGTTGTTATTGTTTCGGTTGTTGGTTTGATTTACTTTTACCTGATTGTTTTGGTTGGTTGTTTCCTTCTCCACCACCCTCTTTTTGTTCTGTAACAAACTCTCTCTTAGAGTCTGTTAGCTCTGTTGAGTCGGCAATAACTTCTGCTCTCAACTTTGTTATTTGCTCTTCACTGGCTGTAGGATTCTTTCTCCGTTGTATTTCTCTAATTGTTGTTGTGTGGCTGTTCATTGCCATTGAATCAATTTCAGCTCTCACAAGCTCTTCACCAGGTACAAAATCATCTGGAAAAGTTACTTTAACCACAAAGTCTGGGTACCTTGTATCCAGAGAGACCTTTCTTATCCTAGAATCAAACGATGCTAAAGCAAGGAAGAAACCCATCTCGTTACGTTCCCATATAACTTGTTTCTCTGTTGCATTTTGTATTGAAGGTCCATGAGCTGTTACAAGTGCAGCACCAGAACGTAGTTGTCCGGTGGACTTTAAATCTCCTGTTGCTATTGCAGCAGTAGATGATAGTTTTAGAATAGCTG
>Ga0255047_10002844_pt1 | contig 11184 bp, 24 predicted proteins | sample JV7_2_1_MG_FD_183640 | JGI IMG/M metagenome (GOLD analysis project Ga0255047, IMG submission 183640) | Seawater microbial communities from Jervis Inlet, British Columbia, Canada - JV7_2_1 | ecosystem: Environmental > Aquatic > Marine > Inlet | place: Canada: British Columbia | collected 2016-10-06 | reverse complement strand
CACAAACGGCAGCGGATACATTTACAGGCAGAACGCTTACGGGAACAGCGAATCAAGTTGTTATTGCGAATGGTTCTGGCGTTGGAGGCAATCCGACCTTTTCATTACCGCAAGATATCGCCACTAGCTCTACAGTACAGTTTGCAAAGCTTGGCCTAGGAACTGCCGCTGTACCTCACGGTGGCATTGGTGGTGGCATATTAGCTCTTGAGGGGGCTGATGCTAGTGTAGCAGGGGCACACATGCAATTTACTACAGCAACAGACGATTATCCATTATTACAATTAAACAATTGGGCGCATGACAATGTATCGCTGTATTTTGACTGCTATTCTGATGGAGATATAAAATCTTCTGATGCAGGGTCAAATTTTGCTCTTAGAAAGCAAGGTGATACTATGCGCATCGAAGGAGATATCGGAATAGCTCAGGGCAGTAATTGTACAATGGACACCATGTTTAATGTTGATAAATATGGCCATGTAACGATGCCTTTGCAGTCATGTTTTCTTGGTGTTGTTACGGGTCAAAAAGCAAATATAAGTGGTGACGGCACTGTGTATACTGCAATACAGGACAGTCAGATCCAAGATCGAAACAATGATTATAACCCAGCAACGGGAACTTTTACGTCACCGGTTACATCAAATTACAGTTTGGCTTCAAATACGTCTTTGGGCGGCATAGCAACCACGCATGACGAGATGTCGATTGATATACAGACATCAAATAGAGCGTATAGGTCTGGTTGGTACTCGGCAACTGGAAACTCTTATGCCGTATGGCACTTTCCGAATTCTGTTTCGGCTGCGGACATGGATGCGGCTGATACAGCCTATGTTCGGATCTTAGTTAACGGAGCGGGGGCAGCAAAATCTATTGATTATGAACCGGGATCGTCATTTAGCGGTGTAATGGTTTAAGGAGGAAAATGCAAATAGACGAAACAGAACTTGAATACGACGAAACCGAAGCGGTCTGTCTTGACAGATATCTTGGTGGTAGCGGCGAGTGTAAATGCACATGGGCGCAACGTGTATGGGCATCATGTTACGAGTACGCCAACACAAACGGTGCCGGTAATGACGGCAACGGCATGTCTTCGGTATTCGCAAGAGACCCACGTTCTATATGGGAAGAGAAAAAGCGTCTAAGACGCGCCGCGTTGGTGCGTGAAATGCACAATACCGTGATGCCTCCTGAGTATCTGGATGTGGGGAACATTGAGAAAGATATAAAGAACAATGTAAAGCCGGTATGGAAGTTCGCTTTTGCCGACGGTGAGGTCATGAAGTTGAAAGACGATCCACGTTACAAGACACGAGACCAAGACTACGCTGAAGAGTTGGCGAAGGTTTCAAAGATTGTGGCTGTCGAAACCGACGGAGCGCGTGTATGAAGAAGCTTCCGAAGTCAACGGTGCGAAAGCCGACACCAAAGGCAAAATCACCAACACCGGAGCGTGCTATGCCAAAGCCCAAACGATCCGGTACAACACGTAAAGGGAGATAATAGTGCATACAGTGATTATCATTTTAGTGTCTGTTGTTATTGGTTCTGGATATTACTACTATTCTGGCGAAGATGATTCGCCTATTGAAGAGGTCGCGGAGCATGTAATCGAGCAACAAATTGGCCTTCCTTCTGGTAGCATCGATCTTTCGCCAAGCTCCAAAGAGTAGAGTGCGGGGTGACCTAATTGGGGAGGAGTCACCACCGCGAGGATCAAATGAAGTCTTTGCACTTAAGCTTAAATTTAACTGGCGTTCCGTCACGGAATAATACCATCGGGAGCGCTCTTGCTACTACACCTTCCGTAATTCTGTCATTTTCGGCAAATACCGAATTGGGTTTGTTTCTGACGTAATCAACGATTTCGTCTACTTCCATAACCGAGAGTATTGTTGGATATCTGATGCCATACCACATCGAAATTTCTATTATTTTTTGGTAATCAAGCCACCAACAAATGCCGTCACCATCTTTTAAGTATATATCAAAAAGGCAGAATTCTTGCTCCTTGGAGTAGGAGCCACCACCTTTCTGTATCTTTGCTCCATAGCCTTCACCGAAAAGAATGACCTCTTCAGCTTCAGCGAAGTACAGTTTTATTAAATCAAGAGTAAATATCTCATGAAGATACTTAAGCAGTCGGGGTGGAATCATTGCCTCGTCGGTGCGTCCAAGAAACGATAATTGAGTCCCCTTCCGATAGCAGACACGTATATTCATTCCGTCGATTTTCTCAGTGACAAGCCAATTCTTTATGTTTGAGAACTCTTCGCGTGAGTATTTGCCTTCGATGACGTTTCGTTTGCCTTTTTCTTCACGCATCCACAGAGTCTGCATCTTCGGATATTTCATACTCCCCCCATTTGTAAAGCCGCTTTACATGGATCGCAAGTGCCGGTCAAACACAGGAGCGGTTAAGGCTATATGTATTCTATTCAGCACTTGCGAAACATGAACAATAGTAGTTTGCTTTATTTGCCGCAACTTTTTTTTGAAATAAATTAACTTTCCTTTGTTACAGCCAAGTATGCGCACGTAAACGCCACATCCACAGGCAGTTCGCATATCAACACATCAGGGAACACGTTCTTAAACGCTCCACAGAATTTTCGTTTCATTTGATCGTAAGACCATCCAGACGCAAACGCGTCGTTGATCCATGAACTTACGTCAACATGCAACCCTTGATCGCGCAATTCTTCCATGATCTGCTCAAGCGGATATCCGAACGTGTCGTGGATCTTGAAGACACCTTCAACCGTCAGAGACATCGTCGCTCCACTTTGGATAAATCAATCAAAAAGCGCATCCTTTGGCGGCTTCGGCCTTCCTGAATGCTCCCAATGAACGTCAATGGTTTGTTGACCGGGCTTCAGCTTGAACATTATCAAGCCCCTTGGGTCGTCGATGCCGGGGTCGACTTCCACGAGGCTGTGGATAAAACCATCGTTTCCATGTCCAATGCAAAAGTATCGTTGGTATTCTTCAGTCATTGCCACCTACTTTAACGTAGAAATCTTCGAACTCTTCTCTTTTCCAAACAACCCGTCCACATTGGTAATCGTCGACTAAATAATCACCGGCCTCGCCTTTCATGCCGTAACCATCTTCGTTGACGAAGAACGCCACCGGCATCTGTATCGCATTTACCCCGAATAGTCTAACGACATACACGTCCATGTCATACTCCGCGTTCGTCGCGTTAAGCACTGTTTCAATTGTGTCTGTCATTCTTTCTCCTCAAGCCGTTCAAGCAATTCACAGATACCGGTCTTCAACTCAACAAGCTGTTTTTTATCCAAAATTTCGATGCAAATAAATTTATCACCAGAACTAACCAAGTGAAATTTATCACCATTCAAAAACATTTTAATTATTTGATTATCGTCGTCGTCATAAACGTAATATTTCATTCCTCCCCCATTGGTATCCCGTGTTTTTTAAATTGAGTAATAACACTTTCTTGAAAATCTTTGTAGTGATATTTTGTTTCGACTAAATTGGGGTACGCTCCCACAGTAACGCCATCGTTCAACAGCTCGAATTCGAACGGATTGCTGCCAGACGGTGTTAAACGCTCTCTAATCGCTTTTCTTGTCTTTTTGTGCATTTCCTTAGCCCATGCCGCGTTATTCGATCTGGAGCCGTTTAAAGTGGCTTGTGGTTGATTTGGCGTGCAACCATTCCGTCGGTTTCTGCATTCCGCATTATCCATCCACGTTTTGATTGTGCGCATTACCCCACTTCGGCGTTTGCCTTTCGTGTCCGTTTCCAGCCAATGCTTCAACTTCGCAAGCTCCGCGTCGATGTCGACATTTTTCCATAACCGTTTCAATTCTGCAACGTCCAAGTTGACGAAGTCTTTCTTTTTACGGTCATAAAATGTTTTGTTCGCCTTTCGTTCGGTCTTGTCCGATGTTTCGGACGGGACGAAAGAACTTATATTATTATCTTTTATATTATTAAGTATAATACTGTCTGGCTTCGTTTTTTTCTGTGCATCGAGGTGAAGTAAATTTCCCTTCGGTGGTGAAATAGATTTCCCTTCGTAAACATTATTTGAAAAAGCAGCTGCCAGCCATATTTTTCTGCTCTTTTTGAAACACTCGTTCTTTGTTTCGCGTTTTATGTATCCACGCTCTTCAAGTTCGGAAAGAAGGTATTTTATGTTTCGTGTCGTACAATCCATAAGTTCCGAAAGATATTTGTCGGAAGCCCAACAATATCCGAATCGATGTGTTAATGACGAAATGTGACAATATAAAAACTTGGCGCTTGTTGAAATTTCTTTATCCAACATGATGTACGTTGGAATGACTGAAAACGCGCCGTGGATTTGCTGTGTGTGTGCTTGGTCTTCGATCTTGTACCCCCTCTATTGTAGCAAACAATTCTTTTAATTAACTTTCGCTTGCAACAATCAAGGGGGTCTGGTATATTTATCCCGATTTTGATATCTTTTTTATTCAACATATGATATCAATCACTTGATTGTTGTTTTCGTTAAAATGCACCTAAGCGGCTAAACTTAAGGGTGCATTTTTTTTTGCTTTCGCAATGGCATTTCGTTAACAACAAAATTTTAAAGCAGATGTAACACGACGGAACATTAAAGACAAATTTATTCTGTAATTTCTTCAATGGTGTATGTGTAGGTTATGTTAGCCACAACAGAATAGCGAACAGTTTCGCCGTGGCATGATGTGATCAACAGATCCCATTCTCGGTCTCTGTTTCTTGCAAGCGTCATACGAGCGTACTCTTCAGCGGCAAGATCAGCCCACATTTGATCTGTAAGCCAGAACGATTCGGAGGAGGTGTCTTCGAGAAGCAACCATCCCTCCGGCACCTTCAACGGTTTCTCTTTTTGCGGTAGAAACATGGGTTCACTCAAACGCTTTACCCCATGATATTTTTACCATAGCTTCTTCAGCGGTTTTTTGATCGTCTGGGATATCGTCTAGTACTGTGTTTGCGACAGCCGTTATTAATTCCACAGCTTTTTCACGAAGTTTTTTATCGCCTCTGCTTGCCGTGTATGCCACAGATGCCGCAACTGTTCCGACGATGCATAACATTTGCTTTATATCGACACCTTTTTCCGCAAACAAATTTACCACTTCGAGACCAACATCATTTATTATTTTTTGGTCGTCTTCACGTATGCTACTGCTTTCTTTTTCCATTATTCACCCTTGTTTATTCACCCTTGTTTAATCGGTCTTCTGCGCGGCTTACGTAGTCTGGATTTTCATCGGCGAAAGATAATATCCGATTTACAGAGCCAACAAAATCGTTTAATGCCCGTGCTCTAAGAGCTTGATCGTCTCCACTTACGCTATATATGCACGATGCTGCGGCTGTACTGATGATGCCCAAGAGGGCGTTGCCGCTTGGGTCTCTGCTAGATATAAGCCCCATAACTTCCATTGCCGTATCGTTTACTAATTTTAGCTCTTCTTTTTCCACGTCTTCCATTATATTCTCCTTTTGTGATTATGCCCCCTGAGAGACTCGAACTCCCGACCTCAAAAGAGATTGGGTTTACAGCCCACAGCAATTGCCGCTATGCAACACACTCCCGTTGCTGAAAGTAGGACTCGAACCCACAACATTCCCATTACAAGTGGGACACTCTAGCCAATTGAGTTATTCCAGCTTATTTTTACTTTTTAAATATACCTCACGCTTCCATGCCCGACACTCTTCACATCGACATTTATGCGTGTTATACATGGCATTCGTTCCATGTTTTTTGCAAATCATTCTGGGTGAAAGCGCTAGACATTTCCTAGAACAATAAACAGTCTTCGTGTTTTTTATTTGCCTTTGTTCCCTAAAGAATATTTCACCACAATACGAACATTTCAACCTTATATATTTTTTATGTCTTAGATTCTTTTTTCCATGCTCCTTACGAGTGGTCAATTCGAGATTCTCTATCCTATTGTCTTGTCTGTCCCCATTTATATGGTGTATAACATCTTTTGAAGTTAAATTCCGTCCGAGGTGTTTGCTCATGACCAACCTATGTTCAAGGATTACACCCTTCTTATTTGCCATAGGATGTCCTGCAAAACCGCACAATTGAATATAACCATATTTACTCATAAAGACCTTTTTACAAACATCACTATAAACGCTCTACCAATTGAGCTAAAGGGGCTTATCGGAGGGAGAGGGATTCGAACCCCCGGAAGGCGAACCGACTCCTGTTTTCAAGACAGGTGCATTAAACCACTCTGCCATCCCTCCGTTCTTCTCTGAACTTTTTGTATTTCAAGTACTTAAGCCAATTGCCAAGAAAAAAGTCGTCTTTAAGACCTTTCATGGCCTTCTTTTTAAGCTTCTTCTTCGTCGCCCGCATTGTCTTTCTTTCTAGCTACAGCAAAGTCCATGCCGCGTTTAAATAGATCAACGATATTTTCAAATCTTTTGCCTTCGTAATGTGCAAGTGTTTCGCAAAGACTGACCGAAGTGGCAACCATAACAGTCATAACATCCACAATGTCTAAACCGTCTTCTCCAATAAACACATTAATAACTTTTTTGCTAAGAGCGTTTATTTTTTTCCCTGAAACATCCATCATTTAATCCCCTTTTTCCTACCGGTTATAATGGATAACGGTATTTTTTCGCCAACAGTTTTACATCCCGTGTCTAATAAAATTTGAACTTGACGGGCATTAAACAACAGTTCCCCACAACAGCGACACTTGTAGCAGTCGTTAGGTCTTGAAATATTCACAGCATAGGAGTCACATTTAATACATCGTATCATCAGCGGCTCAGCTATCTTTTGTGCTGTGTAACGCGCCATGTTCCGTTCCCTGTTAAGCGACATGCGACTCTATCTTCAACGATAATATCACGGTTCGTTGCCAATTCCAGAAGTTGCTCACGGTATGTTTTTTCAAGCTCACGCCACTCTTTACATTGCACATGCGCTGAAAGCCATTTATCTGCGATTTCTATTGATTCGGCATCATCAAGATATAACGGCTCACCGTCTTGCAGCTCTGGTGGTATACAATCAACAACGTGTTGCATATACCAATTTTTCTCTGCCTTGATCATCTTTTTGATGTAGTTGTCGTCACGCTCAACAATCGTTGACGGTGTCATCAAAATACCGTCTTCAAGAACGGCGGCAACATATTTCGCCTCGGAAGCACCGGAGACGAACATATTATGTTGCATTTGAGCATTATAATAAGCCGGTACGATGCCCTCTTGGAATAATCTGTACGCTCCCTCTCCGCATTTGATCTCAAGAATCCGCGTCCCATCGTCGCTGTCGCCGTCGGTAGAACACATCATCCACCCCCGCTTGTCGGAAACGTGAACGGCGGGGGTATATGTGCATTCGTCTTGCTTTTCTATGATAGAGCGGACTTGGCATTCAAGCGACGATCCCATGCGCATACGAAAGTTTGTACGCACCTCGGTGTATCCCTGTTTTTGTCGCCACAACTGGTATGGCGTACTCCATTTGTTTAAACCCATGATGATTGACGCATCGGTGCCGGTAATTTTGGTGCGACGCAACAACTTCCACTCGCGGGTTCCTTGCTCTAAATCAACTTTCATGCTCTTACCCATGTTCTTGGATACATAAGACTCCGTCGAACATCTTCGAACTGTATCGGCTCGTCGTCTTTAAAGAATGATTCGCCGTAAGATTCCGATCCATCTTGCGGCAACACATACTGCATTCTGAAGAATTTATCTTTGATCCTGATCACGGATTCGCCAAAATGCAACGTAGGAGTTTTTTTATATATGTGATCATCAATCGTAATGTCCAACAGAAAGTCTTCAGTAAAGATGCTGTATTCAACTTGCTGTGTGTTGTATATAGAGTCTAAGATTTCCTGTTCGTTCATTTCTGTACCCCCAAAGCTGATATTACATACCGGTATGACGTTGCGGGTATGTCTTCAAGCCTCTTAACTTTCAGATACTTAAGCATGTCAGCTTTACGATTCTCTTTGCCGTCAAGCAATAACTCAATCTCCGAGACTTGTTTCGTGGATATCTTTTCCGGAACGTATTCAATTTGGTCGCGCTCTACATCGTCGCCGGTCTCCAAGCAGAACACCTTTAAAAGCGCATATTTGTATGCGTATGATATCGCTTTGCCGATGCCTTTGTCTTGCGTGTCGATGCCATAACCGACAGAGTTAATGCTGAAGGAGTCTGTTTTGTCATCCATGTTTACAAACTGGACGTTCAATTCGACAACGGTTCTCATGCCTTTGTCGCCTTCACGTTCATGATCCACAACAGACGGAACAATAACGATGCCGTAACGTGTTAACGGTTCATGCAGCTTGCCAATCACATCATCATGGCTGACAAACGAGTATTGACCGTTGACTTTCTTGCCACACTTCGCAACGTAATGCACCTCTTCCATAACAGCATTGATACGCTGATAGATGTTCAGTGATTTTCTATAATGACCTGCGGTCTCTTCTAAAATAGCGTCCAAATCTTCCGTGTAAAGTGATGTTTCACCTTCGTATTTTACATTCATTCTTTACCCCCAAAGTTTACAATCTTCGTTTCGACTTCGATACCAAGACCGAAATCGGAAAGCACATCAAGATCATTACGCGTGAACGTTGATCCGCTTAGTATGCCGACCATCTTCTTCGCGTTACCGTTGACGGGAAAGAATCTCTCGTTACCGTATTGAACCTTTCTCTCCACGATTATTACCTTGTCTTCCACAGCCCCTCCAAAAGTTTTGTGTTAAGATCAAGAGATACGTAATAAAATATATTTTTACAATAAAATTATTATATGGTTTTATTTTGAATTGGAGGTGTTTATGGATTTAACAATAAGTTCGTATTATAAGTATACCGACGCGGGAGAAGTCGGCACTGCGGGGGTCGCGGAAGTACTTTTTAATTGCTGTAATTTAACGGTGCATGATATCCGTGTCGTTAAAACAAAGTCGGGGTCGGTGTTTTACGCGCTGCCGCAACGGGCGTTGAAACAAGATGACGGAACGAATAAATATAAAAATATTTGTGGCATTTATTCGAAAGAAAAGTATTCTGAGTTCCAAAGCGCAATGTCCAGTGCTTTTAAGGATTATTTTGATAAGCAACCGGCAGTTAAAGAGTGTCAGCCGTTGCCACCGTTGCCACCAGTTGAAGATCCACCATTTTAAGGAGCGTACATGAAATTTATAGTGTATTTGACAGAGACGGAGGCAACAAGTCAAGTCTTCCAATACGAAGTCGAGGCAGAAAGCGAATCCGAGGCTGTTAAAATCGTGGATTCCGGAGAAACGACAGACGAGAACTTTCGGTCTGTTAGAATCGTTCGAGAAGAGTTGGTTCGTGAGTTCGATGTTTCGGAGTCTCCAGAGAGAATCCCGATAAGCTTTGATTAGTCACCGTGATTGTTGTTTGTGGATCTGTACCGTAACACTTTGTTGCAGTTAAAGACACAACTTGACAGTCATCATGATAGAGGATGCCATTACCGGCATCGCACACCAGCTTGATTAAATTATCAAGATCCGGCCGGCTTGTATGTGGAGCGTTTTCGCGCTCCGCTTGTTTCTTTTTTGGCAGTGATTTCGCAATTGGCATGTAAAATGCAATGTGCATGTCTAACGCGCCGTCTAATGGCTTTTTAACGTGTTGTTGTAGTATCCGCTTCATTTTGTTGATATCGTCACTAGAGGGGTTGTAAACGCGTCCTCGTGACAATCGTGGACGTTGTAATGGTCTTGGATTTCCATAGACAATGATTTTCATTTACGACCTCTTGGTAAATTAAAATTTTAACTTACCAAAAGACGCGCGGCGTTTCAATAAAAAAAACCTTCATTGACTTTATGCAAGAAAATGAAGGCGAATAACAAAGTGAACCAACAAAGATTCACAGGCAATAACAGCTGTAACTATATCAGAAATCAAAGTATGGGTCAATAGTTCCGTTTTTTAAAATATGTTCTACAACTTTTTTGTGTCCATAAAGCGCTTCTTCTTCGGTGCAATAGCGCCACTGGTAATCTTCACAAGCGCCGTCAGCCTCTTTGAAAACCATCGTTTCAAACAGTACGGGTTCTTGTTCTCTGGAAGGTATAAATCTAAATGCATGATCTATCACCAAGAAAACGGTCGATACCCATAATCCGTTAACATTGTCTGATGCGACGCGCTTGTTTTCTACGCTAAAATCAGCGTCATTAAACTCAATAGGTTCGCATTGTCTGTTGTAATAAATGCGATTCGTGCATAAAAGTCTTTTAACTAATTCTTCTTTGGTCTCTTCGGTTGTTATTTCGTCTATTGTTGAGACTTCCGTTGTTATGTCTTCCATTTTGCTCTCCTTGGTATTGTTATAATCGGCATATCATCAGGCATATTAACGCGTGCTTCGTTGAAGTGCGCCCGCGAGTACTGAAGCCCCCACTGGTGACCAAAAATATCAAACATGGTCTTTTCTGCTTCTTCGTGCGTGCCGAAGATTTTGACAATGAAGCCGTGATTTACCTGTCCGAATCCGAACGTGAAAAACCAGTCTTGCTCTTTCATTTACCCTCCTTGCATTCTATTGAACCGATTGAATAGTACCTTTTATGTGTGTTCCTGAAAAAATAACATGTTGGCGCATCGTCTTCTTCGTACCATGCCATAGCCACCACTCTTCTATTCTCCTCCTTAGATATATACGGCAACAACCAATCAAGGAACTTTTCAATTTCACAGTCATAGTTTTTTAAATCGCTACGGCTGAAAAGTGAATTCCGACGGTAGTGATTAAAAGTTTCTGGTACGTGGTAAAATGAATTACAAGATCCAACAGAAGACCACCTCTCGCTTTTGAAAAACTCGTGGTCTGGTAGTTCTCCGTATTTTTTGATAAAGTCTTTTCCAGTTACCATTTCGTCGTCGTCTTCGTCAAATGAGTTGTCAAAAAGAAACCTTAATATACGGTTAACGTCTTCCGGTAACCCCTCATTTAAATCAACTTTAAGAGTTAGCTCTGTATACATTCCCATTAAAAATCTCCTTATGCCTCGATGTTTGGGTGATATTCGTTAAACGCCTGTTTAATAAGATGCGTACTCACTTGCGAGTAGTGAGCAGTGCTTCGTATGTCGGAGTGACCGAGAATCGATTGTATAACGCGTATATCGGCACC
>Ga0255047_10002842_pt1 | contig 11192 bp, 11 predicted proteins | sample JV7_2_1_MG_FD_183640 | JGI IMG/M metagenome (GOLD analysis project Ga0255047, IMG submission 183640) | Seawater microbial communities from Jervis Inlet, British Columbia, Canada - JV7_2_1 | ecosystem: Environmental > Aquatic > Marine > Inlet | place: Canada: British Columbia | collected 2016-10-06 | reverse complement strand
ACCAGCTTTACCAAGCTGTGCTGAAAAATTAATCTTTGGATTGGTTTTTCTATATCTAGCCAGTATCCTACTTAAAGAAGCTTTAGCTTGGTTGCCGTTCTTTATCCACTTGGAATTAATTACCAACGGGAGATCATTTAAAACGGTCCAATCATCCATTGTACCAGTTAACTTATTTATATACTGATTATCACTGAAGTTGTAGTTATAGTTTAACTCAATTCTGTTATAATAATCAGCAACATCATTGGAAGTCTCAGCACTGGTGATATCGGTACCAGTTAACTCTGGAAGAACGGCTGACAGGTCTTTTGGACTATATGGTTCAACTTCAAACTTATTATCTGTGCTTATATAAAATAAAGCTTCTTCAGTTTCCAGTAGATCGTCAACACTAGATATAACGTTGTCACTGTCATCAGGGTTAATGGTCTGGTTATAGTATTTAAAAGCACTAACCCTCTGAGCCTCAGCGAATGTATTTCCAGTATCAGTGGAATAATCAAGATAATCTGTTACCATCTTACCAAAGATACAGTGCTTAAGAACTGCTATAGGGTCTCCAGCAAGTCTTATCTTCTTCATTGGGAGAATAAAATTAGCATTAGTGTCGGCAGTTCCATTTAACCATTGTATTTGACCTGATTCCAAAAACTTCATTTTAGTAACTGTTTGCTCTATTGCAAATAAAGAATTAGTGAACTGATAATCATAGCCTGATTCACTATTAAGCATTGGCTCTATACCGTCTGAGGTGGTATCGTATAAACCAGTTCCAACATAAGGGTTTAAAGAGAATGGCGTATATACAATTAAAGCATTAAACACAAAGTTTTTTTCTTCGCTATTAGTGTCTTCATTCCAACCACACTCGTCTAATAACCAATCATATTCTAATAGAGTAGTATCAGCGGTGCTTCCAGAAGCATTTGATATTACACCGGATTGCTTAAGAATAGGTTGTTGCCATTTAAGCTCATTTAAATATCTAAATTTATTCTTAGCGTGTATTGTTGTTAGATTATTTGACCTGGACATTCTATCTATGTGACCACTGAAGACATTAAAAGAATTGGCTCCAGTTAAACTTAATAACTTAACTCTGGTACCAGCATCACTCTTAACGGATCCCATTTCACCACCAATAAAGACGGTTCCGCTGAACTCTTTATTAAAAGCAGTTGTACCATTGCCTAGAGAACCCCATATGGAAGCGTCTGGGTCAATAAAAGTAACACTCATTGATGGTATCTTTCTCTTCTTATTAACTGGTTCAGAAGAGTTTCCCAGGTCTCCAACTCTATAAAGATGATTACTACCCCAAGAAGTATTGGCTCCATTAAAGGAAAAGGCATACGATATAGGTACACCTGTATTACTATCTGTTCCCAATGTAAATGACATTAACTAGCTTCCTCTGCTCTAAATGATATGTCATACAGCTCAAACGCTACTTCTTTATCTTTAAATGAACCAGGCTTAATCCTAAATGTTCCTAAATCATTACCACCAGAGCTATAAGAGAATATTGCTAGACTATCAGCCATCTCAGCTAGTTCATTCCTCTTAGACTCTGATATATTGGTCCATGTAAACTCATAAGCATATAAGTTGTAGTTTCTCCATGAAAAAGCTTTACCAGTCTTGCTTCTATACTGCTTTTCATCGGTAACCCTATCTTGTTCCATGGGATATTGGTTCATATCTGCACTATTCAATGTGATAGCAGTAGGTTCTCCTACACCAAAGTCATCCCCACTATACCATGTTATTCCTGCTGTATCTCCGAATCTAGACATTATATAAAATCCTTCTCTATCTGTTCATTTGCCTGGTTTACTTTATCTACAAAATCATCCATGCCATAGACTGGTCCTTGGAATATTATTTGATTCTGTGAGCCATTTTGAGAACCACCAACAGCACTCTTAGGTCTTATGGATATCTGTTCAGAACCAGCTTCACCAGCTATAAACCCTGTAGGCCTATTAACTTGACCTTCAAAGCCGTCAGCATTTAAACCAAAACCAGTCAACAGAGAAGTAAAAGTACCTGCTCCAGAAGCTAAACCTAAACCTGTTGTCAAGGTTTTAAACAAAGCCATCTTAACCAACAGAGCAGTTATCTGACCGATCATATTTATAACTATCTGCTTAAAGACGTTCCCAAAATCTATCATTGCCCCTTTATTACCAAGGATAGCATTGGTAAGATTATTTGAAAAGGCTCTTGAGACAGAATCTACACTGTTTTTTAATTGGTCTGTTAGTATTTTAGTTAATTTAAGGTTTAATTGGGCTTCAAAAGTAGCATCAAAAGCTTTTTGAGCTATTTCTACTTCCTTCTTTTTTATGTCTAGGTTTAGTTTAGCTAATCTTTCCTGTTCTTTTAATTGTTTTATTTTTTTCTCGTTATTTTCTACAACCAACCTAGCGTCAGCTAAAATAGCGTCTGTTTCTTCTTTACGTAAAGAAGCTAAAAGAGTATTGACTTCTAGTAATACTTTTCTACTACCAATAACCTTTTCATTTAATAAGGTTTGAATGTCCGCTTCAGGACTTCCAGCTTCGACACCTAATGCTCTTAATGATTGCTCTGTTCTAATATCTTGAACTAACTTCTTTATTCTTTTAAGTCTTTCTATCCTGGCTTCTTCTCTTCTCTTTTTATCATGCTCAGCCTGTGCAGCCTCTAGAGCGAGTTTGTTAATCTCGTCTTGTTTTTCTTTTTGCTTACTTTGAAAAGCTGCAAACTCTTCTAGGAACTTTAATTTGCCTGTGTTAGCGTCTATTTCTTCTTGAGTAAATCCAGCTAAAACCCTGGCATTTTCCAGTGCTTCTTCACTTGCTCTAACCACAGCAGCCTGATCAAGGCCTTTGTTTGCTCCAGCAAGCCCACGCATTATACCTGCTATTTCTTGAAGAGTACCAACTAGACCTGCAGACCTGGAATCTAAAGCACTATTCCACATCTCAGTCCATGAACTTGTTACTTCTTTTAAAGCACCCTGTACGGTTCCACTAAGTATTGTAGCAGCTTCTTCGGAAACACCTTTAGCCTTGTCTGATATCTCTATTAAATCTTCTACTTTATCTATGCTTCCGGTTAAAGCTCCAACAACAGAAACAGCTCTCTTTCCAAATATGCTTTTTGTAGAAGCAGGGTCTAGGTTTAGGTCTCTAACCCTCTCCAAAGCTCCAACTATTCCAAATGTACTTATATCACCACCAATGGCTTTACCAGCTTTGGAAGATGATGAGCTTAGGTCCAGCATTACTGACCTAAGCTGTGTACCAATGGTTGAAGCTTTTATTCCAGAGTCAGATAAAGCACCCATAAGTGCTGTCAACTCTTCAAACTCTACTCCAGCCAGTTTAGCTGTACCACCTGCAAAAGAAAATGCTGTGGAGAACTTATCTAGGTTTAAAGCACTATTGGCAAAGTTAGCAAATAATTTATCAGTGACATCACCAAGTTCACTAGCTTCTTTTCCAAAAACGTTCTTAATGTTTACAATGGTTTCACCAACACGCTCTACACTCTCATCCAAGGCTACAGAAAGGTTTACAACACCTTCTAAACCACCCTGAACCTCATCGGCAGACAAACCTAACTTTGCCATGGCTAAAGCAGCATCAGCCACCTGAGCAGATGTCTTTGGGCTTACAACAGCTATCCCTCTTATGGTTTTTTCTAGTTGGTTTAACTTGAGGCCAGCAGTTCCAGTTATGGCTTGTATTTTTGCCAGAGAAAACTCAAACTTAACAGCTTGAGAAGCACCAAACTTCATAGCTCTAGTTATATTGGTAGTTGCAATGGATATGCCTCTAGCAGCCAGGTTACCCTTAATAAAAGAGTTAGTTAAACCGTTTTGAGCATGGGATAGTTTAGCGGCACCAATAGCCATCTGCTGAAGGTGTTTTTCCTGTCTACGGGCTTCAGCGTTAGTTTGACGTAAGGTTAAAGCAAACCTCTTTTGGCTGTCGGCCATTTTATCGGTTTTAGTTTTAGCTGTATCAGCACCTTCAACCTTGATTACTATTGCTATTTTTCTTGTGGCCACGTTGATCCTCGTCTCGCTTAATCTTTGTTTTAACGTCTCTCACAATTCTTAATGCCTGAAAGAACAAGTCCGGTGTATCACTAACCCCATTCGGCAGTGTTAAACCCATTTCACCATCACACATGGCAATCAATTCCAGCCAATATCTAGTATTTGGGGTTGACATCGAGTGCGGACAAATGTTGACAGGACTCAGTATTAACCAGTCCAAATAAGAGTCTTTTTCTATTAATGGTGTCCCTGGTGGAAACTGCTTCTGTGAATGGTCTCTACGTTGCTCTGAGGACTCCATATAAAGCCCGTAGAGGGCCTGTTGGGAATCTACCCTTCTCTTGGTACCGTAGAAATTTTTAAGCTCCCATATCGCTTCTATGGGCTTCATATGGAAGCATACACGACCTTTTTTAACGTGCTGGTCTTTTGACCTGCACTGGTCACAGGTGCCTCTAAACCTTTTGAACCTATTATCCTTGTCTAGAAGCTCTGTAAACTCTGTGACCAAAGCTAGTTTTTTTCTTCGGCCTCATCAAAGCTGGAGGAATCAACGTAATGGTTTATGGCTGACAATATGGCAACATCATCACCTTCAGTATTCCAGTAACGGTCTTTGTCAGCACCTTTAAGAACTTCAATTTCCTCGACCTTACCATTATCGTCTAATAAGACGTTCTCTATCTTGGTGATGCAGTTATCAAAGATAAACCTGTAAGCATCCCCTTTGCCTGTTACTTCTATCTGGTTGACTGAGTTTTTGTCTTTTGGGTCATAGTTCTCAGGATATTCCAACTTCATCTTCTCTTGGAAAATATATCTCTGGTCCCTGGTGAGTTTTTTACCCCAGAAGATTAAAGGTCTATCCTTCATCTCCTTTGCTTTTTCATCTAAATCTTTATACTCTTTTGGTATAAACTTGGTTGGTTCGTTACTGATTACTTTTAAAGCCTTTCTTGACATACCTAATCCTTTATTAATTGTTATTGTTTAAGTTCTCTCTAACCAAAAAAAGTCCACATCCAAAACTATATGAATTTGGCAATGTGTCTCCTTATTTTTTTTGTTTCTTTTTTAACTCGTCATACTTTTTGTTAACGGCTTCAAGTTCACTTTTATAATGCAAACACTCTTTCATCAACTCATCATACGTAGCTGACATTGCTGATACTTTTGAATTTACTTCTATAGCTACTTGTGCTAAACTTGGTATCAATTGTTTTTTTTGTTCGGTCATGCCTAATCCTTTTTGTTTATTGTTGTTATGGTTTAAATATTCTACCTGGTTTTCTTTCTAACCAATCAGCAGTATATCCTTGTTTTTTTATGTGTTGGGGGAGTTGTTGACACTCACACCCATGTGTTGAAAAGTCTAAATTAAATTGAAAGTCTTTAATTAGTTCAGCTCTAACCATGAATAAAGCAACCTTACGATAAGGTGCTTTGCCTGGGAACCTTCGTTTAAGTGGATTAACAAAGACAGCTCCACACTTTGGGTTGTTGTCTAAGTACTTCTCCATGGCTTTGATATTATCATCAACCAAGTGTATGACACTACTTTCCTGAGAACAGATGTATTTTTTACCTGTTTTAAGTGCGGTCTCAAAAAGCTTATTCCTAGCTTCCATCACTAACTCTTGATGCTTTGGACCTTTTACTACGTAATCAGAGAGTGTAATAAACTCATAATCATATCTATATTTCTTTAATGATTCTATAGACTTTTTAACCCTGTCGAGTTCAAGTTCTTTTTCTGACACTGGAATATAGATCATATTTCTCTTACCTGTGGTTTGAAAATCCTACCTTCTTTTTGCTCCAACCAATCTGCTGACCACCCATTTTCTCTTAAATAATCTGGAAGCTGTTCACAATCACAGGGGCGATCTTGTTTATCTAGTTTAAATCTAAAATCTTTAACTGCTTCAGCCCGCATGATACATAACCATCTTAAACGGCGTGTTACATTCCTTAAAACATTATTCTTAGAAGGGTCTATAAAGACAGCTCCGCATTTTGGGTTGTCATCTAAGTATTTCTCCATGACTTCGATGTTATCACCAACCAAATGCACAACACTACTTTCTTGTGTACAGATATACTTTTCCTTATTCTTAAAGGCCAAGTCAAATATCTTGTTCCCATTTATAAGTATATTTTTTAAATGGTCACTGCCTCTTTTTGCATATTCAGGAGATGATACGAAAGTATATTCATATCCATATTTCTTTAATGAATCAGTTGCGTTTTTTACTTGCTCTGTGTCAAATTCCTGTTCTGATATTGGTATATAAATCAAGTTTCTCCCTCATAACTTACGTTAAGGTTTGCATATGTTATTGTAAAGTCTGCAGCAGATCCACCACTATGTCTAACCCTGAAGTCCAAATCCAAAGGAGCAGTTGTCACATCAATAAAACCACTAAAAGGCATAGCCCCAACATCACCCGCAGTGGATATTTTTCTGTGCCAGTGGATATTGTCTTGTTCTGTGCCGTCTAAAAATACAGAACCAAACCATTCAAGATTGCCGGTACCTGCGCTTGCACAGACAATGCCTTCAACCCTATAATATCCTGTTTCAGTAATAGTTATTTTATCATTCGATGCATCGGGAGTAGCGTTTGATGATGGTCCATTATCAGTGAAGGCTGTTGATTTTATATATGTAGCCCCATTGTTTATCGATTGTGCAGTACTTGCGTCGTGGACATGGATTTCTGCGAATGTTCCGGCCCCTGTAATCCTACCCACTACACTAAGATCGCCGTTAGCATAAAGAGTCATATTCTCTGTAGTGGTAGACGATTGTGTTGTGAAAAAACCTATGTTTGCGGAACGTGTACCACCCGTGAATGATAAAGCAGCATAAGCTTTAATTTCAGCGTTGATCCCTGTTCCCTGGGCACTTGCGTCATTAGAATACCAACCTAATGTACCTAAAATATCACCGCTCAAAACTTCCGTATCTGCATTATTAAATCGTAAATAAGGATTTTGTTCTTGTGATAACTCTAATAAAGTTGATGGAGCAATAGTTCCTATCCCGACATTACCATCTTTATCAATTCTCAATACTTCTACTGGTGCAGAACTATCCGTCCCTGTTTTAAAAACAATTGCACTTGCAAGATATGTTGCCCCCGCACTGCCTTCCTGGACCATATTTATCCCGCCAGCATAAGCCCATGCCGAACTAGAATTAACACCAGACCATCTTATAGCTCCATAGTTTTCAGCGTCTATTGTTTCGGCCAGTGCAAATGGTGTAACAGTTTTTGACTTGCGAAAATTAAACCGTGAATGGCTAAGCTTGTTACTGTTATACTCTGATATCTGTATAGAAGGTTCAAAACCACAATTCGCAACATCCAATCGCTCTTCAGGAGATGGGACACAAATTCCGACATCTCCATAAATTACCGCACCACCCAAATCCGTACTATTGCTAATTGTAGTTCCAGCGTCAATATCGACTTTAAAAGCCCCTGGAATATCGAAGTTCCCAGTACATGGCAATGTAATAGTTAAATCACCTCCGCCAGAGATAACAGCATCTCCTATTGTAATAGTCTTTACCGCACCCATCACTATATCATCCATATTGACGATGGTAACAAGTTTTGTTGCTTCATCAATAGATAACATAGATGCTGCTAAACTATTTTGAATGTTATATGATCCACCTGACGCTATAGTTGTAAAGAAATATAAACCACCACTCTCATTTATTGTAGTACCAGGAAAGTTTATGTCTCCACTTTCCATTGTTAAATCACCATAAACAACCAATCCTCCACCATCAGTATTGTTACTAATCTCTACACCGTTAGTAAGACCATTAACACTTAAGATGTTTCTATCAATACCCTCGACAACAACGTTAAACCTACCCGTTGAACATGGTATACTCATTGTCAGAACGTCTGATAGTTCATCGAGTATGATGTTATTCATTGTGATGGATTTACCACCTTGCATAATTATATCATTTTGCAAGGTTAAATCAGGATTAATACCTACAGCCTCTTGATTTAATGTTACCGGTACAAATCCACCCATTACAAACTGTAAGCGACCTTCGCTACCAGTCCAATCCGATATAATTTGAGTTAAGTAACTGGTAACCGGACCAGTGCTAACGCCACCCATATTTATGATAGTTTGTCTGCTACCACTTACATCACTTGGTGTTGAATTATAAAGATATAAAACTGGACCCGTTCCCGTATTCTCAATCAACATATCGCCATTAATGCCAACTTTCGGTGTTGTTGCAACGGTCAGTGTCGGATTATTAATATCTATATTTCCACCACTTTCTGCGATAACTTTAGAGGACATGGTTAGAATATATCTATCAGTACCCCCATTATCGCTAAGGATAGCATAATTAAATTCACTACTAAATCCTAACTCTCTTAACTGTAAATCAGATATAAGAGCCGCATCAGTAGTTCTTTCATGGAGAAGATAAATAGCTTTTTCTGTCATTATAAGTCCCTGTCATATATGGTATATTCACCAAGTGTTCTAGCACCACCGCCAGCATCATATATTGTAAATTCCCCAATACTTCTAGCCCCATTGTATGCATCCCATATCGTAGGAGCTGTTGGACTAACATCTCCAACCAGCGTAACAGTAATAGGTGCTGTACCATCATACTGCATAGCTTTGAATGGTGTATTGATATTAACCGTCTTCCTCATATTAACATCAAAAGGCATTCTCATGCAATGAGGCATATCAATAAATAGTTTGTTTGTACCATTAACCAAGGTTCCAGACAATGAAAACTCGTTTAAATTTAACATTGAACCAACAGACAATAAACCATCTGTTGGAAAGTCCATGGAGAACTTACCTTCTACTGTATGATCCCTAAACGTAAATTGCTCTGGATTAAATCTACCAAGCCTAGTCTTTTCAACCAAATTATTGGAGCATTTAACAGCAAGAGTCTCTAAGCCAATAGATGTGTTTTCAAAGTTAATTGTTCCCTGAAACCATTCCCATGGAGTATAAGGACTATATGTTCCCACATCTGTCCCACCAGGATTACCTGATATTGCTGTGCCATATTCGTAGTCTCTAAACTTATATGAAGCATTAACAACAAAGTCTTTGTTTATGCTCATATCCATTTCTAGATTGTCACATATACCATGCTTATAATATGTGCTATTTGTACCACCGTTATCTGTCGTATTAAAGTACTTTTTTAAGAAACTAACTGAATAAACACCACCTGCTTCAGCTCCATAAGTACCTGTTGAAGGTTCTTTTGCTGTGTACTCAGGATTATTCTTTGAAGGTACAAATACAGATGTTCCCTCTTTAATTGTTCCACATTGGAAATGTGAGTATAAAACCTTTCCTATATCATCTATTCTGGGCTGAAACTTTATCTCACCAGAAGGCTTAACAGCTCCGCTAATCTGTGATTCAATTAAAGGTGCTCTACCGTTCCTAATTAAATTATCTAAACTCTTTATTTCTTTATTTAAAGACAAGGACTCAGCATCAACATACAAAGCACTAGGAGAATTAACGTTGTCGGAAATCCAACTGTTGTCCTCGTATATAGATATGAATCCTTGTTCTTTTTTTGACATAGATTATAACTTGTTAAATGCTGATCCCATTCCGGTAGTTTTACAAGTAATTGTTATAGGTGATGTTGCTCCATCATTAGATTCAAACGCTTTAAAGTTTAATGGATACTCAGTCTGAGCATTACCACCAGCCAAAGTAACATCAAAAGGTTCGTACTTACAATTAGGCATACTGAATATCAGATAATCATTAGAACTATTCCAAAGAGTACCGTTGATTGCCAAAGCTCTATCAGCTACCATGGATCCCAGATGTTCTAAAGCTGCATTCGGAGCATCTATTTGAACAGCACCAGTAATAGCACCTTTACCAAAGTCGTATTTGGTGGGGTTAAGGTTACCAATAACAGACCTGTCTTCACTGTTATTAGCTGAAGTGAAAGTCATGGATGTTATCTGTAAAGAAGTATCTCCACCAACGTTTAATGTACCAGTCCAAGACTCAAAACCACTCTTAGCTGAATATGAACCAAAGGTAGCGTTAGGAGGCGTTACAGCAATCCTTGTACCTTCATCTACACTATAAGCCTTGATAGAAGCAGTAAACTTAGCATCTTCTTCAGCTTCAAGATTAAAGGCTAATTGGTCAACTATACAGCTCTTAAACCATATTGCATTATCAGTTCCCGTTGCGGTCTCATTAAAACGTTTAACTATACCTACTGTATAAATATCCCCTGGATCATCAGTATATCCACCAGTGCCAAAAGTAGAACCAGTCCAATCAGGCTGACCTTGTTCTGGAACAAAAGTATATATGGTAGTACCAGCAGAACCTTCATTGGTTCCAGTATATTTCTGGAAGTGAGCCATTAACAGTGGTAAACTGTCATCTGACCTGAACTGGTATTCTACATCACCAGCAGGTTTCTGAGATGACTTGGTCCTACTGTTTGTTTTTTCATATCGACCAAATACAATCTTATCCGGTCTATCTTTAAATTCTTGTCCAACACTTAAAGATTCACTGTCTGCAAAGAGATAGTTACCCTCAGCAAAGACGCTAGATCCCCAACCTTTCGTTTCAGGAATTACACTAATATCGCCTTCAAACCCTTTCATTATTACTCCTTGTTAATAGGTATTTAACAGTTCACAACTGAATATACCCTTTAATTTATATATATCTGCGTTACTATCGTAATCCATAAATTCCCACTTTGATGATTCAAAGACTCCACTATTTGTTCCGTTAAGAAACAACTCTGTAATGAGAGCCTTCCAGTAAGAGGTTCCCTTAGCATCAGATACAGCTTTTCTTTGTGTTTGGAAATGCCTGTTTATTATAATGTCAACTCTTATATTCCATATTTCAGTTAAGTGAGCACCAATATGTCTACGTTCACTCTCATAACTATCTTCCTCTGGAATAAATATATGAGCACCATATTCTTTTATTAATGGAGGTTGATCTTCACTATCAGTGTACTCTACTTGTTTAAGTAATGATATAGTGGCTAATTTGGTTTCTATATATTTTATTATGTCTTCTAATGATTGATTGGACATTTAAACTCCTG
>Ga0255047_10002841_pt1 | contig 11193 bp, 12 predicted proteins | sample JV7_2_1_MG_FD_183640 | JGI IMG/M metagenome (GOLD analysis project Ga0255047, IMG submission 183640) | Seawater microbial communities from Jervis Inlet, British Columbia, Canada - JV7_2_1 | ecosystem: Environmental > Aquatic > Marine > Inlet | place: Canada: British Columbia | collected 2016-10-06 | reverse complement strand
GGCACAGTCTCCAAAGAAGACTGCGTCAATCCACGACCCGATCATGTACGCGTTGTTCACGCCGATCACGTGTCGGTCGTGAATGGAGGAGAAGTACTCTGAATAGAGAGCAGGACGGCCTCCCGTAGAGACCGCGTTGACGATGTGCTCGGGAATGTTGAACAGTTCTGGCACCGAAGCGCCCCCACCCAACACGAAGCACGTCCCGCCCTCCCAGAGTCTCGGTACAGTCCACTTACTCATTGAGCTGTTTGGCTAAAGCCTCAGCGTCCTCTTGTGTGAGTTCTTTCTCATTTTGAACTTTGCCGTTCGCGTCTTCAACGTCGTACCAGGACGTTGCTCCGCGTCGTGCAACAGAGTACTTTGAGACTTTGACTTCGAGTGGGGTTTCTTCCGGCTTCGGAATCGGGTGGTAGGGAACGATGATGTCGCGAAACGTCAGCGATATCTCGTCTTCTGTCGCTTGGAACGTCCCAAGGTTCGGGACGACAACTACCTTATCGCCCCTGCGGAATCGATGTGTTCCTCCACCGATCTTCTGCCAGGTGATAAGGGGCTTGTCGGACTTTTGGTTAGCCACTACGCACCTCCCTTCCCTGTAGCAACTTGATTAGCTGCCGTGGGATTGTTTACTAGGACATGTGGACGACGCCGCTGTTACCGGCCTGATCGGCCCGTACCTGCGGCACTTGGATCGTCATGACTTTGTACTTCGTCACGAAGTTGCCCTCGGTCTGCCATTCAACGTTCTGAATGCCCATTCCTCGGACCAACCGCACGACGTCGGAGGTCATTTGAACCATGACTACGTTGTTTGCGGTCAGCGTGTCGACGACACGAATGCCGCTGATGCCGCTGATCTTGAGGATACGCTCACGAGTTGTCGTTCCCGGTGTGGTTGTGTCGTAGTCCTCATCCAACGTGGTCTCGTAGGCAGTGGGGACGTAAAGCATCCACGGTCCGTAATGGCGTGCGTCGATTGAAGCTTGCTTCATCGTCAGCACGTCGACAACAACCTGCGCACCTGTAAGCGTGTCCCAGTTACCGGTCAAAGAAGCCGTGTTCCGGCTAGGCTCGTTCAGGTAACTGTAGACCGTACCACCACCAAAAGCGTAGGTGGTGTTCGTGAACAGCATCAACTCTAGCTGCTCTGCGACCGCACGTGCGGCACGTTCCGCGTTGGTTGTGTCCAACGGGTTGCCCAGGTTTCTCGAGGACGCGAGGACACGAGCGTTAATCTCGTAGTCCACGTGGATGATGGGAATCGGCAGGTACTTGGTCTGAAAGTCCACTCGGTCTCCCTGACCACGCGTGATTCCGTCCATCGTCAGCTCTGCAGTCATCGCGTCGGACACGTCGTGGTACTCAAGTACCGTGGTGCCCATTGCGTTGCCCAGATTGAAGACGAGGTTGTTGTTGATGAGATCTTGAACGCCTCCCAAGCGAGTGTCGGAAATCATGAGGACGGCTTCGTCCAACTTGATCCACTCGTCACGCCGCAGGGTTGCGTTGACGTTCAGCGGTTTGGTCTGGTAACTTTTCGGGTCCGAAGCGTCGCCACCCCGGTAAACCGTCACGTACACCCGACCGTCACGACCGACGTAGGGCCGCATGTAGCCCGGATCGATCCTGCCGTTCGCCTGAATGTGTTTGGCAACGTCGCCTCGGGCCATTCCGTTGCCACCTAGAAAGTCAATTCCAACGTCAAACATATTGTTTCGGTTCCTCCTTTCTTAGATTTGTTACTAGACAGCCATCACGCGTAAGCGTGAAGCGCCAGTGGCCGCGCTCGATTCCGTACCGGACGAACCGGACAGGTCAAGAGTCTGCAGCGATTGTGCTACAACTGCCAGTGAGTAGTTCGCGCCATCCGAACCGGGGCCGTCTCCCGACCACTTCTTCAGAGTGCCGTCGCCATTCGAGGACAACCAGTCACCGATAACGACCGTCTCACCGTCAGCCAAAATTGCGTTCACTTCGTCGCCACGACCAGGGAGCCAGCACTGAACCGGTTCACCAGCCGCAAACGCGTCAGCGATGCCGTTTCCGCGCAGTTCGTCTTCTGTTGCGAACATCGGAACCGCGTCTACGTCGGCAGTCGCGTGAACTTGAACCGTGTTAGCGCTCGTCAACTCGATCAGATGACCCGGCGTAATCACCGCAGCCGCGTTCCGTTCTTTGTTGACGTCGCTGTGGTTAACTAACTTAACAGTGTTTGCCATTCAGGCATTCCTCCTTTCTATAGAGTCTTGGGTTATTCGGCCTTCTTCTCTTTTACCCCTGGGGGCAAGAGAGGAGACTCTTCGCCGTGATTGGTCGGCCCACCGCCCCCACCGAGGCCCGTGAAGTCCTCTTTGGTCGTGGCTTTGGCAAGCTTCCTGAGTTGTTCCATGCCCAGTCCGGATAACTCTTCAGCGGTGTAAACTTCGGTGTTGCCCGACACCTCTGTGATGAGTTTCGCACGGTCGTCGCTGTAGGCGTCCATTCCGTACCGCAGCTGCGCCGCGATTTCGGGTGGCACCAACTCCATGAACTTCTTGGGATCACGAAGCTGTTCGCCCAACACTTCGATCGCTTGCTCGCGAGTGATTCCACCCACGTTGGCCTGCGGAGTCGGCTCCACCGGGGCAAGCTTCTGAAGCTGCTCGTCTTCTAAGCCCTCGAGAAACTCTCGATCGGCTTCTACGAACTGGATTGCTTTATTGTCGATCAGTCCTTGGACTGTTTTTGCCTTATCCACTGTCACCTCCTTTCTGCTGTTAGCTGACACGAATTCTACCTTGCGCCGGACGCGCTCAGGTTCGTTAGGGAACTCAACCAATCCGTCCGTGTTAATACTGAAGTCCCTACGGAAGAGCTGGCTCTCACTACCCTCGACCCGCACCTCGTACACTACTGTGTTGTCCTCGAAGGCATCGACCAAGAAGTGAACGCGCGACCCGCGCGCCCCCAGGACCCCGGCGTCCATCGAGTCCAGTTTGCGTTGAAGGCTCTCTAGCTTCTTCCTCAGTCCGTCTTCGTTGACGTGTAGGAGCGAATCCACCAGAGTCTTCTTAGTGACACAACCGCAGGGGACGTCCACGGCTTGGTTTCGCACTCCGCAGCCGTCTTCCCACGAACACGCGCCCTTTCCACCGGGCAAAAGTGCCAAGTGGTCGGGTCTGTGGTTGTGAGCGATAGCGTCGTAGTGCTCGCCGTTGAAATCGCCTTCTTCTGCCGAGGGGTCTGTAAAGCACCCCAGCGACACTTCGAGTGGATTGCCCGAACGAATGTAGGCGAGGGCTGCGGGACTGATTCGGCTTAGGCGCTCGAGGTCCAACCAGGCCTCCGCCTTTAGCGCACCGTCCTCCATGTGGGATTCGAAGACGCGGCCTGCGAGGCCACGGTCGAGCACGTTGGGCGAGTTGGCAGAAATGAAGTTCCCGTCCGCGTCCTCTGGGTGGTTAACGACGACAGGAATGCCGTTCCACGACGCTGGGTGTGCACCCAATTCTTCTGCTCTGTGAAGCATTGGTCCCATGCTTCCAGAATGCACGCCCTCGACCATCATCACGACTGGAACAACCAGGTGCTTCCTGCCTTCCAGTTCTTCGGTTCGAATGGCGTACCCTTCAGTCTCAAACACTAGTACTTGCAGTTTCTTATTCATTCTTTACCTCAAGAGACGTCGGTTAGTTGTTCCAACTTATCACAGCTCCCCACACGTGTCAAGTCGGTTCCTCTGTATATACACACCCCCCCTTTCTCTAGAACTCTCCAGCACGAGTGCAACGCAACGCATACGAACGGTACTGCGCGTGTAGTGCTCGCAGCCATCCTTCCGGGTCGCCCTTGGCTGTGAAGACCTGCTTCCCATCCCACACGTCCGCGTCCAGAATGCTTTGAAGCGTGAAGTTGTTTTCTTCCGACGCTTGAATCGGTTCGTCCGGCCCTTCCTGAATCAACTCTCCTACGAGAACATCGTCGCCGTTGTTGTTCAGTTTCATCACTTGCACTTTTAGCATTCTTTTCCTCCTAGAACTGCATGACGTCTGTCATGATGTCCTGCCACCTATCTGCCTCCAACAGTCGTTTCCTTCTCTTCTTCGCTGCATTGATTGACTTGGTAGAGAACTGCGCGTCGGCCATGTCGTCAAGCGTTAACTGCCACAGCGCTTCGTCGCGCCACGGGGCTTTCACTTCCTCAGGAATCAATCTACCCCAAGCAGTTTTTCCCTGGTTGTCTATGACGTTGTTACCATCCGAATCGAAAACGCTGTGAGAGTGCTTGCCGTCCATCATCATGCGGGGCGTGGGACCCATGTGATTGCGAACAGCCCTCTTGGTTCCTTCCTCTGACATTATTAAACCGTTGTCAATCAGACTGATGCGCTTCATTGGCGCTCCAGGCCCCGCCGTTTCGAGGCTTTCGACCATCCAGTTACCCATGTGTCGATCGGTGTTGCCCATCACCCAATCGAAACCGATACTGCGACGCGCGTCGGAGTCGTACTGCTTCGTAACTGTGCGCGGAACAGAGGATCGTTGCGGCACAAAGCCAGCATCACCATACGCAACGGTTCCCTTCTGAAACGTCTGCACCGAACCCATCTGTCCGCCCACCTCTGTCCGAACAGTTGTTGGGACGAGGTCGTCAAAGCCGTGTCGTTTCGCGGTGTCGGAGGCAAACACCTCTCTTCGCCACTGGCTCTGCCCCATTGTGTCGCTAGTAATGCCCTTACGAGCTGCACGTTGAGACGCTTCGCCCGACCAAGGCTTGAACACGCCCTTCGTTCCGTCCTCGAACTCCACTATTTTGGTGACATTGATTCCTCCTCCCAGTTTCTTTTCGGCCACCGGTGTACTTTGCATCATTCGTTCTACCGCGTTTCTGGGTGGCGGTGGCGCAGGCACTGAAGCAACTGCTTCTTCTTTCGCTAATCGAGCAGCAGTCGCACGCTCTCTAAGAATTTGGTGCCCTCTCGCCATTTGCTGAGCAGCAGTCTCGTCTGTCAAACGAGCGCCAGCAGCCTTAACAGCATCCGCGTCAGCTTTCTTCTTCAGAGCCTTAATAGCTGCTGCTTTCTCTCTAACAATTCTCTTGTGTCCTCCGTGCAGTGCTGCTCTCAGTTTGGCAATTTCTTCTGTCCCTTCCATCCCTAAGCGGTCAATTATTCCAGTTGCGTCGCGAGTACGCGGATTGAACATTCGTGTGCGTGACCCTTGCGGACCGCGCGAAGTAGCAGGCCCCTGGAGAAACGGCACTTCTAGGTCTCCAGAAGGAAGACGTGCAGGAGGAGGAGCAGCAGAACCCAAGCGTCGTGGGAGAACCGGGCCACCAACAGGAGCTGCAGGCGGAGGAGTTGGAACTTGCGCAGCAGGACTGAGTCGTCGTGGAACAAGAGAAGCAGGACGAGCTTCAGGCTTAACGTCCCTAATAACTGGAAGAGCAACGCAACGACAGAATGGATGCAACGGAATCATTCTATCGATCTCGTTAATAGTGAACATTCGTCCTTCTAGGCCCTCGCACTCGGCGCACACTCTGTCGTCGCCCGCCGTAGTCCACTCCGACTGAACAATTACGCCCTCAATAGAGAACTGCCTGTACTCCTGTATAGTCGCTGCGTGGTGGGCGCGAATAATTTCTGTGCGGGCAAGCATTCGTGCGCGACGCTCTGCAGGAATAAAGCGTCCAAGCGTGTCAGTGATTGCCAAGTCGCCGACTGGACCGCTGATTGTTTTGTTGAGTAGCCGCGCAATCGTTGCAGGGTTGTCGCCGTCCGCCATTCCCTGTGCGAGCACGCGCGACATCTGCCCCTCCATTGTTGCGGTGATTCCTTTCAAGTCGTTGAATGTTCTAGTGTACAAGAGGCCCAAACGATCGGCATGAAACGGGTTTCCAGCGAGCGTTGCCTCGAGACCGCCCGCCACAGGTGGCGAAGTACCGAACCCACGCAGCACCTCACGTCGCGCCCGGTGGACGCCTCTCTTGTACGAGTCACCGACGTACAGGTTGGTCCAGGGCTGGTTGCCAACGCCACGCCCCGGTATCGTCTTCGTCTGGAGAATGCCCGCGTTTACTTGCTCGTTCACCCAGTTCATGAAGCCGTCGACCTTCTCGGACGAAGTGCCGAAGTCGAACGCGCGTCGTCCGGGCGTACGAAGCGCAGGAGAGACGTTGACCACGGGGCCACGCAGCCCGAACACGTCCTCTGTCACCACCGCGCGTCTAATTACTCCACGAAGCCGTGCAAAGCGCTGCGCCATATCGCGTGCAACCGCGTTGCGCAACGCAGTGGTGTGCGTCGGGTCGCGCTGCTGACTGGACGTGGCGTTATTCAGCAACGATTGAGGCATTGATTGTCACTTTCAACTCTTCCACACACTGGAGAGGATAGGCGCCTATCGCCGTCTCTCTGGAGTCTGTTGCTCGCTCATGGCCCCGGTCTGGCCCCACGGGCTGCACCCTCGGCCACTGCTGCCAATGCTTCGGTTTGGGTGCTCTGGCTCTGCTCATCGACCTTGAGAGTTACTTTGCCGGTCTTGGGATTGCAGGTGGCGGCATAGCCCTTAATTTCCTGCTCGGTTAGCCAGCCACGGTTGAGCGACTGCTTGCACTCCCAGCCCTTGCCGTCGGCTGCTTGCTTGGATTCGTTGGTTGCTGTTGGGGTACACCCACCCAGCACCAGCGCACAGAACGCACACAATAGAATTCTACTCATTCGCTTCATCCCCTTTTCAATAGCTGTTCGATTCTCCCTCATCACTCTGAGTCCCGCCCGTTGGTGCCAACACGCACCCCCGGATACCGATCGACACCACCTTTCTGGCTGCAGCGTCTTCCCAGCACGCTGTCGCCTTCTCGAACACCAGTTGCATCTCCTCACACTCGTTCCGGTTGTCGAATGGTCCGATCTGCACTGGAGGGACGACTACGTTGCCCACGACCACGAAGAAGAACGCGCTGACGATGACGCTACAGATCATTTTCTCCCCCCTTCGTCGGTACCTTCGTCCTCATCGTCGTCAGGAGGTGGCACCTCAGGGAACTGTCCTGGAACAGCATCCTCCTCCTCAAGCACTGTGTCTAGGTCTTCTTGCTCCGCCACCTCTTCTAACACTTTCTCGATGCGATCGATTTGGTCTCTGTCCAGTCCTAGGAACAACTCAAGGAACGCTTTCGGCGGAACAATTGCTTCTGCTGTGGGCGACGCCGCGTACTCTTTCAGCGCACCTGCCCGTGTGCGTCCCACTTCTGCCTTATCCTTCTCCGAGTCAGCGAACAAGTCGGCCCACTTGACGTTGTACTCGTCCTTCGGCTCTGGCAGAACACCGATTTCTATCATTGAGTTGACGAACGGTCTGATGATGCTGCCCTCAGCAACCTCTTCTCTGCGGGCCGCAATGACTCCGAACCACGAAGTCATGTCTTGTGTAGAAGCAAGCTCGCCGCGCTCGCTTCCTGTGAGAATTCTCTTGGGGATTCCTGTCACGGCGCTGATCATTTGCAACTGAATGTCCACGTGACTGCCGGGGTCGGCGACCTGCTGCGCCAGGCTAGAGAACGACACACCCTCGTTCACGAGAACTCGACGCAGCTCGTGCTCGAACTCATCGAGTTGGTTCTGCAGATCCGTCTTCATGTCGTCGGTCAGTTGAAAGTCGGAGTCGACTTTCCCCTGGTAGCCAGGCCGCGCCCCCCGCCAGAACATTTCAGCAGAGCCTCCTGTCAGTTTCTCCAAGTCCATCAAGCGGTTGAAGATTACCTCGAGGTCTGACTGTCCTTCCGTTTCCGATTCTTTCAGGTTCTTCACTACGTGCAGAACGCGCGACCAGTGCACGCCAAGCTGCACGGTGGCCTGTCCCGAACCGGTAACGGACGATCCAGGCTCGCTGATTGCAATGTTATAGGTCGTTGGAAGCCCGAAACGCGGGGACGTTGTGCTCCTCTCCCACGTTCGTACCTCTGCCGACCCCTCTCCAAGCGGCTTCACGAACAGTAGCCTGGGCGTGCCTGCAACTTTCTTGGCCTGCGCGTCCCTGTTGCGCGCGTCGGTCAGGCCTAAGAACAGCGCTCCGTAACGTCCGATCGCTGCCATGCGGTCCAGGCGCCTGAACTTGCTCGCCAGCTTGTGTTCCTTGGCCAGCTTCTTCCACGCCTTCTCGAACGTCGTATCCTTGTCGACGTTCTTGCTCTTCTCAACTAGCTCGAAGCCGTTCAGCCACGTCGCGTCGACCGGACGGTCGATTACGGCCTGCGCAATATCCTGTCGTTCGTAGCGAGAGAGGAAGTCGTCGTACACCAGGTGCTTCTTGTAGCCCAGCGCGTCGTAAATATCGCGCTCTCCACCGTAGTGTTGGCCCAGCGACGCCGCAAGCTGCGCACGCGAGACTATGGTGCTCAGTGCTTGCAGCCTATTCGCGGCCAACTTCTCTCGTGCCGACTCGCGTGGCTTCCTCGGAGTAGTCGTCTTCTTAGCTTCTGCCATTTTATTTCCTCAAGTTCCTTGCAACTCGCTTCGCAGAGAGCTTATTGAACGCTCCGCCCGCTGCGTCCCATTGATCCTTGAACGTTCCCGCAGGATACGTCCTTCCTTCCTCCACGAAGTCCCTGTTCCACGGCGCTCTCTTCACTTTCACGTTCCCCGCATCCACCTGGTTGCACAACGGTTCGCACCGCACCGGCTTCGCCCCGGTAACGCGGTCAGGCTTGCAGACGAAGCCAGCCAAGCGCCGCACAGTGTTCTCCGCTGACTCCTTACCACCCGAGCCCGGCTCTTGTTCGACCCATATCAACACCGCTCTCCCGTCCATTTCAGCCGTCTGCCTGATCATTCTCTCTCGCACCTGCGACCCCCACTGGCCCCGCACCACGTCGAGCACCCAGTAAGTCAAGTCGTCGCCCGTGCCTTCTACTCCCATCAACACGCCACACGTGTACGCGCCACCTCCCTGCGTACCAGCTTTGTCCCAGTACCGAACCAAGCGACGAAGCTTGGCGGGCGCAACAGTGATTTCCAGCTTGTCCACCTCTACCTGTCCACCTCCGCGCGGCGTCGGTCGCTGCTGAAACTGTCCCGCCGTGGCAACCGTCCCCATTATTTTCTTGTCGCGTTCTACAACGTTCCTCGGGAATCGCTGATCGAACAGCAGCTGGCCCTCCGTACGACGGGGGTCCACGATGCCTAGGCACGTTGTGCACGGCCCACCGACCTCCTCCTTCTTCTCCTCGCCGTCGTCGCCCATATACACGCGCGTCTGTCGCTCCTCGTACTCCATCGGCAGAATCAGTTTCTCGTAGCCCAAGTCGTTGCTGATGATGTAGCCCGAAACGTCGTTGCCGTGCAGCCGCTGCATAATGACAACGATGGCGCTGCGGTCAGGATCGTTTAGCCGCGTCGGTACGGTCTCAGAGAACCACGTTATCGTTGAGTTTCTCTTGGCGTCGGATATAGCACCCTTCACCGAATGCGGGTCGTCGATGACGACGCGGTCGCCACGCTCTCCCGTCAACGACTCGGCAGCCATAGCGGCCATGAAGCCTGTGTGCTCGTTCTCGAACTTCAGCTTGGCGTTCTGGTCGTCGGTGAGCGCAATGTCCCAACGCGCTTGGTACCACTCCGACAGAAACACGCGTCGGGCACGGAGGTTGTCACGCATCGACAGGTCCTGCGCGTACGACGCACCGATGTAACGGAAGTGCGGAATGTTGCGCGGCCCCCACTCCCACATAGGCCAGAACACGCGAGTGAACAGCGACTTAGTCATACCCGGAGGCACGTTAATAAGCAGCCGTTGTATTTCACCGCGCGTGACGGCCTCTAAGTGTTCGCAAATCGCTTCCGCGTGCCAGTTGTGCACGTACGGACGCGCTGGCTCTACCAGGTCCCACGACAACTTGACGAAGTCCATGAGCGAGCGCTTGCTAAGCTCGCGGTCGACTTCTAGCACGTCGCTTTCCGTTAGTTGTAATGTCGCTTCGCTCAATGGAACGTCCACAGTGGTCCTCCTTGCGACGGGAGCAGCGGCAGTGGGTGCCCGTTATCCACGTCCAAACAACCGAAGTGAACTTTAAGGCTGTGGTGCGGCATCTAATCTGAGATCGTCTGGCAGCGCATCGTCATTATTAGGTTCTCCATTGCGGCTGGCATGAAGTGCCTCCCTAACCGCGCGGAGTTGCTCTGTCGACAGCTTAGATGCGTCCAGCGTGTGTTCTTGCGGCCCGCCGTTCTTACCCGTTTGCTCTATGCGCGTTGAATAGCCGCGCTCTTTGCCCAGCGTCGACAGAATGAACCTCATAGAAGGTCCGTCCCCAGCGAGCGCCAGGTCGTCGTGCATCGTTTCGACGTCGTCCAGCACCTTCTCGCGGATTTCGTCATGAATCGTCTTCACGTCCAGGTGCGAGAGCACGAAGTCGCGAATGGACGTGCGCCTGCGCCCCAACAACACGGACATTTTTGCGTAATTAGCTCGCGTTGCGTTCAGCGCTGCCACCACGTCGGCCTCTACGTACGGACCGTAGTGGTTCTTGCGCGTGTCGCAGTTCTCAAAGTCGTACTCTTCCTTAGCCACTGGTTCCTCCCTACATTATTCGTTGCAGCCCACGGCGAAGCCAGCCGTTGATCCACTTCACTTGGCTGGGGTTGTTGTGAATGATGTGCCCGTACCGAACAATCTGCTGCTCCACGAGGCCGTCCATTATGGTTCTCGACGGCACCGTCCGCACGCGCCGCATCGTGTTGGGACCGATTATTCCGTCTTGTACCGCGTCCACGGCTCCCTGCAGCATGCGTCGCGCCCGCGCCGGTCCCATGTTCGTCGCAATATCGAACACCTTCCACGCCACGAGCACCGACGGCAGCTCGCTGCAGCGACACTTGTCCCAGTACTTGCGCGTGTAGATTGCCACCGCGTCCTCGCGCGTGAGGTTCTTGATGTCGACGCCACGGTTCGCGCGCTTACTGATGCCGAACTTCGTCTCCCCGCCCGCGTCGTCGGGGTCGTTCGTGTACCGCGCTCCGCCTTCGTACTCGTCAATGGTCTTGCTTATTGCGAGCGCGCGCTGTTTGTTGGTAATCACGTTATTTCCTGGCACACTCAGGCACCCCTCCGTGGCCACTCTTGTTCCCGGCCACTACGTGACAAAACTCATGCACAAAAATACTCCTCAGGATGCCCGTATTCCGACACGCTGCGCTGACCTTCTTGGCG
>Ga0255047_10002840_pt1 | contig 11195 bp, 13 predicted proteins | sample JV7_2_1_MG_FD_183640 | JGI IMG/M metagenome (GOLD analysis project Ga0255047, IMG submission 183640) | Seawater microbial communities from Jervis Inlet, British Columbia, Canada - JV7_2_1 | ecosystem: Environmental > Aquatic > Marine > Inlet | place: Canada: British Columbia | collected 2016-10-06 | reverse complement strand
CCACTCTGCCGAAATTGCTGTTAGTACTTATTAGCAATAACATTGTCTTTTGCGAGAGAATATAGTTGTCTATAAACACTTTAGCCATGTCTGGATCTACCGATTTACGATCCAGATGTTGTATACGACTATCTTCGTATATCACCCGCGATTTTCCAAAAGCGTCATAAACGGCGCTCACAATCTTCGCATTATCAGTAGTGAAGAATACACTATAGTCTCCGCCAAATTTCCGTTCACACATGCACTTAATGCTCGCCAGCCTTGCACCGACATTTTTAGCGTAACCAGTGACGTGTATTTGCCGCGCGTTCATGTAGACGTCGCCGCATCTGACTTGGATGCCTACGATATTTCTCTTACCAGCGACTAACTTATCGACCCTGTCTAATAAATAGTCAGTCGGTATCAGAATATCAGTGTACAGACTCCTATACTCGTTGAGTATGTCTCTGAAGTAGTTCTCTCTTTTGAATAGCCTATTCCTGTACAGATACTGGGATACCTCAGTATTCAACCTAAATACGGTAACTCCGTAAGGGAATAGGGTCGTCGACATCATCAAGTATTTTTTTAATTTCGTTTGATTATCTATGGAATCGCATACTTTCACATTATTCTCCGTGCCGCGCAGCAGTTCGTAATCGTATTTTTCATAGTTCAGATATTTTTTAATATTCTCTTTTGTCCATGAAATGCAGAAGTTCTTCTTCAATAGTTTACTAATTAGTTTTATTGAGATTAGCCCTATTATTCTGTCTCCTAGGCCGCCCAGGTAGTGATTCTTGTCATATTGTATCACGAGCGTAGTTTCGTGCCGCATAAGTGGTGTTTTATCGTCCCCCATTGATTTATACAGACATAATACTTCCCTCGAAGATTCGCGGCGAACGGTTTAGAGATATATCTTTTTAATTTGATAGAGAATGGATCCATTTAGTGCAACAGTAGTAGCGTCATGCGCAATCATCGCAACCGTGGGTATTGCGTGCGCGGTCTGGATACATTGTCCGTGGTGCTTCAGAAGGAACCGCAGGCCCATACTGAGTGTGGATTACCACGAACAATTATAGTGAAAAAATGGCTTATAAGATAGCCGCCAGTTCATGCACAGATGGAATCGAGCGCAGACACCGAAGTCAAGAAATTGCTGGGTCTACAAGAGATGAAACGGCTAGTATACAGTGAGTTATGTCGTATTGAGGGCGAGATTACTCGCCAGACAGAGGTGGTTGCGCGCGTGTGTATGCATGTATGGAGAGTCGACGGTGGCGACGAGTATGGCGAAAGACCTACTCGATCGTGCAAGGTATGCGGTGTCGACGAGTTCTTGTGTCGCCGTCATTCTGCCTCATAAGTCTTACATGCTTGTAGAGAATCCCGCAGAAAAAAGCGTTTTATGATAACAAAATGCTTTTTTTGATGATGCGAACACTACATGCATGTAGCGATCGCTTTGATTAGCTCCTGCTTAGATATGGAACGAGGTCCAACGGTATTATTATGGACGAACTGTATGTTCCTGAATTTTCCGAAGAAGTTGGTTATATCTTGGCCATGGTTAAGACGTATGAAATAATGGCTTTGAGGCGATTTGGATTGCGTTTCCGTGTCGATTTTTCCCGCATAGACGCCTACGCGTCTGATTGAGAAGTCAGGCATTTGGTCCTTGGTAACGAATACAAAGTTCTGCGGGATAAGTGATTCAGGATTTTCTCTTGGATAATCCTTGCGAACCCAGACCTGAAAGACGCAGGGGACGTTATATGGCTCACCGTTAAGCGTGAACGCGTCCGAGGGAAGATCAGAACAATAAGCCATGTGGTAGTGCAGCGGGAACGTCTTGCAAAGGCTGTCTTTTTTAAAGCTTCTAGGCAAAATAAATCCGATAGTTAGAGAGAATCTGCACGCACAAATATGTTTTATGAATTTCCTAGCAAGTGACGATTGTCGACCGAAGGGAGGATTACCAATAAAGTGCAATTTCTCTCCAAGATCTTCGAGGGAGAGCTGCAGAAAGTCTTGTTGCTTTATATTATGCCCGGTCGGTTGTATATCGAAGGCCAAGGAGCATGATTTCGGGAGTATATCTGAGAATGCCCCTCCACCAGCAGAAGGCTCTATTAGGACTGAGCCCTGCAGGTCGCCTACGTAACGTAGGAAGACTGAAAGACATCGGCTAGCTATTTCCGGGCGCGTGTAGAACTTGTCGATAGTGTGTCGCTTCCTGCCGGTGTCCTGTTGCATGGCTGGGGTACTGTATACCGTTATCTTTATTTGAATTTATTAGAAGAAGTACTAACCGACGACGCAACAACCTGGGCAGTCGTTAGGGCTATCGGGCCGCGGAAACAGATTCATTGCTCGCCGGTGTTCGCGTCATCCGAAGCATTCTGGTAGCGTGATAAACAGCTTCTTGGATTTTTTGTTACCGGTGCCTAGGCGTTCTGTCTCTCCTACGGTGGCCTGGTAGCCGGTGTCTGCGAAGAGTTCCCGGAAAGCCCTTTCGTAGTGTTTTGAATAAGTATTTTCAGAGAGTTCGTATACCTCTTGTTTGCCTGATCGCCACTGTCCTACTAGGGCTCGGAAGTTCTCTCTTAATTGAGTATGGAACTTTTCTTTTTCCTCGAGCCATTTCTCGTCATACGTCTGTCTCAACGTGTCCCAGCTGGGAAGCTTGTCGGTGCCTGCCGGCGCCGTAACCTCTAAAAGTGGTTGGTGGTCGCTCATATAGTGTAAACACAGAGAAAAAAAAGAGAGGTTCAACGAAAAACAAACAAAAATAGATTCTATATTGCGTACAGGATTTTGGACATTTTAAAAATGTCCAAAAAAAATTTTGCGAAGAATAATTAATCTCAGAAATGTGAAAAACCAGTTTTACTTCAACATTGGGACAAATCCCGCGAAGTCTTCCGTTTTTGTCCTCTACAAAAAAAAATTGGGTCCATGGAAAAAGGTTTAGGAATTTTTCTCCATCTTGTACAAAAATGCTAACAAATGCTAACAAAAAGGAGCAAAAGGAGCAGAAAAAATCTTCATACCAAGTTATCGTCAGGAATTCGGCGGTAGTTGAGACGAAACCCCTACAAAACGCGAAAATGCTAACAAATGCTAACAAAAAGGATAAAAAGGAGCAGGATCATTTTTACTGCGCATCTTGCAATTTTACGTCAAGCAAAAAAGGGAACTACATTAAGCATTTACGCACCATGAAGCATCTAAGGAACAAAGGCAGTCGTAATATCAATAATGAGTGTCCCCTTTGTGCGAGGACGTACAAACACCGTTCTAGTCTAAGTAGACATAGACAGATATGCGAAGCCAAGAATGCAGAGTTGAAGGAGCTGTTGGCGGCGACGCAGAAACAGAATGAACAGCTATCTGAGATAAGGGACAAGCTGATAGCCAGCCAATCAAAAGTGGTCAACAATACGCAAAATATTTCCATAAACGTGTTCTTGAACGAGCACTGCAAAGAGGCAATGAACCTAACTGATTTCGTAGATAAGATATGCCCGACCATTGAAAACCTGCTCAAAACGAAGGAGCTGGGTTACGTCGGAGGAATCTCCAACATCCTCCTAGAGAATCTCAGGGATATTCCGACCGTGAAGAGACCTATTCACTGTTCCGACCACAAAAGACTCCAGTTTTATATCAAGGACAACGAAGAATGGGCGAAAGATGACGAAGGAAATAAAATAAAGAAGGCCATCGATGATGTAACGAACAAGCAGATAAACACCCTCTATGAATGGCAGAGAGAAAACCCTAACTACTTGGAAACGCCTGCCCTACTAGAGACATGGAATGCGCTAGTTCACAATATTATGGGAGGAGTAGACGACAAGCAACGGCAGAAAAATAAGCAAGAAATCAAAAAACAGGTCGGACAACAAACCGCTATCAAGGAGGCTATTGACGAATTGAAATAATATAGCCCCTATATAGATGGGAAGCGTTTTAAGCATCGCGATGTCCATAAGGGCATCAAGTGAACATAAGAGACACATGGAGAGAAATGGTAGGGTATGGTATAGGGTAATGGAGCGCTACCCGCGGTCGGACCAGGTAATTGAATTGGGAGAGCACGGAGATGGGGGAGACGCATGAAAACTATTTTGTTCATGGAGTACATATGGGGGCTGTGCTATCGAAATTTAAGGAGTGTTGCGAGGATCGAGAATATGAGGCCTCTCTTGAGCCCATCGACGAAACACCAGAGCACGACTATCTAACGGATAGCTCATCAGATAGTGATACCGAAGTTTGTGAGATATAGAGAGATTACACATGAATTAATCTCTCTATAATGAAAGGATGGTTGCATCTAAAGAATGGTTTATAGGAACCTCCGGGTTCATGGTTAGTCAATCTGCGTGGTTATCGCTGCCGGGTTTGAATTGCATTGAGGTAAATTCAACATTCTATAAGCTCCCGTCTGCTAAAACGGTGAATCGTTGGAAGACCCTGTCTCCTAATCTATATTTCTCTCTGAAAGCATCGAAATATATTACTCATATCAAGAGACTGAAGGACTGCGAAAGACCGTGGAAACTGTTCTGGAGCCGCGCCAAGCTTCTTGGAAACAAGCTAAAAGCCGTCCTCATCCAGCTCCCTCCATCATTCAAGTACAATGATGTGAATATCGCGAGAGTGAAGGCCATGAAAAAGTATTTACCGCGGAGTGGACCGGTGTTGGTTTTCGAGTTCCGGGACAAGTCGTGGTTCAATGACGATGTCTATGGGGTGATGAAAGCGAATAATTGGTGCTTAGGAGGCACCGCGATTAGAAGGCCTACGAAGAGGTATTGGTTAGGGAACCTACCGACGGGGATTCATGTGCCTCCGCGGACGAGTGATGCGACTTATATCAGAATTCACGGAGAAAAAGGTTATAAGGGGTATTATACTGGGAAACAGCTTGGCAAAGTGAAGCGTGATGTGGAGAGAAACGGTACAAAACAGAATTTTGTCATGTTCAACAATACGTTTTTCGCGAATCGTAGGAGAACATGTAAGGTGAGGAAGAGAAAAATTCGTTATGCGGCGGTGTGTGATGCTGTAGTATTCGGCAGGATGACTCGGAAGCGGAAAAATTGAAGCGTTTCGGCAGGATTGGGCTGAGAGGCAACTAAATGACATACGTAACTACTGGCCTTTGTCACCGAGTAGGAGTAATTAATGAGCGCAAGATTGTAGCTTTGTTGAATGATGCGATGGCCTCTGGCCGGGACGTCTTGAAGTTGATGCCTTTGTTTGGGGGGCGCCCTTTAAAGTTCGTTCACGCGGGAGGCACTCAGCAGGTAGCAGATATGGTCGTTCGCGATGCTTCGACGGACGCTTTTATCGCGGGAGTATCAATAAAGAATCACTCAAATGGGTCGTTTGACCATATAAACACTTCGCGGGTGGCGGATTATGTGCCTTCTGAGCTGGATGCACACTTAAAGAGTTCGCTGCGCGATATCAAGGATAAATTCTATGGAAAAGCGGAGCATCTGCCGCAGGCGCGTAAGGAGATAAATTCGGTATTTGAGGGATGTTGGGAGCATTGGACATCTGAAGCGCTACGGCGGCTACTGCAGAACATCAAAAAGAGGACACCTGAGTTGGTAATCATCAATAATGTGAAGCAAAGGACTCTACTGTGCTATCGAGATGAGGCTTTTGAAGAGATTTCCAAGTATCCTTTTGAGGATAGTTGGAAATATGAGCTAAAGGCGACACGCGCCAAGACGTCGCGGTCGATCTGGAGGCGCAACGACGGCGAGGATACAGTCAATACGCATTTGAGGGTTCGTCATGCCTTGAACAATGGAGTAACGGCTTTATTGGGCATGAGTAAAGCGAATAAGGTGAGTATACCTACGGTGAAGATTCAGCAGGATGGAGTGGATATCTTATTAAAAAGAATGGTTCCTCATGCGGTTTGTGTGGTGGGGTCTCCACCGAAGGTGGTGATATCGGACTAGTTATTGTATGTGTAGCCTGTCCTTCATAATGTTAACTGCGTCGTGGTTTTGGTCGATAAGTATGCATTTTCTTTTTAGTTGTTTAGCGGCCTGTCCGCTGGTGCCTGAGCCAGCCATGGGATCTAGGACTACATCACCTTCGTCAGTGGTCATTTTGATGATGCGCTCTAGGAGCTTGATGGGTTTGGCGGTCGGATATTTGCGCGTCTCTTTGCCTTGGGCGATTGAATATATGTCGTCCCATAGGTCCATGCAGGGTTTTCCGGGGTTTTCGTGTAGGTATATTTTTTTGTAGAGATTGGCGGTGGCTTTGGTGGGGACGTGTAGGCGGTCGTCTTGTTGAAGTTTCTCGAGTGCTTCGCGCCGGATGCGCCAGCCAGCGGCTGGATTGAAGACTCTGTCGCTGACTGTGAATGAGTATTTATAGCCGTTACTCTTGGATTTCTCAGTAACGAGGTGTCCGAGGGCGTAGTTGCCCCGTGCGTCTTCATTTTTGAAGGAGTGTGCTTCATAGTAGGGGTCTTTTGGTTGATAGAGCAGATTGAATTTTCTTTTGGAGCCATTATTGCACCAGAATAGAATATCGATGGCTGTGCCTAGTTTTTTCTTGACGTTGTTTTTGGAACGGCTTTTTTTCCAGAATATAGGTGTTACATGCTTGAATTTTTCTCGGAGAATCACTTCGGGGATAAACATTTGATCTGCGGATATGTGAAAGAACAGAGATGCTGTTGATTTCATGAGTGGTATGATATTATCTATGAGGGTCGTGATGAATGTGCGGTAATCGTCATTCGTCCATTTATCTTTGAATCCGATCTGGGAATTGTGGTCGAGCACGTAATTTCTCCCGCTGTTGAATGGTGGATCGAGGTAAACGCAATCGACGCACTTCTTAGACATCATTCTGAGTATATCGTTGCAATCGCCATGAATTATCTGGACATCGGGAAACGTCTTGGTGGACATATGGTGTTAGTATATGGTGGAGAGGCGTTTAGATCAATTTTTCGAGGGATAGATTGCTCTAAAAAAGGTAAAACTTGACTATTCGTGGATTTTTCCAGAGGAGTTCAATTTTTTTTAGGTTGTTGTGTGAGAAAATTGATCCATGTGATTGAGTAACTATCATTGATAACCGAGAGAATCACACAAATGTATTCAGTCAAAGTAAAGACACTAAGCGGAGCTACCCTTCAACTCAATATAACTGACGCGGACACTTGGAATACGGTGACCCAGATGATTGAAGAAGAAACAGGCATCGAACCTAGGCAAATGCGTATGATTTTCAAGGGGAAGATTGTGAATAAGGAGACGCCTTTGTCGGAGCAGGGGGTCGTCCGTGGGAGCGTCATGCACATGGTTTTGCAGCTGCGTGGCGGTTGAGCATCGAAATAATGTAGGTGTATTATACATATGACGAGTGAGGCATATTTTTTAGCAGGACATGGCTGTAATTTTGTGGAAAGACGATTTGCGGGGGCGTACAGCGGTTTGCTTCCTCTGGTGAAGGCTGTCCCGGAAGGAGTTGTTCTGGTGACTGGCGCGCAATGTGGGAAACTTTCTCAGTTTGAGACGATATGCTCAGACATATACAAGTACACGACGGAGTCAAAATACAAGAGCCCTATAGAAAATCTCAAAGAATTTGATGAAGTGGGATCTGGGGACGCCGAGCACGACAAAAACCTTCGTGGCGTTCATATTCACTATGCAGGGGCACCGTCAGCGATCAGAAAGACTTATGTTGATGGAAATTTCGTGCCTATTATTTTTTTTTCTTATGGACCTTACGTCTTCCTACGTCGTTCGGGGATATTCTCTCTACGTGAGGCCGATATTGCGACCATTGATAAAGAGGATCCAGATGATTGCACACTCGTCCAACACACTCTAGCCGGCCCAGGACAATCATGGAGAGGTGCCCGAGGTGCCGTCGAGGCGGCGTACAAGGGATCATTGTATCCCACGGTGAAAGAGGTCTTAGAAGTTTTCGACAAGGAGTTCGGTCCCGACAAGGAAGAATTAAGTTTTGAGGAGGGAAATATGCGCTTTCAGGTGTTTGCTGCGGTTATAAAGAAGAGATTCACAATATCGATGAGCGCATTGTTTTCAAAGTTCGGAAAGGGCGTATATTACAATCTGAGTTGCCGCGTGCCCTGTAGGCACCAAGGCGTGTCTCAGGAGGATCTCGATGTGGCGGCGGCGCCAGGCCTCAAACTGCGACGTCAGCGTTCAGCCGCAGGAGGGAAAAGGCGAAAAAAAACCCGAAAGGGTCGGAGGAGACCTACAACGAAACGTAGGAAGAAAAGACGAAAACCGAGAACCCGTAGAAGGAGAGGCAAACGCTAGCATATTACTTTTAATCTCTCGAATATATAGGATGGTAAAGACCAGAAGAAGAAGAAATGTTCACAGGCGCAGAACTAAAAAACGTCGCCGCCGTCATCAAACCAAACGCCGCGTTAAAAGACGTAGAAAACGCTCCACTCGCAAAAAACGAGGAAGGGGTATTAGTCCTAGCAAACTTGGCGTCGGCGTTTTAGCAGCAACAGCATCGATTCATAAAGCCCTGGGGCATGGTATTAGTCCCGATAAAGGTACAGCAGCAGCTGTAAAACATTTTAGAGAAGTTCCATGTAACCAATTTCACATTTCCGACGTAATAGAACACTCAGAAGATCACGGGAGGTCCACAGGACATTATAGACCTGTTCTTGAGGCAGCTCTAGAAAAAAAACGCGGTTGTAAAAGAGATAACAAACCAATGAGAAAACAACGTGAATCTGCAAAAAAGGCAAGAATAAGAGAAAGAGCTGAAAAAAGAGCAGCAAAAGCAGCAGAACAAGAACGAATAGAAAGAGAAAGAACAAATCCATCACCCAATACAGGTAGTCAAGGTGTGAGTAGTGCAGAGAAAGCCGCATATGGAGCTGCTGCTGCTGCTGCTGGGATAGGGATTGCAGAATATATGCGACGAAATCGCCGACCACAAATACAACGTGACGTTGTTCGTCGTGAGGGTGGTGATTTCGGTAGGCCGCCTCTGCACGCGCTGCCTCCTCCCTCCTTGCCCGGGCCCGCGGGTCTCGTGCGCCGTCAACTCGCGCCGCGCGCTCCGAGCTCCCTCGATCTCCGAGCGGCTATCCAACGCCGACTCAATACCTGACGGCAGAGGTGGTTCGATGGTGCAGCGTTGGGTACCGCCCCGGCCTCGTCCTCCATAGGCCACCAAAATAGTGCAGAAGAGGTGGCGGCGCCAGGCCTCAAACTGCGACGTCAGCGTTCAGCCGCAGGAGGGAAAAGGCGAAAAAAAACCCGAAAGGGTCGGAGGAGACCTACAACGAAACGTAGGACGAAAACCGAGAACCTGTAGAAGGAGAGGCAAACGCTAGCATATTACTTTTAATCTCTCGAATATATAGGATGGTCAAACAGATCGTAGTCAAAAAAATACTGACAGACGCACAGGTGGAGAAGTTGGCTGGGAAGAAGTTGCCGACTGGGTACTTTAAGACGGTTCTTCGTGAGAATGCAGACGTTTGGACGGAGGAGGGGACACTGCTTCTGAAGTATCGGCGAAACGTGCTACCACGCGCCAATCTCCATGCAGCGTTTGACAACTTGATCAAACATGCTCGTCAGAAAACGAGCGCTCGTGGTATTTTCAGTGGGCAAGGGAAGGGGAAGCGGGATGTGCGCATCAACGAAAAGATCGCGACGAACATAGTAGGTTATTTCGACACTATTGGGATAACGCAGAAAGCCTTACTAAGGAAGGCAGGACTTAAGTTGCCAAAGTGCCGTCCTTCGGCGTTCACGGAGAATAACCCGAAGAAATGGAAGAAAATCATTCCTCTCATTAAGGACGTCAGCAATGAATATAAGAAGCTATTTCCCGCTTATTATGATATGCAGAAAAAAGCAGTGAGAAATAACAAATATATCATCCCTGGGACAGTGTATTCGACCGTTACGACGAATCTCAACGTCCAGTCCGCGGTGCACAGAGACAAAGGTGATTACAGTGAGGGTTTCGGAAATTTGGTAGTGATCAGTAAAGGGAATTACAAAGGTGGTTTTACGGGTTTTCCACAGTATGGCGTAGCGATGGACGTCAGAACGGGGGATTTTGCTGGGATGAATGTGCATGAGTGGCATGCGAACGAGCCTATTCGCGGCTTAGGGGATAAAATGACGTTGCGGTTGTCTCTAGTTTCGTATTTAAGGGAGAGATTGGCGAAGAATTGCAAGGGGATACCCTTGCTCCCGGCCGGATATTTCAAGAAAGTGGCGGCTCGCTTGGCGAGGATGGATACCAAGACTCGCAAGGGAGGATCACGAAGGAGAAGGAAGAAGCGGACGAGGAAGAGAAGAAGACGAAGAACTTAGACGCGTCTCTGAAGTCCTGCGCCTATCCATATCCCGACGAAAAAGAGAGCCCAGGCTTCGTGGTTGTATATGTCTTTGAGTTGAATGGCTTTTCGGAACAAAGGGTTTTTGTCGTTTCTGTGTTTGATATAATGATGAATGAGTATGAGGAGGGCGAATATGAGGCACCAATTGGAGAGAATATTGTCGATAACATTGCGAATATTGTCTTGATAACTGTCCATTATAGGTACACGAGAAGATTGTTTCTTTTTGCATGTGGCGGCGCCGCCGCCGGCGCGCCGCCGCGCCGCCGCGCCCCCGCCGCCGCGCCGCCGCGCCCCCGCCGCAGGATCCGCGACGGAATGAGGGGTATCATTGGCGCGGTAATTTGTGCGTCGATGGCCGTTGAACAATGCCTAAAGAACATTGGGCTCATCTTCGATGATGCGCCTACGGCGCTGCCCAATGTTGACTGTAAAATCCCCCGAAATACAGTGTATATTTAGATAATAATTTACAGCAATAAAACTTTAGCGACGTGTGACTGTATACGCTGCGAAACTGTTTCGACGCGTTTTGTTGAAGTTAGATTCAACATTGAATGTGAGCGTAACTTTCGCCGTCTCAGTCGTAACCGCACCATACATGGTAAGCCGTCGCGATATACCGAGTTCTGGGTACGCGATACTTCGCGTGACTGTACCCTGTGCGCGATCGCGTTGCTTGTGAGCGTAGTATGCTCTATACAGCAACAATCAACGCCGTTAGTTGCTGTTGAAACTGTAAAAAACACAGAAAAGAGCACTACAGCGCCAAAAAAACACAGAAAAAGGCACTACA